>Ga0066648_10000646_pt1 | contig 22205 bp, 24 predicted proteins | sample CryGeyCG12114_NA_FD_59537 | JGI IMG/M metagenome (GOLD analysis project Ga0066648, IMG submission 59537) | Groundwater microbial communities from aquifer - Crystal Geyser CG19_WC_8/21/14_NA | ecosystem: Environmental > Aquatic > Deep subsurface > Groundwater | place: USA: Utah: Grand County... | reverse complement strand
AGGCAAGGATGCGGTCGAGAGAGATGCCATGAAGGTCCGCTGCAGGCTTAGCGACCGTGGTGGTCCCGACACCATAGTTCTGGTTGGTCAGAACCAGCCCGCCAGCGTGCTCGTACGCAGACTTCGATCAGAAGCTACTATCGCGTCCTCGTCACGCGTCAAGATCGTGTACTTTGGCAGGATCTTGGATGAGGCCAAGACGCTCGAAGACCAAGGATGGCAGCAAGGACACGTCGTTCAGGTTCTGGTTAGTAATTTCGCCCCCTGAGGAGATACAGGCATTGCAACACAAGGAACCTTTCCAGCGTCGTACCGATAGGCAATGGCGCGATATTCTCGGATGTGCAAGACTAGCACAGTATACACGTGGCACCATTGGGCTGCACGATCTAACGAATTGCACGGACACCGTGATGTCGACAAAGGTATTGCAATGGATCGCTGTCAGATTACGTTCTGCCTCGACATCGACGGCTTGGCGCTCGCCATCACCATTTGCCCATGCTCCAGAGTCCACGTCGTGGCATCAACGAAGCCGGGAGTTGCCTCTACTTCGAGTGGATGTCGTTGTTTGAATCGCGCAGGCACCAAGGATCGCCAGTACCAACATGCTGCGAAGTGGTCTGATTCAGTATGCTGGCCCAAACATACTGCTGAGGCAAGGACCGCTTCTGCTAGCAGAGATGGTGCCACAGTTCTGCAGTATCGGGTCCAGCGTTTCCACTGGCTTCGTGGTATAAGCATGAAGTCGTAGGCTGAAACCGGCGTCTGGAATAATATATAAGAGACGAGGTACAGCACAAAGCTGCTGGAGCTATGAATCATGGTACGGGACCAAGTGGGTAAGACAGGCATTCTCTGGGAGCTCCTCCCTGCGATGCGGCTTTGAAGAGGGAAGTTGCATGGAAACGGTGTTGATGAATTGGCCGCCGATCCAGCAGCCTTTGTCCAAGGAAGAGATGAATGATACTCTCTCCAGTGTCCGGCCGAGGGCCTGAAAGAGGTCTAAGCTGTACCGGAACGTAATTAATGGGCGTAGGAGAGAGAGTCTCACAGCTATTTTACAGCTACCAGATATCGGAAGCATTCCCATCCTGAATAAAATTGTATTTGGCTGACTGTATGTGGTTTTATTCCTATGCACGGATCGACAAGACACCTCATGGTCATCCATGCTATGTTCGACCACCAAGTCACATAGCACGTAGAAAACCTGCTTACAACCCGTGCCATGTTACAGACACTATACCAGATCAAGCTCCACATAGGACGACTCATAGCTCTCTTCCACCTACTCGTTTTCGTCCCCTTGCTACAAGGAACGATCCACTTATTGCATGACTCATTTCAATCCTAAGATAACCAACCAGCTTCCTAGGTAGTCACGCCTAATCCTCATTCCAACTAACCGGCACCTCGACACCGAATCTCTTACAGAGGAGCCGGCTCGGCTGCCAGCTGCGACTCGACCTCGTCGCGATCCCGAACATGCCCATCTTCGCTGCTTCTACTGCTGGGTCGCTCGGTCTAGGCGGTGGTCTAGACAGGAGATCGTCTGTGTCTTCCGCGGTCAAGCCTGCGTCTGTGTTCGTGTCGGTGTTGGCGCCGTTGGGCGGCTTCGTTGCTGATGTCGCAGACGCAGACGTGAATCTGCTCGCTAGGAACCCCGTCGCTGGCTTGAAGAGTTCAGCTGTAGCGACGAATTCTGCCAGTTCGGCGACGTGTGCGTCGTCGTTGAATTTGTGGTGGGGGGCGCGGAGGGGTGGGATGCGTTGGGCGGGCGGTTGGTGTGGGGGTTCGGAGGAGTATCGCAGGAAGTCTTTGTAGCGGCCTTGTTTTGGGAGATCGCCGGCGTAGGGCGGGGTTTTGTCTTTGAGGAGGCGGGTCAGGGCCGTCTGGGCTGTTGTTGGGTCTAAAGTAGGGATTGCGAGGGTGGGCGGGTGTGGCTGTGGAGTTGTGGACGTGGTGGGTACTGGACGTTCGTCGAGGGCTGGGGGTAGAGCATGGTTCCCTGTCGCAGTAGCTAGGCGGGTACGGGCCTCGGGAGAGAGGTAGTCGAAGACTGATTTTCCTGGGAGGGACTGTTCGCCTAGCGCTGCTCGGCGGGAGTCTGCGGTCTGCTGTGACGCGCGCTCGGTTGTTGTGGGCAGGGCAGCTTGTTCAGCGTTGGTGGGTTCTTGGGAAGTTCTTGAGGGACGCCAGTCGTCTGGAACTTCTGGTGGTTTGTACTTTTCGTCAGATAGACTCATTGCGCCGAAGCTGTCGAGCTCATCTACGAGAACGAATCCCGTGAGGGGTAGTTTGCCATCGTGGCATTTGCGTAAGGATGTGAGGACGGACGGTAGCTGCCTGGATTTCGAGATAAAGACTGGCTTCGTCTTCAGAAGAGGATTCGCATTCGTGCTGCTTGCTTTGTTCTTCTTCTCTTTCTTCTTGTCACCGCCCATGACGCGATTATAGGACATCTTGGGACCCATCTCGTATGGGTCTTCTTCATCTGAGCCCGTGTCATTGAGGGAGCCGACACCAATACCACTTCGTGCAGGCAGTGTTGCTTTTGGCTTCGACCGTGCCATGAAGCTAAGCCCTGGCCGCCCGTCGTCGTCTGTCGACTCTTGTCGTCCTGATGTAAGCTTGGTCTTTGCCTCGGGGTGCGTTTCTAACAGGCTGCCACCCTCGTTACCAAAGCCTAGGCCCCTCAGGTCATTCTTCTGTGCAAACGCGAGCATAGGAGAGTCTTCTGGAGGGAACTCGCGGACCTCTGAGTTCTCATCTTTAGGGTCGACCCTACGTCGCGTTCGAGGTCCAATACCTTGTCCTTTCTTCCAGCCCATCTTGTTCAGCAATTTCTCGCCCATGGTATCCTCTGTAGGCTTGAAGAGGTCGTCCAGGACATCTCTGGGGCCCGGGTCATCTGCTGTGCCGAAGCCAGCAAAGCCGTCTGTGGTGGAAATTTGTCGGGTTTCTTCCTGGTCCTTCAAGTCCTCCTCGTCCATGAAGTCCTCAGCCTTTTGCTGGCGAGTGTTCTGCACATCTTTGGCACGGTTGGATCGAGAAGAGACGAAGGTTGATGGGGCCCAGCCCTCTTTTGAGCCTACAGTATTGAAGTATCTGCACCCACCTTTTAGTCATGTTGTTCATTGGGCAATAGTACCGCCTGCTCACCCGGCACTGAAACCACCTGTGAAAGCGCCATGCAGACGTTTGCGGCCACGGTCATCGGTAACTTCCTGTTTCCAGACTGGCATGTACGATCCATCGTCACGAGCATTGTCATCGAGTGGCGGCAAGGGGGTGCCATAAACGACGAACGGGGCTTCTTGCCTGCGCAAGTCTGCTTCATACTCAAGACGAGTTCGCTTTTGCGACATGATTGAATGTCCACTAGTCGCGAAACAAGAAGCTCGTTCCGTGGTCGTGCTGCGCAATGTAAAGATCCCAGGCCGTTAAGGCAGCCATCCCCAAAAGGCCGATCAAAACGATTCAACACAGCTGGAGCGTAAGTAGCTAAGCTCCCATAGGTGTGGTAAGTGTGGGTTTGACGGTAGAGGTTAGGCTCGTGCAGGCTTAGCTTCGGGAGCAGGAGGTGATTCCGCTAGCCTAGCGGAAGGCAGGGATTCTTTTTCGGGGCTTGAAACTGCCCATCCCCTCGTGCCGGCAAGCCACCAGGTGTTGATTTGGGGCCACCTCCATATCAGAGATGATTCTTAGTTAGACATGCGTGGTGCTGGTCGAGAGACTCCTTTCATCACTGTTGGTGCATAGCAAACTGATCTGCAAGCAACCCTGCCTGTTGTGACAGGGCTAAAAGGAGCCCAGGCTTGCGTCAGACTTTGGGAATGGAAAGTGTCGCGCTGTAATTGGTGCAACCCGTGCTAGGCGGAGCACTGGTGTCATGACCGCCAACAGCTTCATCTCAATCGGCTCCTGCTCAAGCCTCTGTGTAGCCCACTTACCCAGTATCCCAGCCCCCAGGTCGGTCAACCTTAATCGCAGCCAGATTGACGATAATTTGCATCTTCCATCCATAGTTGTCTGGATAGCATCTACGCGTCGTAGTCGTAGTCAGCCACACCTTTGTTCAATATCGCATCCGGTCGCGGTCACAATCGCAGTCGCAGTCGCAGCATCGCGGGACGGCAGCTTCTGACTTCTGCACCATCACATGGCACGACTGCAAGCCTGGGGAACTGCTGTTTGCTCGTATCCAACTTGCATGACCGAATTCATCCTGATTCCGAGTTAAGTCTGCCTGACGAGCTCCACCATCACGACTCGCGATCACAATTATTACGACCATAATACATGACCTGCATTGATCTCACTACGCATACAAAGACATTGCATCCTTAGTCGGCGACATGTCTGCTGCCGCGTCAGCATCAGCATCGCCAGCCCTGAACCGAAGTCATTCCTCAACGACGCGAAATCCACCTTCGGCATATGCTCACACCCCTCCTCAGCAGCCTACTCGCACGCAGTCAACGAGGCACAGGCCGAGTGGCTCGACTTCTCATCGCACCAGCTCTAGCTCTAGAACCTATGTTGAAGATGCCGCCTCGACACAGTCGGGTCAGGGCAACCTGAATAATGTTGCACGCCAGGACCATGAGAGAGTCAACCTCGCCAGATCGGGTTCGCAGCGGAGAAGTTCGCGCGAGGGCCGTTCGGCTCACGAGGAGGAGACATCTCGCCATACAAGAACCTCATCCAGACCCAACTCGAGACGAAACAGTCAGGACTTCACGGTCGCCTCAAGAAGTGCTACCAATGGCATTTCTGCCCCTCCACAGCCTCCAGCTGCACCCGTTCCTGCCCCTGTGCCACACCCCAACTACGGTCAGATGGGCCGTAGACGAACCTCCATCACCACCCAGACAGGCACGTGGCAGCTAGGCAAGACTATTGGTCAAGGAAGTATGGGCAAGGTCAAAGTCGCAAGAAATGCTGAGACTGGCGAAACGGTCGCTATCAAGATCATCCCTCGCCAAAGTACCGACGAGAAAGGCAATCCTAAAGACGAACGATCCGACCGATCGAAAGAGGTCAGAACCGCGAGAGAGGCGGCTATGGCTACCCTGCTAGATCATCCATATATTTGCGGCATGCGAGACGTGCAAAGAACCAGCTACCATTGGTACATGCTCTTCGAATACGTCGACGGGGGTCAGATGCTCGACTACATAATCGCACATGGTCGCTTGAAGGAGAAACAAGCCAGAAAATTCGGTCGTCAAATCGCTAGTGCCCTGGATTACTGTCACCGCAACAGCATCGTCCATCGTGACCTCAAGATTGAGAACATATTGATCAGCAAGAGCGGCGACATCAAGATAATCGACTTTGGCTTGAGCAACCTCTACTCGCCGCGCTCACTGTTGAAGACCTTTTGTGGCAGTCTGTATTTTGCTGCTCCAGAATTGCTCAATGCACGACAGTATACTGGTCCAGAAGTGGATGTATGGAGTTTTGGTATCGTGCTATATGTATTGGTATGCGGTAAGGTCCCTTTCGACGATCAGAGCATGCCACAACTACATGCGAAGATAAAGCGTGGATACGTCGATTATCCCCAATGGCTCTCAGCGGGTAAGTTTCAACTTTTCCTTTCCCCCTCGACTTCCCTGTGGCTAACACGTATCAGAATGCCGAAATATTATCTCGAGGATGCTCGTAGTCGATGTCAAAGAACGAGCCACTTTGCAGGAAATCATGAGCCATCCATGGATGACCAAGGGCTTCAATGGACCCCCAGAGAACTTTGTGCCACACAGAGAACCACTCCAACTGCCACTTGATCCTGCCGTCATCAACAAAATGCAGGGCTTCGACTTTGGCCCAGCCAGCTACATTGAAGAGCAGATTACCAGGATCGTTGAGTCCGACGATTACCAGAGTGCTGCGAGACGATCAGGTCGAGATGACCCCCGGTATGGTGGAGATAGTGGTGACCGCAAACGAGGGATGTTTGAGTTCTACAAGAGGCGTAACTCGGCGAGTCGAGAAGGACTGTCTGCACCGTCGACTGAGGCGATTCGAGGCTACGATCCACTAAACGCGTACTCGCCACTGATTTCAGTGTACTTGCTCGCGAAGGAGAAGATGGACAGGGAAAGAGTGGAGGCAAATCCTGGAGCAATTTCATTAGGGACACCTTCTGACGCTCCGCCACTCAAAGCTCCTGGACTGCCGTCCCCTGAAGCTGCTCACACAAACACCTTCTCCCCAGAGATGCCAGGGGAGTCGGCCACTGGCGGTAGAGCCCGGGCCAGATCGAGAACGCAAGGTGACGACGACATTACCACCGCCATGAAGCGTGCAAGCATAAACGAGAAGCCAGCACAGCCGCAGCATGTTGCCTCGCCCCGTCTCGAACCGCCCGCCTCTGAAGGGCAGCCTCGGAGGGAAGGCACAGCGATGGGTCTTTTGAGACGTTTTAGCACACGTCGCAATAAAGACCGTGACACTGACAGGCCGCCACCGTCGTTCAATATACAGCCACCTCAAGAGTCTGCCACGAGCACTCCGCGAAAGTCATTTTCAGTCCGTCGCTCTCGAAGACGCGATCAATCTCCACCTTCGATACATAATGGCAGCAGTCAAGGCCAACACGAAGGTCTACTTGGCGCGGGAATGTCAAAAGGTAGAAGTCTACTTAGCCGATCGACCAGTGTCAACTCGGCTGAATACCGTCCACGGAAGTTCTTAAACCGAGGCGCATCTGAAGCTACCGAGTCGCCCAGCTTAGCGGCTGAGCCGCCAGCTACGAGCGGCTCAGAGCACTCGAGCATCAACGTACCAAAATCGAAGCCGGAAGAGACGGCCGAAAAGCCTGCCACAGCGCCACCACCTGCGCCCCGCACTCCAACAACTTCGCGGGCCAAGTCAATGGGCCATGCGCGGCACGAAAGCATACAAGCAAGGCGACAACGCCGTGAGGAAGCCAGAAGCAGGCATGACAACGTGCCCGAGGAGACCGACGCGGAGCTGCAAGAAGAAGCCCAGACACCATCGGCACCTGACACGCCAGGAACTGACATTTCGAAACCAGCAGGGCTCAAAGGACTGTTCTCTTCATCGACGACGAGCAGCAAGCCAGCACAGTTCATACGGCACGATATCATCCGGGTGCTCAAGCAGCTTGGAGTCGAATACACCGAGGTTCGTGGTGGGTTCAGCTGCCGGCATGCCCCGAGCATCAACCTTGACGATGTTCGTGAAGCGAACACGTTCGAGGAGGAGAGAAGCGGAAGAGTCAGTTCGGGTCATCAGCGCCGTATATCTTTCGGAGCCTTCCGTCGAGGGGATCGAGAAGAGATTCGCGAAGAAAAGCTCCACCGACAACGATCTCAGCGCCGACAGCCGGACCAAAGCTTTATTACGAACTCTGAGGGGTCAGATGAGTACGTGGCGGATACGGCACGAGGCGAGCATGCGCGGGATATGGGGGCCACGACGACACGAGTACAAGAAGACAGTGGTGAGAGGTTGGTCCTAAGGTTTGAGATAGCCATTGTCAAGATTCCACTATTCAACTTGCATGGCATACAATTCAAGAAGGTGCAGGGAGGGATGAACCAATACCGGTCGATGACCTCCACGATTCTCAACTCATTACGACTTTGATATGTTCAGGCGACGCCAGCGGACGCATTCTCTTTGGGTATTGGAAAGGCATTGAGCGTAGGGCTACCGTGTTTTGAGCGTTGCGATTTTGAGATAGTGATTGAATGAAGCGGAATGGAGTGTTTCAGCTGTGAGTAAGTTGAAATGTAGTTAAGCTCCACATGGGCGGGAGCACGGGACGCCGTTTAGCCCACTGGCTTCTCCATCCGAGTGCTGGTAAGTGGCTATGGGCACCTCGACCTCGTCCTCGTCCGGCTTCCTCCTCAGCTGGCTGCGCTGCACAATAATCTGGTCACGACTCTCCAGTTGTTAGCATATCTCGTCGTAGCCTCATCTACATTGCATCTTGTCGAAGCAGGTCAAGGCACACAATCCAGTGCTTCTGCCCACTCGTTACTTTCCCACTTCTTCGAGGCGCAGGTCTTTGTTGATTTTGCCTACCTCTACTACGGAGTAGCATCTGATTCCGCTGGCTACAGTACAGGCGCCTCACTTCAACCTTATCCCCTCGTCTCCAGACGTCAACCCTGCCTGTTGCTGCACTGGCTGCATGAACTGCTGCAGTTGACAAGTCAAAGTACCTTTGTTCGACCTCCTCAGACTGCGACTTCCCATATTCCTGTTGCAGCCTCCACCTCTGCGCCTGGTACATTAGGGGTCTGTCCCTGGCCACCTCAGCCTACGTAGACCCGCACGGGAGGGCTTGTACTACCTCACCAGACACTTTCACGTAGATGATGGCATCTGCTGCCAGTGCCGCTCCGTCCGTCAACAACCCAGCAAGCAACAGTTCAGCGCCTGGGACGACTCAGAAGGATGGCACAACCCGTCCAGTGAAGCAGAATACAGGAGCAAAGATGACCCAGAAAGGTCGCAAAGAGAGTCCCTCGGACCTGAATCGGTAAGAGCCTACACTCGTCGCATATCTCTGATTCTGCATTGATTACGACAGACGGCTGTTCTGTCACGCGACGGAAAGTAGGCAAATACGAGAACAGTCAAGCTGACGTTTGACCATTAGACAAACCGCTGCGCCCAAGGCCTGGTCGGGCACCAACCCAATCACTCAACGCGCCACCACGCCGAACCAATCCAAGAGCAATACCTCACTAAACAAGAGCGCTCCATCATCCAAGATGGCCGCTCCAAGGGACCAGACGCTGTCGGACAAGCATAACTTGGACAGACTGCGATTCCTCTTCGGAGGCTCAGTTGTATGTACCCCAACATTGACGATGATGACCTAGCGCGCTGACAGTAGCAGGGCTTGCAAGTCGTCTTGACGACCAAAAGCGGTGACAAGTACGAAGGCGTCTTCGCCGGCTTCTCGGGCTCCGCAACTGCCTCCAGGATTGCTCTGCAGATGACCAAGAAAGTCCCTCACGCGCCTATTACACAACCAAACGGCATCAGCTCGTCGGAAGCGGCCTTTGCTGGCTCGAGTCCCGATCATGTCATGTCCTTCGACCTCAAAGACATGGCCGACATGACCATTCCCGAGTACAGCTTGCCCCCGAGTTCGCGACAGACTAATGGTATGCTCCTGAGCCCGTGCTGTAGACCACATAGCTGATTGACTGCAGGTGCCTCGACTTCTTTCCAGACCGACGCTGACATATCTGGCAACTCCACCAGAGGCGAACGCGTCCTCCAGAAATGGGTTCCTGAAGCCAACGATACTACCGACTTCTCCCTCGAATCAGGAAGTGCTACTGGCTGGGATCAGTTTGCGACTCACGAGAAGATGACCGGTGGACAAAGCACCTACACCGAGGAGACCTACACTACGACCATCGACCGAAGCGCTCCTGATTACAAGAGACGAGAAGCGGAAGCTGCACGGCTCGCGAGGGAAATCGAGTCGCAGCTCTCCTCCAATGCACACGTTAGGGAAGAGCGTGGTCACGCCTTGGAGAACGATCCGGGTGACGAAGAAGACAAGTACAGCGGCGTGCGTCGTGACCAACAGAACATCATACCCCTCCCAACCGGAAACGCAAACAGATACATGCCACCGGCAATGAGAGCGCCCTCAAGCCAATCGACCGCCAGTGGTGCACCTATCGATCCTGCGATCATCTCTTCCCAGCTTGCTCGTCCCGGCATTGCTCCGTCCAGATCTTCGACCCAAACAGCTCAAGCTGCTCATGAAACAGCCGCTCCAACAGGTACTGCCACTCAGACCAGAGCGGCCTCGTCGCAGCCCACGATGGAAGAGCCACCTCGTATGGAGAAGCACTTGGATCTTTCCAAGCTGACAGCAAATGGCACTGTCCCCATGTCACTCCAGCCTAAGCCGATGGCCTCTGCCTCACCCTCACGACAGCCTGAGTCTGAAGCCCCTTCACAGGGAGTCGAAAACAAAGTTCTCGACCAGTTCAGACAATTTGCAAATGCAGAACGTGCTCGGCTAGCCGAGAAGAAACGAGTGCAGGCAAGTCAAGATCGAACCGCCAAGATCAACGATCTGGTACGCTTCTCCAAGACATTCAAGCTGAAAACTCCCATTCCCAACGATCTCGTCGGCATACTGGCAAAGGACCCCAAGAAGCAGGAAACGATCATGGAGAAGGCGCAAAAGGAATCAGAACACTCGAGAACACCATCGACCAGCTCAAACTCGGCATCGTCGTCCGCCGTACTACCTCCTGTGCCCAAATTCGACAAGTCGCAGATACCACCACCCATTCCAGAACGAAACACCTTCAACGCTGCACGAGCGGCATATGCCAAAGGCTCACTTGGACGTGGTGGCCGACCACTCGGCCAACAAATGCCTTTCGCTCAGTCAGGTCTCCCTCTTGCTCCTCGAGCCACTAAGAATGGTCACATCCCAACACCAATACCCATGCCTGAACTCAGGAGCAATCAGACCACGGCCGCTACATCTGGCGTCTCAAGCCCACGAGGCACTGACACGCCAACGTCGGCCATCTCCTCAAAATTCAACGTTCGGGCACTAGAGTTCCGACCCACGGCTCCGTCTTTCAACCCATCCAATGCATCTGGTTCGGCAGCTAGTCCCTCGCCGATCGCGAGAACTGCATCCATTGCACGCACTGCCAGCCCTTCAACCTTCTTTGGGCAGAAGAAACCTAAGAGCTCATCCGAACGACTCGATATAGCCACAAGCTTCAACCCTGTCCCACGTATGCAAGAAGAGGTGAAGGCTGAGTCAACGAAGAAGTCCGACGGGCCCGCTAGAGATTTCAAAGCCAACGGAGGTATTCCCAATGCTTACCACACTCAGCCCGTCTGGATCGTTGCGCAGGAGAACCAAGACAAGGCATGGGATGATGCCTTCAACAAACCTGCTATGTCGGCTTCGCCCGCGGCGATGAGAGCAAGCTCGCATCAAGCAGTGCCATTCCATGGCCAGATGCAGCAGATGACGGGGGCACCCATGGCGCAAGCTGTCACACCTCAGCACAGTCACCACGGTGGCCCTCAATTCCAGCCACATTTCGATGGTCAGCACGTGCACGGTGGCATGCAGAACGGTTCTCCTAGTATGTTTGCCTCGCCGAACATGACACCACGAAACGCTTTCGCCTCACCCATGGGCCACCCTGTACAGAATGCATACGGCCACCAAAACTACTTTGGTGGTGTTCAGGGGCAAATGCAGATGCGACCTCAATACGGTAACACAACTTTGATGCACAACCAACATGCCAGTCATATGGGCGCACCCATGATGGTCCAACAACAGTCCAGCGGTCCATACATGAACGTGCAGAACCAAATGGGCATGATGTACTCACCTGGTCCAGCTCATGCCTTCCCACAACAACAGAATGGTTATCCAAGTCCAGGTCGGATGCAAGCGCCCTTGATGATGCAGCAGCACTCACAGCAGGGTTTCCACGGCAATCCCCAAATGATGTACGCTGGTAATCACCCTGCCATGTACGGCCAACAACCACAGATGGGTCGGGGGTATGGTGGTCAGACGCCGTACGGGACGAGTCCCCACCAGCCTTACCAGATGAATCAGCGGGCGATGAGTTCTGGCTACATGAAAGCAGGTATGCCACAAATGGGGGGAAATGTAACTGGCGCACCACCCGCGAACGCGCCGCAGCAGCCGGCTGCCTACGGTCAAATGGGTCTGGCTGAAGATGGCAAATGAGCAGCGTGATATGGAGGGTACCATTGCCGCTCATCGTGTCCCTTCCGACAAAATCTTGTCAAAGAACCTACATTGAGTCGAGTCTGATGTTGCTGACGAAGCGTGACACCATCTCAACCGGCCATTCATGAGCTGGGCGAAGCCGTCATCGCATGGTGATGCTATTGACCAATTCAGTCGGACAGCTTCGATGGCACAAACATTGTCGAGCCTGCACTCAGTCGTTGCAGCCGGCATACAGCTCAGGCCGCTGAGGTAGACGTATGAGTCTCGGACTGCGGCGCTGCGTTCACGCTGTTTGGGCGTGTACCTACCTGCGCGTAAGGCGGCCATGCACCGCTGCACAGTCGGCATCAGGTCATATACGATAGAGGAGCTCACAACATTGAGGACAGAGGGCAGGTGGTTACAAGGTATAAGCTTTGGTTGTAGTGAGGGAATTGCGAGGCTGGACACGGAGTGTACGCTTCTTAAAACAGGCAGAGGCAATGCACAGAATCGCCCGATTGCAGAGAAGCTGCAGGGTGGGATTGGTGCTGCAGGTACGCGAGAAGCAGAGAGTCGCATTGCAGAAGGTGCGCCTCGGGCACAAGGTGTACAGACACAGACAGTTACCGAGAGAATGTGTTCATGAAATGTGGCCTTGGTTTCCGTGACCGTGTGATCCTGCTCCTGCACACCGCTATTTCATCAAGCCGTCTGGTGCGGCTATCGCGGTTGTAGCGGCCTCAGCAGCAACTGGCGCGAAATTGAAAAAGGTGGCCGGTAGCTCGACATGCCTCTTGTCCCTAACGTTTACGCAGTTCTTCGTAAGTACCTGGGTATGATGCTAACAAGCTGGACTCTCAGACACAAATCTCCGAAATGTTGTCGATGCAGGTATCAAGGCACTTCGAGAAGACCCAGGAAATTGGTGCGCAGACGCCTATCCAGGCGGGTCACAAGTGCCGGTGGTTGCGCTTCACCGATCTTGGCTCAAGCTTCCACAAGGCTAAACTTTAATAAACCGGGCGGCACACAAACGTACAGCGCTAAGCCAAAGTTGAAGCTGGCCCGTTCCTGCCGAGGCGAACGGGGGCTCGCCTGGCGCAACAAAGGTCCGACTTGAAGGTCAACCGGCGGCTGCCACGTTGCAAGCTACCCTTCCCCTTCATCCTCCTTTCTTGCAAAAAATGCTCTTACGCCACGAAAGCCATGGATCTTTGTACGCTGAGCTCGCTTATTCAAGTATCAATCATATTAGCGCTGCTCGTGATGTGCATGCAGCTACGCCTCACACGGTAAGCTCCTCTTGCGAGAATAGTACAGAGAATAGATGCGCTGGCAGTCTGTTACACCTCCATCGTATCCTGCATTCTATGCTTTTGTCTTTGTCGCCCGAAGTGGGTATCTTTTTCGCATACTGCAACCACTTATGCACCGTTGCAGAGGATCTGCTTCTCAAACCTTCACTTAGCTGGGCCTACTGCACGATCGGTGTTTTGTCACTGTCAATGTGCCTAACAAATCTCCTCGCTTGGTCCTTCAGAACCGCGCTCACCGCAACTACCTAACAGTGCATGAAGTACTGACAAAACTCCACCGATTGACATCGCCCCTTCCGACCTCCTGACGTACTCGTTTCCTGCTTGCATGAGAGCTGGTCTCCTATCGCAAGGAAGCCTGGATTGAAAACAAGCACGGTGGTGCCTATGGAGCTTTAGACATCTAAGCTCACGCTACCAGCGCACCTGACCGATGCGTGATGCATTCGGGTCTTTTTAGAGCCCAGCGCAGCATCATTTCCTCCGACCGGGTGCGCGACCGCGGGTACTTATTCTATCATCATTGGCTGTGAAAAGAAGGGTGCTGGACGAATAGCAGAAAATAGAAGGATCTTGCTTCACTTTTTAGGCTGTACCTGCCTGTCCAATACGTATGCACCACTCTCCACCCATAGCACAACCAAGCGCACGCAGCACAGTTGATGATCTTGTTCAACGTCACTCCTTTTCCATCGCATACAGCTCTCTTGCTAATACTTCTCTTGTTAGTGATTTTAAGCTCTCTACACTCATTTTTGGCCCTTTGCGCAGCGCGAACACATTCCTTCATTCCTCAGATCCTGTTCGCATTCAGCTTCGCACCATATTCCGCAATCACGACAATTTGTACACTGTAACACAAAAGCGCTCAGCCAAAAGTACCTACAAAATTGCAAGAATAATAAGTACCACACCGATCAAGAAGTCGAAGTGCAGCATCCCGAGACACACAATCTTTCGAGTCAAGCCTCGAACACAGCAGCCACGGCCACATGAGACAGCCATTAATGTTATGAAGGGACAACAGTAATCAAAGCACGAGCGCATACGATCGTACACTTTGTGACGGGTAGCAACATCAACCAAGGGCCCGGCGAGGCTGAGATCTAAACGCCGAGGTGGGGTCCGAGGCGTCAAACTGTAAGTCAACGCGTGCTTCTTACCGTTCCACAACGTCCTGCAACACTCAAGCATCATCCTTCATTCGGCACTGCACGATATTGAGACGAAAATCTGCGTTTTGGTCCTGTCGCGTTTACATCATGTGACAATCAAATCTATTATGAGATTGCCAGAGCCTGAGCACGTCTTTGCTCGCCCTTGCTCGCCAACATTTTCCGCGTGTTGGGAGAAAGCTTGGCGGTCAAACGCATCCCGAATGAGCCATGGCAGATGAACCCCCAAGAATGGAGGACACAAGACGGAGACGGATGTATTTGATGGAGCTGACGTATTTGTCAAAGCAGTGGCTGCCGACAGAACAACCTCCGCTTTACGGCTTTTGGATGGCATCCTCCGAGGTCGACCAGAAGTTCCTCGGTCACTTCGCGAAGACAACCTCTATCGATAATGGTTATCTGTCAAGGTACGATCCAACGACCACCTCGACGATCTTGTAAAGCTCATCTTTGTCATAGCTTCCTTTTTCGAGTTTTGGGCCTATCTGTCGTTCTGTCCGAGAAGCTGATCAAAGCACGTAAAGCGAAACGACTCGATCCGGTCCGCAATCCAAAGGACAAGCATTTTATTCACCATATATTGTGGCTTGCCCGCGAGGGGCTGGTGATGGTAGAGCAATATGTGCTGCCTATGGTCGGCAATTATGTCGAGTTAAAAGTGCTAGCTTACAAGCTTCGAGCCAGCTTTTACCACATCTTCGTCCTTTTCCACAACGACCCGCCTGTCAACAATCGCATTAATCGAGCACGGTCTGGGTCAGAAGGCGAATACTCACTTTATCCTGAACCACTAACATCACGCACACACTCTTCGTCCTCAAGAGATTCGCAAAGCAACCGCAGGCATCGATCACCGGCGGTCAGTCTTGGCGGGCCAGTAGGTGGCTCGGCAACGCGAGCACCACCTGGTCTGCCCATACCAGGACAAATATCAAGGCATCTTAATGGCACAGCGATATTCCTCCTGCCGCTTGAAGATTACACACCCAGAGCGACTAATGCATTTGCTGCCGCCAATTCGTTGGCGGAGTCTCTTCTTCCCGGCTCGCATCCAGTACGCTTATCCGTGAAAGTCGAATACGTGGCGTTTTTGTTTGACTGTCTTGGCGAGCGCGAGCAGTCACGACGAACCGCACGACTCGCAATCCGACAGGTGTACGAGGCGAAGGAAGGTATGGATGACGAGAGCTTCGAAGATGCAGCGGAAATGGTGGGCATGCTCGGACGGATGATGCGGCGCGGGTTGCAGCCGCAAGCCGGAAGTCAATCGAGCGGGCAAGGACAAATTGCGGCTGCTAGTCCACCACCAAATCGGCAAGTGCCGCCTGTGCCGACGATGACAGGGGCAGGACCAAGCAGACATGGGAAGTCTGCGAACATGAGTCAAAGCCAAAGCCGAAGTCCTGGTAGAAGTCCACGGAGAAGTCCAGGTAAAGGACGGCAGCGTGGACACGGCGCCTCACAAGGTCAACCGAAGACCTCACAGCCGAACACTACATGGGTATAGCATGATGAGGCAGACCCACGGGTTCCGAGGTGCGATTGGAGTTGGTATTGAAAAGACCTGATGTATAATGCTTCACGGCATGGCGTAAAGGCGTCGACCAGGAGTGGTCTGATAGGAATGCCTGTCGAACAGGCATGGACAATGATCTAGGGGGGAGGGTGTCTGTATATATTCCCGGGCTGCACTTGACTTGAGGAAAAAAGTATCTCGCTAGAACACGACTAGGTAATAAGCAAATGATTATTTGAGCAACCCAAGCAAGGGATGGTCCAGCCAAGCCTGGTGGTAGGTGCGATGTGATTGGCGGACCTGTAGGTATAAGGGAGATTGGATGTCGAGATTCATCTCCGGCTAGTGGCTCGCAAGGATCTCGGCACATGGCAGGTATACACATCTACACCTACACCTACACATCACCGAAACTTCGTGGAAGTAGGAATCACGGACAAATGCTACACGGACGATTAGACCATATAATGAATGTCTCGGTTAACCTTCTCGAAAATAACGGCCCTTGAGAGAAGCTTCTACTTCCGCCCGATCCCCAAGTGCATAGATATTCTGTGTCCCGCAGAAATCTCTAGCATTGCGGCAATACCAATCTTTGGCGCTCTGGCATGTGCGGTATCTTCTGCCATGTTTCGAAACACCGTCGCGTCGAGCTCAGCCCTGATGATGCTGACAGGCTTAGCAGAAGAGGTCCTGATGCGCTAAGGAGTCACGAAGTAACTACCACGACAGGTGGCCATGAGTGGCTCCTGACATTCAGCTCGAGTGTGCTTGCTTTACGTGGCGATCAAATTCAAGCTCAGCCTGTCATCGACGAAGCGACTGGATCGGTTTTCTGCTGGAATGGCGAAGCATGGTTATTTAACGGCAGCAGGCTTACCGGCAATGACACAGATATCGTCTCCAAGCATCTTTTTCAATCTGTCCCCGCTCTACCTGTTGAAGAAGCGCTGACACAGGTCTTGCGTAAGATCGCTGGCCCGTATGCTTTTGTGTTTTATGATGCAAAATCCTCACAGCTTTACTTTGGACGCGATGGTCTGGGCAGGAGATCTCTTTTGATCAGTCATGGGAGCGGTCGTGGCGATGAGCTAACAGTCTCCAGTGTCGCCGTCAGCACGAGCATCCAAGAAGCACACGAGGTTGAAGCGCCATTCATATACTGCGTCGATCTGAAAGAACCGCAATTGACAATCAGCGTCCTTGCCCCAAGCGCTCAGCCGCCTAACATGAACCGAATCCTGCCTGAGTCAAACATTGTTCCTGAGGCTACACCAACCGCAGATGCAATACGAAGCCTGATTCAGCATCTTCAAGACTCATTGCTATATCGCGTGGATCAGATACCAACATATACAGTGCTTGGACAGAGTGAATGCCCAAGTAAAGTTGCAGTCCTCTTCTCCGGCGGCCTAGACTGCACGCTCCTTGCACGGCTTACTCATGACATCCTTCCACTCGATCAGCCTGTCGACCTACTGAACGTCGCTTTCGAGAACCCACGAGTTGTCAACGCTCGTGCCGCCGAGCAGACAAAGTCCGGGTCCACCATCGCTGCCGACGCCTACGAATCCTGTCCGGATCGTATGACTGGCCGTTCTACTTTTGCTGAGCTTTTGAAAGTCTGTCCACAAAGAGAATGGCGTTTTGTCGCGGTCAATGTATCCTACAAGGAGTTCCTGGATCACAAAGCTGGAATCGTGCACTTGATGCATCCTCACAACACTGAAATGGACCTATCAATTACTGCTGCTTTGTATTTCGCGGCCCGTGGCCAAGGCGAAATGATCAGCACTTCACAGGTAGTTGGAAAGGGCAATCCGTACACAACTACAGCTCGTGTCCTACTCTCTGGTCTCGGCGCCGATGAACTGTTTGGCGGATATGCACGGCATGCTGCAGCTTTCACTAGAGGTGGTTACGAAGCACTTATTGAAGAGCTCGAGCTGGATTTTACTCGGATCGCCAAGAGAAATCTGGGCCGAGATGATCGCGTGATAGCTCACTGGGGTCGAGAGACACGCTATCCATTTCTTGATGAGACATTCGTCAAGTTTGTCTTGCAACTCCCTGCTTGGGAAAAGTGCGGCTTTAGACCAGGAAAGGCTGTACCCAAGCACTTCGAAGCCACGACTGTCCCCGAGCAGTCAGAGGATTTGCATCCCGAAAAGATGCTGCTGAGGTGCGCGATGTGGCAGCTCGGTATGAAAGGCGCCGCTGCCGAGAAGAAGCGGGCTATACAATTTGGAGCTAGAACAGCAAAGATGCATGGGGGACGGACAAAAGGCACCGACATCGTCACTGTCGTTGATGGCTCGATACGTGGGACCTGAGGTACGTTGCATGTCAATCTTCCTTTGTTGTGCTTGAGACTGCTATGATGACCGAGGCTGCTTGAGGCGGTCTTTCAGATACTTCTGAGCTCGATCCAGTGTATTGACTTGATGGAGCTGGTCATCTTGTAAGATCTATCGCGCTCGATAGCCGCCCATCAGTCTTACAAATAAATGGACGACTATGAAGTGCAAAGGCAAGTCTGAGCGGTCACTCGACACTAGAAATGGGTTCATTTAAGATGATGAGCTAACGAAATGCCGCAGAAACAACTACTAGCAGGGTTTTCCCAGAAAGGGTCTGCTCTAGTTCGACAGCTCTACGAAGTGCAAGGTTAGGATGCTAGACTGCATGAACTGCTGAATATCCAAATTTGGACCTCGCGTTATCGCCTGCTGCCTGAGGCGACAACTGCCCCGCTTTTGCTGATTGCTCTCATCTTCGACATCTTTCCAACAATTCACTTTCCTCAAATGTTACTGTTCCACTGCACTTACGCGCCGGCCGGAGATATACGACGTGAAGATAGGTCTGACCATATCAAATAGAAAGCCCGCCAGAAACCAATCACAGCCACCACGATGCCCCTCTCTCGAAGCCGCTTCCTCTCCTTCGCATCCCTAGCTTTCGCCTGCTTCCCAACCTTCGTCGGCCTCCAAATCCTTCTAGACCCTCTGAAAGGCCTCCCACTACTAGGATATGACGTCCCAACAGACCCATCATCGCGCGCTCTGTCTGCGTCACTGATGCGCTTCTTCGGGGTGCGAGATCTGACGCTCGGCCTCATCACGCTCGCGGTATGGAGGTCCGGGAATCGGAAGACGCTAGCTACCACGACGGCGCTTGGAACGTTGTTGGCTGTGATGGATGGGTTCGTTAACCGGATCGATGTGCAAGGCGGAGAGTGGAAGCATTGGGTCTTCGTGCCAATGGGTGCGTTCATTAGTGGTGGAATGTTTGGCCTGTTTGACTGGGTGTTGTGAGTAGGTTGTAGCCTTGAATAGAGGGCAGAGATGTGGCAGAGGATACGGGTCATGCAGACAGATTGGGGATTTGTGTGATGTGAGCGCCCTTGAAATGAAAGGATGGGCAGCTACGGACCAAGCGGTAGGTCAATTACCGGTATGACATGTGAAAACACACTTTGTAGGTCGCTACAGCGCGGCACAACATTCGAGAGAGTACCGGTGGTCTCGAGAATGACGAAGCTCGGTACCTGGGACGAAACATGGCTTTTCTACTTGATGCTGACCTGTCTCGAGGTATCTCCGTAACCGCAAAGAGATCATCCCTTCTCATGTGATCTGATCGTTCCGCACCAGTAAGTTACAGCTCAGAGCGTTCCAAGAACAAAAGTAAAACCCCTTAAGCTTGCCACCCATGCACAACATCGTACAGCGTACTCTCCGACCCAACATTGCCTGGGAACACGATGTAAGGAATGCCCGCCCACTTGCTCGACTCTTCGTAGCACTCCCACAGCGGCACGCCCGGCGCAGCCTGGCCCACGACCGTAGCCCGTCTCATCTTCAAGCCCTTGGTCGCCATGTCGGAAGAAGTAATGCCGCCCTTGGCAATGACGTACCGCGGTCGGGTGCTGAGGTCTTGCAGGAACCTGACCAAGTTCTTGGCGACGATGGTGCCGATGTCGAGGCTCTCGCGCTCGTCTTTGCCCGTGACGATGCCTCTGCTCGTCATGACGAGGACGTCCTGGCCTTTCTGGATCTCGGCCTCTGCCGTGCGGATCGCGTCAGTGACGGCTGATGTGCCGCTGTCTTCCGACTTCAGCAGGTCGCTGACTTGGAGCTCGATGGTCGTGAGCTTGTCACCGGCCTTTTCTCGCAGAATCTTCAATTGAGCGGTCGTCTTGGGCACGTAGGAGCCCGCGATGATCAGCCCGCCCACCCTCTTGTCGAGGTTGAGCGCATGCGCCGACTTGGGCGCGATAGGCTTGATGCCCAGCCGTGACGAGACGAGCGCGGCGCCAGATCTGTACAGGAACCGACGTCCGCGGCTGGCGGCTTCCAGGATGCCAAGCACGACGACGTCCATGTCTTCCTCTGCGGCTGCGTTCACGATGACCACGGAGCCCTTGGGGAAGGACATGAGCTGCTCGCAGATCGCATCTGGTCCGCCGGTGCGGATGTCGTTCAGAGACAACGACTTGACGCGGTCAGCAGTGATGGCGCCCTTTGTTTTCTCGACTACCCAATCGCGCAGGTTCGAGCTCTTGTAGCCAAAAGTAGCATCCTTGGCGAATTGTGTCTGGCCCGCCGGCACGAGGTCGTTCCCTTCTGCGACATAGTGCACGTCGTCGATCGTGTAGCGGCCACCTTGCAAGAAGAAAGGAGCGAGGATCCACGAGTCTGCCTGTCGGTCCAGTGCTGCCTCGGAGACGTCTGCTTCGAGCGGAAAGTGGCCTCGCAAGGTGGAGTCGGAGCGGAGAACAACTTCAAAGTCCTTGGCTGTCGCCTTGGATGCTTCAAGCAGGTTCTTGCATATCTCCGAAATCAGCGTTTTGGCTTCTGCTGGGTGGAGTGCTCTCGAGTTGGTCAGGATGAAGAAGCCTCGAGTCTTGGTAGTCAGCTCAGAGGTGAACGTTGACTTCAGAAGCGGGACGTCCCACTGAGTCAAGACACTGATGTCGTGACATGTCTGTGTGCCGGTTGGGTCGTCATCGAGTACGACCAGCAGCGGTATACTATTGTCGGTCTGGTTGATCTTGGTCTTGATGGAAGATCTAAGGTCGCCAGCGTGTACAGGCGGCAGTGACGATAGAGCCTCTGAAAGTGATCGAACTTGTGGGTCACTCATGCTGAAAGGCAGGTACTAAATCGATACTGAGAAGGCAGAAAGCACACGATGTTGACTACCAGATGCGTATTGTAGTGGTGGCACACGCGCAATTTATAAAGAAGGCTCAGAAGGCTCGCCAACGGCATGCCTCCGAGTCGTGGTTGATGCGGGCGATTTACCATATGGAGGTCGGCGTTTGAAGTGGGAACTTGGAGTGGTCGGCTTTCCTCGGCCTGCTTCCGTACCGCACACGGACGCCAAGCACTCCTATAATTATTCGTACTCTCCTCGGTCAAATCTCTCCTTATCCCAGTACCTCGCATTGATCTCATTGCCATTGAACACACGACCTTCTAGAGCATTGACTGCTCTTAGTGCCGACAGCTGACTTGTAAAGTGCACAAGCACTAGTGGACCTCGTTCATTGTCGGTGTTAGAATGGATGTATACCCTTTCGACGTTGCCATACTTCTCACTACACTCTTCGCCAATCTCTTGCATGATGTTGCCATCTTCTCGCATCATCTCGGCTTGAAGGTCCATCCCCTTCAACATGCCCTCGAGACGGATTACCTCGGATATGGAGCCGAACTTGCCTTGCTCGATCTCCTTGCCACTCTTGGACTTTGTGCCTCCGAGGATACGTCCGATTTGCGTAGGTTGTACGTAGCCTCCACCCTCAGCGTCAGACTTCTTTTTGCGCTTGTCAGCCTTGGCGTAAAGCGCTGTCGTGACGCCAGTGCCCTCTTTGCCCAGACCTTGGCCTTTCGACCAGCCATATTTGGCCATTAATCGTTCAGCAAATTTAGCTTGACCTGGTCGTCGTGATCTTGGTTCATCGACTTGGTCCTCATCGTCGACCTCCATCTCTTGGAGTTCCGCTTCATTCGAGGGTAAGTCGGGGTCGGCTTCCGGTAGACTATATCGGACAGGAGCACGAGAGATCTGAGCAGTGGGTGGCTTCGGGGCTTCTTCTGGCGGAGGAGGAGGGGGAGGGTCTTGCATTCCACTCAGTCGCATCCTCCGTGCAAAAGCGTCTTCTCCGCTCGCATCGTCAGGCACATTGCTGGCGGCGGGCGGGACATATTCTTCGTCTGGAGGCGGTGGAGGAGCCTCAGTGAATTCTACTGGTGGTGCGAAGGACATGGATGGAGGTGGTGCGAATTGTCCTAAGCGGTCAGCATGTGGGGTGCGGGTAACACTTGATGACTTACTGTTCCTCTGCACGTCGACGCTTCTATCACTATCGCTGTCGTATATGCTTGTCCTCTTGCTCTTCATGCGATGTCTGTACAGCAGATCCTTCCATTCTCTGACTT
>Ga0066648_10000631_pt1 | contig 22753 bp, 10 predicted proteins | sample CryGeyCG12114_NA_FD_59537 | JGI IMG/M metagenome (GOLD analysis project Ga0066648, IMG submission 59537) | Groundwater microbial communities from aquifer - Crystal Geyser CG19_WC_8/21/14_NA | ecosystem: Environmental > Aquatic > Deep subsurface > Groundwater | place: USA: Utah: Grand County... | reverse complement strand
GAGCTCGAAACGGCAGCCAAGATGGTGGAAGATCCGCTGGTTCAAGGGAATGGTTGACGACGTCAAGAGACGGGCGCCCTTCTATTGGAGCGACTGGACAGATGCATGGGACTACAGAGTCGTACCGGCCACTACCTATATGTACTTTGCCAAGTATGTTCAAGATCTACCAATGCCAATGCACTCGCACCCTTCCACATCCATCTTGCTCTTTTGGACAGACAGAACCTGCTTGCTTCAAGTTGAGATGATGGGGTTCCCGCGTACAGAGTGCGATGGCCATCTAAGAGCCACTTTGCGCGCATACAGCACACCCTAGCTGCTACAACAAACATGCTAACATATGCCTCGCAGTATCCTCCCAGCACTAGCTTTCTCCCTTGACATGTTCGTCAAGACCGACAACTCGTACGGCGTCAATGAAGTCTTGCTGGCCAGCGTCCTAGGTTGCGTCGTCTTCGGCGTGTTCGCGGCCCAGCCATTGGTCATTGTCGGTGTCACCGGTCCAATCACAGTTTTCTCATATACTGTCTACGACATCGTAACTCCTGCCGGCTACGACTTCTTTGGATTCATGGCATGGGTCGGTATTTGGTCGCTGATCATGCACTGGTTTTTGGCCATCTCCAATTCCTGCAACGGCTTGACGTACATCACCAGATTCAGCTGCGACATCTTCGGTTTCTATGTCGCATTTATCTATCTGCAGAAAGGCATCCAGGTCCTGACTCGACAGTGGGACGGCAGCGATCCGTCGGGTCCGTATCTGCAGATCATGGTTTCCTTGCTAGTCTTTGGCTTTGCGTATCTCTGTGGAATTATTGGCGAAAGCCCCCTTCTGCACAGACATGCCAGAAAGTTCATTGAGGATTATGGTACACCGTTGGTGATCATCTTCTTCACAGGCTTCGTCTACATCGGTCACATGCGGGACGTCAGCTTGGAGAAGCTTCCGACCAGCAAAGCGTTCTTTCCGACTACCGACAGATCATGGTTTGTGAACTTCTGGGATGTCTCAGCGGGCGAAGTCTTCCTAGCGCTTCCGTTCGGCCTGTTGCTCACAATCCTATTCTGGTTCGATCACAATGTCTCCTCGCTCATCGCACAGGGCACCGAGTTCCCGCTCCGCAAGCCGCCGGGCTTCCACTGGGACATTTTCCTCCTTGGTCTGACGACAGCCATTGCGGGCTGGCTTGGCATTCCTTTCCCTAATGGCCTGATACCGCAAGCACCCTTTCATACGGCATCCCTCTGCGTAACAAAAATCGTGATGGACGACGACGGAAAACCGGTGCGGGTCACCGACCACGTTGTCGAGCAACGTGTCAGCAATCTCGCCCAAGGCCTCTTTTTCCTGGTCACCATGACCGGACCGCTCCTGATCGTGCTCAACCTCATACCACAAGGCGTCCTAGCTGGTCTGTTCTTCGTCATGGGCGCACAAGCGCTGGCCGGAAACGGCGTGACCGCCAAACTCATCTACCTACTGAAAGACAAGGAATTGACGAGTCCCGGCGACCCACTGAAGCAACTCGCGCGACAGAAGATGATCTGGGTCTTCGTGGCGATCCAGCTTATTGGGTTTGGTGCAACTTTCGCAATTACTCAGACCATCGCCGCTATAGGGTTCCCAGTGTTCATTATTGCCTTGATCCCATTACGTTCATTCGTCCTGCCGCGGTGGTTCAGAGACGAGGAGCTGAAAGCGCTCGATGCACCCACTGCAGGCGCATTCGTGATGGAGAGCGTTGGCGGTGCATATGGAGAGACTCCGAGTGGGGCAGAAACGCCGAGGGACGAAGAACAGGGGACCATTGCTGACCAGGAAGAGAAGCATGTTCCGATCATGGGAGGCCCCGCGAAGAATCGTGAATAGTGTGGTTACAAGTCTTCAGTAATAACAAAGGGCAGAAAAAGGAACAGGATGGACAAGTAGACATAGAGGACTTGCGTGAAATAGCACGAAACCAAGGCGCATGTCTCAGGTGCAAGTTTCTCCCTGCTGTAAGCGCAACTCGCTCTGACTCTCAGGGCATATTAGCTTTGAGGCCTGCACCTACACGGCTACTTCCAATCTAGAGTACAGGTTGATTTGCGTAGCTGGACGTTGAGTCCTGCAGTTTCCACGTGCAGCTCGTTGCTGAGGTCAGGCCATGTCTAGCCACTGCACGAGAGTGGCACGCTGCACAGAAGGACAGACGTAAATCGTGTATGGCTGAAAGAGGGATGTCGTGCCGAAGAGTCGCGTATGTAGTGCTTACCCAGCGAGGATATGTGAGCAAGAGGATGATACAAGTGGTTCAGCTTGCAAGCTGCATGGAATGTCCAAAGAAGTTCGCTAGAAGCGCAGCACAAGTCTGTGACTTGACAGGGGTGGGCACGGCGCAGGATTACGATAGCTGGCAGGCTTAGCAGTTGCATCTCGCGGTCCTAATGGCCTTGGAGAGGGACGCATATCATAGGACCTTTGTGTTACGATGAGACCGTGAATTGATGGCCAGAGCATGATTCTCTCGTCATTGTGTCGTCTTCTTGCGGACGCATGGCACGGTGCTCTGCTCGGTGCCTTCGGTGCTTAACTCGCGAATTGACATGGAAGATTTCGTGGATTTGGACGCACTGCCTGGGATGTTGTAGTGTCGTTACGCCATGCCCGTGTGCCTGCTGCATAACAGAAACATAGTACACGTCTTGAGCCTGCGCACGCTGTTTCGTGTCGAGTTTGATGTTTCGTATGCGTTTGAGATGGCCACGCAAAAGCGCGTTACGTCTACGTATTGCTCCAACTATGGAGCTCTTTGCAACCCCCCAGCAGTTGACTCGTAATCGGCACAAGAAGATCATGTAGCTGACAGGTGCATGTGCTTGCGCTCAACATATGTCCAACCGTATCCTGGCAGAGAGGGGGAAATCCAGAGCCCATGCAGGAATCTTCCGATGCCAGGCAAAAGTCCAGGTGACTCCGAGGAACGACCGTGGAACCTCATCCCTACGAGCTCCGTGGAGTCCTCGGGTCCGAAATGCTCTTCGGCTTGAACGAACCTGTGATGGAGATAAGAAGGTGAGTCAGTCCCTAAATAGCTAGCTTCGCGACCGTAGAGACCGTCGGATCTTAAAACCACCCGAGTGCGGCTGAGGATCGCAGATCTTTCTCTTTGAGTTCCAGGCACCTGCGAATCAACACACCATGCAAATGCTCACTTGTAGTACCAGCTGGTAAGTAAGAAGCACATGAGCAAATTAAGAAATTACAGAGATATGCGGAAGGAGCTCTGAACGGCGCACAGGCAGATTGTGTTTCCATTAGTGATAGTGCAGCGAAATCGATGCTTGCTTACGAATAGAATGTCGGTGCATTAAAAATCAGGCACGCAGTGTTCCGGCCGTAGCAGGAACGTCATAGGATTAGACTTTGCTCTTTTCACATGCGCGAGCAGTGCGGCTTAGTAGTACTGGTGATCGTGTGCGGAGACGAAGCAGTTGGTCATGGTCCACGGAAGCTTTTGTAGCCGAGGATTGTAGTTGTTTATTTGCATCATGTTCATAACATTTTTTGCTCGTACCTCATGATGAGGGAGCCATAGACTAACCTAGCTAGCTATATACATTGTAGAGTTGAGACAGGGACTATGAGGCTCCAATGGCGCACAAGACCAGAGTGTGATGGGCCAGATGAGTAGAAGATTGGTTTTCCATGCTGGCATAAGCCACGACTTCTGGAATACCAAATCTCTCCAAAAATGAGCAGCCACGACTCTACCATAAGTCGTTGGAACCTGCTAGTCCAATGATGTACAAAAGGAATTTGTTCCATAGATGACCGCCAACACCAGTGCTCGCCAAATTGCAAAAGACCGCTCGCTAACCAGAATCCAAGCTCAAGCAGTCAATCAACCTGCACTAAAAGGCAGCGATTATGGTTGGCTGTTGTCTTGAAGGTAAGTAGAATCCCTGCGATTCTAATGATTCTAATGGCGATGCGTGCTTTGGCGGTAAGCGAGCGCTATTGCTGACCCCTAAGGTTTGCTTTGCTGTCAAGTCGTCGACTGAAAGGTTTGGTGGAGACGGTGGCATGTGCTCCTCTTCTGAGTCCGACTCGTAGTCGATTGTGAGTTCCGGAGGAGAGTGTCTTGATGCTGTTCTTGTAAGGGCGAGAGATTGGTCCTGCTCGTCGTCATACTCCATGTCGATATCCATTGCGCTTGTGCCAAGTGGTTGCGCAGGCTGGAAATGTTCCTCCTCGTAGTCCGAACCGTCGCTGCTCTCGCCTTCCTCTGCTTCCCAATCACCGTCTGGTTCCTCGACAATAGTATCCTCGTGCGTGATCTCCTCTTCCTCCTCTCGTGCACCCGATAGGCTCTTGTTGAACCATCGCTCTTGTTCTTGCTCTGCGTTGGCAAGGTCGATCATTAGTGAGTCAAGCATGTTAGCATGACCCACCAGAAGTCGAAGGTCATGATCAGCCCGGGCAGCCTCTCGGGAAAGCTTTCCTCGAGCGCTGTGGGCAAGAAAGTATGTCTGCGTTATGCTCATCTTCTGTTTCTTCTGTGGTGAGTTGTAGATGGACGACTTTCTTTGAGAAGTAGTTGCCTCAGCTGCAAACGAGATTGCGGGAGACATTTTGTGTGTGTTGATACTGGAACTTTTCTCGAAGTTCTGAGTCACCCTGTATCGATAGGGCGTACGAAGAGTGGGTCTTGTTGGTTGGGTACTTGTGATCTGCTATGCGATGGGAAAGGTTGCTAATACTCATGTATTGTTTGAACTTATTGTTTGTAAGTCTTGATGTTGTAGTGTGTTGCTGATTGTGAGAGTCACAGTGGCATAGAGTCGTGGAGGATGGCTATACTTGTATTCGAAAACAAAGTACGTGTCGCTATGCTTGCTTACGGAGGCTGCTTTACTCCGTTCTTGTTGTTCGGCCTTAAAGACTCCCGCACCATTACAGCCAGGGACCCGCAATTTAGTGCGCATGCTTGGGTGAGCAAACGCCCTTTCCTGATGGAGCTGCTGACCTCGCACTCGGTTCAAAACTTTCCTTCGCCCTGACCCTTGCAAAGCCTAACGTTGCTCATAACGGGCATCTTGTTCGACCGTCTTACGGACCCGAGCTGTTCGTGTCACCGCCTGCGTTAGGTCTGGCGTCCACAAGACTGTCTCCACGCCTGCATGAGTCTATGGTTGCTACAACGATGTCCTGCAACATCACCATAACGCAAGGCATCACTGTATCAGCTCTATGCACTCAGTCCACATTCTCTTTGCGTTGCGTGTACAAGCAGTTTGCTATGAGTCAACATATCGCAATCCGGGCTCCTCTATGGACACACTTCATTTTTCTTAAAATCGTGGTTGACTAATCTGCGAGCACTGCTGGACTCCCTAGTTGGCGTTGCACTGGACGATCTGAGCTCGGGCACTAGTTGATTTCAGACAGCTACTCTGACTCACACCAGTCACAAAGATGTGGCTTGATGCCTGGCTCATCACCTTAAGAAATCTTACCAAGAGCTGTGTAATCATTTTCTCGCTACGTAAGCCTGATTGGGCTAGCCCTCGCGTCTGCTTACTTATTCGCACCGGAATCCCGTCGGGTTTTACGAATCGCTCTTCTCGCTGCTTAGGACAGTCTTGTTACCACAGAGCTCATCATCCATTTGACCGCCATGCCGAAACAGCCTTGCTGACTGTGGAAGCTAAAGCTTCATGGTCCTTACCACTTTCAGACCATCGGTTGTTCAAGCTACAACGATACGTGTCTGCGCGGAAGCTAGCAAGACAATGCTGTCTGCGCCCACAAGCCCTTGGAGCGAGTACGTGTACGAAAAAGCCGCCAAAGCAAAGATGAGTCGTAATTGGGTAGGCGCCAAGCCTCCGAACTATGGTTCGTAAGAGGTTTCCAGCATTGGCAATCAACACGATAGCCCTGCAAGTTTGCTTTCAGCTGTTTTGCTGCTATTGAGACGCGTACCTTTTCTGAATATTACTGCTTGCCCTCCTCGTATGCAACACTAGATGCAAAGTTCCCAGGATACGGGGCCTGCACTGTAATGGCTTGTCCTCAGGCAGCTGCATATCCTCTGGCTGATTCGTATTCCTTTCAGGCTGCCACTTGTATGACAGGCGGGGCAACACTTTGCCCGCTGCGTTCCAAGGTAGGTAAGCTAAGACTGTGCACAGTCGGCCGACCTGTGCTCGAGAGTCCGAAGGCCGGGACTCGGACAAAAAAGAGAGCTTCCCAGGGATCGTCCCTCGCTAACGGCCGAGAAGTTAATACGCTCTTGACATCACGATTCGCAGCCCTAACACCATGGAATTAATCCAAACACCATGGAGCTCCCTTAGATCCATGCTGTCTCTTGCTTCCCCAGACTCTCATCTGAGGTACATGTAGGCTGCCAGATCGGCTTCAGGGGTCTTTCGCCATTTACTGTCGTAAGTCGGCTGCTTTTCGACTTGACTGCCGTTCTATGTGCGCATCTGAGCTGGCACGTTTCCGACATGCCAGAATAGAAGTTCGTGACTTGTCTCGTCTTTGATAGACGATCAGGTGGCCACATGGCGAGGCATAGAGATACAAAGAGAGCGCAATCTAGTTCCCAGCCGTGAAAACAGTCGCGCAAGAATTCTGTTTGAGTGCACCTGCTAATGCGGCTTTCCGTGTTCCAAAGCCACAACAACAACGCCCTGTCCTAAGGCGTCTCGTTCTTCAGCCAATATGCTAGCCCGAGTGCGGCAATACACTTACACACAGGGACACCTGAGTATCTGTGTCAGAAAACGTTTCCATCATAAATGGGTGCAACCTCAACCTTCTCGCTCGCTTATTTCCTTTGGGAAACCTTCTCGAAGCCCACTAAATCGGTAGGTCCTTTTGCTTCGGCAGCTTCGTGTAAAGTGTTGCTCGCTCTTGCTTCTATCTTGGGCGACTATGCAGCTGACGGAATCCGGTCATGCTCGACAAGCCTGACCGGTAGCGGTGCCTTTGTGGGACTTCGCCAGACCACTTCGAGTGTTAAGAAAAAACTATGTCCTAGATATGCGATTGCAATAACTCAATTAACATCAGCATGCGCATGCAAATCATGTACAGGCCTCGATCGTAAACAACAATAAGTTGTGGAATAATGGGTCATGTAAATGACTGTTTTATAAAGGTAATTATATCCTAGCTTTAGGCGGCCGCGATCACCTAGATCGACGCCGTTGCTATACAGGCGCCCCCTGAAGCCTGTAAATACTACTGTCTTCAGCTTACAGACAACGAATGATACTGGACCCACTTTTCCACCATTTATTGTTGTTTACGATCGAGGCCTGTACATGTGTTCTTACTACTCTGTTTGAATGATTGATCTCCTGGACCTTTGCATACTTGCTATCTTTCATGCTGATTGACGATAACCACGAACACCTCTTTCCTGGCCAGTAATTCAGCACTCACCAAGCCTCACACAGCGTCAGAAATTCCTGCCACAACCAGAGCGAGACAGTCGAACTCACCAAGGCAGTATTCGTCTATGCTACAATGTGCGCGAGTAGCTAGGAGCCCACCTACTGAAAGCTAACTCACTCATCTCGAGTTGTTTGATCAAGCACTACTCGCGCGGCGTGCCCTGTGGTTTGTATTGGTGCTCAAGACATTACAGTTAGCAATGGCATACTACTCTGAAGCAAGGAGCAACCTCGAGCGCACTCACCTACCACAACCCTTCATGATTGTATTTTGTACTTGGTGCAATTACGAACTTGGCAGCTAAAGCACTAGCTCAGTTTGGTATCTACTGTCGCCGTCTTGGTGCTTGGCGGCACGTGAGCAAAAAGGCTGGGAGAGAATACAAAAATAGTCGCCACTGCTCTACGCGCCGAAACAGTTCCAAACATAGAGCAACGAGCGGTTCGTGTCTCCAATCAAACCCCGGTTCACCGCCAAGCCTACCCTCTTCTCCAGTCAAACTGCTTTCCCGGCAACTCTCCTGCAAGCGTCTCGCTGTTCCTCTGTTTCCTCAAGTCGCATTGGACAATTCTTACTCGAGCACGTCTCTTTATGGGCATGTAGCAATTCCAACGCGAACTATGGCTTCTAGTTCGACTTCAGCGGCCAATAAGACGTCTTTTCTCGATGCAGAACCCCCATCCCCAAATCTGGTTGTGTCCGAGGCGTCTCTGAAGCGTCTGCTGGTCCAGGAAGCTAGCCTCCTTCACCCTGGCGAGTCATGAAAGCAATACCCAGATTCCAGTGCAAGAAGGTAAATTGGTCCGTTGTCGTCCTTCGCATGCATCTCACTGTCTCTGTTCCTATACACGTATTGCTGTCATTGCTGGTCATTGTCAGTGCCTTTCGTTGACTTACAACCTTTAATATCTCGTACCGTTGATCGGCCTATCCGCGCGCACCTCAGCTTCTGCCTTCACTACCGCTTAATTTACTGCTTACGACAAATGCAACAAGGGCAATAGCTACGACAAGCTCTGGTAGCAAAGCTTAATTGTTGCAGTACTAGCACGATGAGCCTCTTACCCGCCACGACATACAACGCGCCGCCTCGGCTGGGACGAGGGCGCCCTTTGAAGACGATATCAGAAGGGGAAGAGTGCACTTTTGGGCTGAAGACTGATAGTGAAGGAGACGATAGCGACCGAACGATAATCGCGAGACCTGTGGGTTTGGACGCGAAGCTGGCAACCATGTCCTCGGCAGGGACTAGACTTTCTAGTTCATCAGCCGATGTAGCGCCGTCGCCCCTTGAGTCATCACCATGCAGCAGTAGTAGCAGCATCGAGGATGACTTCCAGAGAGGTTACTCGCGGGAGTCATATACGGGCAGCGACACTGGTACTGTGTTTAGTGAAGATTGCCCCTCGCTCGCTGGCTCCAATGACACGACGTTCTACACAAATTCAAGCCGGAATAGTGTGGCAAGTAACCAGAGTGCCAGGTCGAATCGAAATCGATACCCTTCGATTCTAATACCACGAAACTCGTGGCAAGAACTCCACGCTATCAAGGAAGTCGCCCTTGGCATGTCGCCAGCTCAGAAAATTATACTGTCGCCTCAGGCACTATCGGCATTGCCCCAACACGTCCCCTCTTTCAACGCTCCCCCGTCTTTCGGGGAAGGCAGCAGCATAGCGTCCAGCTCGCCCTGTGTGCCTGCTGTTAGCAGCGCACCTGTCACTCCAGAACTTCACAATTTCGTTGCAGTTGAGGGCGGAGCTTGGGGAGATGGCAGTAACACAGAGCTACCCGCGGGCTTGCCACTCGAAATTGCTCTGGATGAGGAACACAGCATTGTCGTCTCTCCCCATGAAGCAATATCGCAGCGAGAATCCACCGGTTATTCTACAGACTGGAGTGAACTGGTAACGCGCTTCCCAATAATTCCTGGTGCTACACCCCAGGAGAACACTCCGATTGAGCATGACATTAGCGACCTGAGAGGCTTCCGGGCTGAGGCCGAGGATCACGGTGTTCAGCTTTCGATGGATGCCATGAAGCTGCTGACAACTTTGACACGATCTTACAGCCCCCTCTCTGAGTCCCATAAATCGAACACCACTCGCGGCAAAGTCGAAATGAAGGAGCGTAGCGAGGTAGAGAGCCAGCCACGAAGTGCCGTTCCTCAAACGCCTACACTATCCGACTACAGTTTCTCTCAGTTGAGCATTCCATCCCCCGGCGGGTTCTTTAGCTCTCTTCAGGCGAACAGTCGCGCCACCTGGTGCGTTCCAGGTCTAGCAAGGGCACCGAGCGCGCCGTCGTCGGCAGTCGCCGAGAACTTCTACGGTGTACCTTTCAAACGCTCGTCGCAGACAATCGCAACGATTATGGAAGTGCCTGATAGAGAGTTGACTGACGGACCACCTACTGCTCGCCAAAACAATTTTGAGGTTCCAGCTGAGTATCAGGTTGATGACAGGGAAGACGATGATCTCTATAGGAGTCATGTCACGGGACCCAGGAGGAGTCCCAGCTACGAATACGAGGCAACATATGAGGAAGAACTGAGGCAAGCAGCTGTGGCACACGTTTCCCGTACTGGGGATTGGCTCTCAGCACAGACCTCGTACATGTCTGCGTTGCGGGAAAGCAACCCTCTGAACGATCCTGCTGACTACATCCCTCAAACACCTCACTCGATGTGCGACGAAGAACAGCAAGCGCCAGGAAACACCCTCATGTCTAAAGCCGTACGTTTCCTAGGCAAAAGCACCACTATCTCCGACGCTACGACCGAGGGCAAGAAAGTAGCTATAACACAATGGGCCAAAGATCTTGTTTTCCTCAAAGCCTTCGAGCATTGTACATCTAACAATGGTCGACTAGATGTTTTCCTCCAAGCCTCTGCCAGACTGGAGAATATCAATTCGAACCGCCTAGCCCTACCACTTCGACATCTCTGCTCGCTGCTCAACACATGTGGCGCTGAAACGCTGCAGTCTCACGTGCGACCTAAGTATCGTGGACCGTTCAGCCAGAATCCACGAGCCACTGGCATCTTCACCCAGACTAGGGAGCAGATGGTTTTTGCGGCGGCTGAGCGGAAGCAGCTTGCTCAAGATTGCATTCTTCCAGCAATCTGGGCGATAGAAGCACAAAGCAAAGTCCTCCACAAAGGTGGTCTATTTGCTTGCCCTGCTGCGCTCTCACGTCTCGCGAACAGCTCGAAGAAGACTATGAGGGTCCTTGACCTTGCTGGTGCCGCCACTGGCTCCTGGGCATGGTCCGCCGCCCGAAAATGGCCTCATATCAAGGTAGTCACAGTCCAAGCTAAAGCACAGTGTCAGCTTGCCTCCCGACTCAACAAAGAGGGAAGCAATTCCTTGATTCAAATCGAGAACCCGCCCAATCACAAGATTGTAACGGTGCCTGAGCTCTGGAGATTGCCGTTCAACGACAACTACTTTGATGTTGTCTCCGCACGAACACTCCATATGTTCCTACGATCGAGACCTGTACCAGAAGTCCCTTCGATCAACGAGTGGGATCTGACACTCAAGGAGTGCATGCGCGTCATGAAGCCAGGAGCCGTTCTTGATTTTATCATGCTCGACTCTCACATCTCAAACAATAGCAGTGACAACCACAGCAAGCACCACCGGCGTAACAGCAATGAAGCAAGCATCAGCCCAACAGCAGCCGTGGGCCAGACCTTGGCTTCTCCGCCACCAACGGCCACGTTTGGTGCTTCTGCAGCGCTCCTTGATACAGCTGACTTCGACTTCAGCGGACAGCTGAGGAAAGCAGGTTACGATGCTGATGGCGGTTGCTCAAAAATTGTCGAACGTCTACAAAAGGTCGGTTTCACCAGCGTGAAGCGGCAATGGGTTGGCCTACCACTCGGCCGCACCGAGCTCTCTCATGACAATGTTGCTGCTAGCTACGAAAGCTTCGACGCCGCAGCTACCTCCAAAGCGAAAGAGCAGAAAGGCAACTCAGGCATTCAACGCAGTAAAGTTGGCTCTACTACTCATGCCAATGGCTGCTCACGTACACCGTTTCCACCTGCGCCAAGGCCAATTTCGGAAGTCTCCTCCATCTCCCGTATTATCGAGCAGTATTCCAACGTCGAGGCTGTGCACGGTCCTGTTGGCAGCACTGCCGATGTATCAGACATGGCTGGTCTCGTCGGTACCTTGATGTGGGAAGAATGGCTCGTTCGCCACAGACTCGAGGCGCTCAACAGCAAAAACAGACAGTGCGGCAACGCAGAGCAGGAGGTGGCCAATCCGACTTTCGAAGCCGAGAATCTTCTCTACGGGATCAATGATATCCTTGCTGCAGGCTATGCGAAGGGTGCCTGCTTCCGCGCCGTCATTGGCTGGGCTAGAAAACCGAAGCCGAACAAGAAGGCCACCACTGCCACTGTCGCTACAGACGCAACCAAGAAGACTCACATCCAGGTCAACACCAATGTCAGTGCAGATTCATACCAGGCCCGTGCTGCTCAGATTGCGCAGATTAACCCGAGATTTTACGGCTATCCGTTGGACGAGACCCCTGTCACGGCTAATACTGTCACGACCACCACCCCTCTAGCGAGCCAATACTACAGCCAATGCTATAAGACGCCAACGCCTGTCAATCAGGCACGTAGAGATTTAACCCTCGACACCACCGGTGTCAATGGCCGGCGTTCTATCGGCAGCCCGTGCTACTACACCGAAAGTGCCGTGGAGCGGGGCGAGGTCGGAACCATACCCATGATGATCATCGAATGAGGAAGATCAGATTCGTCGACGCGAATGCTTTCCTACCTACTTACCAAAGAGATACCCTTTTCTTATGTCCTGTCTGGTCTGGTCTGGTCATTCCACAACATATACTAGTCGGCCTATCAATCAGTCCTATATAGCAAGCATTGCCTCAACAGCGCCATAAGCATCGAAGCGGGTAATGAGCAAGACACATGAAAGCGAAGCATAGCGAAGGAGTTTTTAAGTTGGTCGATCAGTAATTTGATGACATGGTCATGGAACTTGACGTCCCAGCCATTTAGCGAGATAATTCCACCACGTTGCGAGCAACGTTGTCAATCATACGTGCTTTACTCAACTGATTATTCCTCTATCGCGGCTCCCTCTTCGTTTCTTGATCGCTGACATACCTAGTATTAGATCGAGCCTTTCATTCACGTGCTCCTTCCAAACAAAGCCCCTCTAGCTTGTCCTGTCCAAGATCGTATCGCCCGCCCCTGGATACATGAATACCTCGTGCCTGTGTTCCCTATGTGCTCACAGACATCGTACCTGCCGCGCCCTGACCTAGCACGCACATGCTTTGCAATATACATTACCCGTCCCAGGCGGTGCTGCGCCTTCCGGTCCCGTCTCCGCTGCGTCACTACTTCGCCCGGTTGCCTGGCACGACTCGGAGCCGCGCCTTCTCTCCTAGCATGGAGAACGGAAGAGCCGATGGTCGCTGTCTCCATCGCTAGACTGTTTTGTATGCTTGAGACCGGACACCATATTGCTTGCTTGCGGCTCTAGCAGCACTGTCCACTTGAAACGAACGCGATTCAGGGAATTTGTTGTCAGCTCGATAGACTCAGACTGCGTTGGAGATTGACTTGATGATCGGTGTTGTTGGTGTCGCTTGAGTTTCCATGGGCATCGACCAGTGGTTGATGACGGCGAAGAGTCCACGCAGCTGCATAGCCAGGGCTTACGCTATTGAAAGAAGCGATCTCGTACCGGAATCTGCGATCATAAGAATGTCTCAATTCTGTGGTCTTCTCTATACTTGTATAACACAACTAAAAAAGTAATCAACAGTCAAATCAACAACACACTGCATTAGCCTGTTCAAGGGCTTCACTCCTCAACCTTGAAAGCCTTTTGCCGCTCCTCCACGATTTCTTCGTCCTCGGCAATGTCAAGCTCATTCAGCTCGCCAGTACCAACGTCGTAGATGACACCGTGCAACTGCAGATCCCTTTCAATCATAGCCTCCATCACAACCGGGTTCTCCATCAACACAGCGACACTTCGTCTAACGTTCAGATCCACCATCTTTAAGCTCCGCTCCTTCTCCGGCAACGCCTCCAGCATCTTCGCGTTTTGTGCCCGCAGATGCCTGAGCGGCATGAGCCAAGTGTCGATCAGTCCCAGTTTCTTGTTCGCGAGTGCAGCTGCAATACCACCGCAACTCGTGTGTCCACAAACGATAATATGCTTCACCTTGAGGTACTGCACCGCGTACTGGATCACAGACAAGCTGTTCAGATCTGTTGGCACCAGAATGTTTGCGATGTTGCGGTGACAGAAGATGTCGCCTGGCTGAAGTCCCAGAATCGTGGTCTCGGGACAACGACTATCGGCGCAACCGATCCACAGAATCTCGGGCGATTGTCCCTTTCCGAGCTTCTTGAAGATATCGGGATGCAGCTCGGCGAGATTACGACGCCAATGAGAATTTTGTTCAAAGGCTACAGTGACAGGATTCTTTTGGTCCTCCGAAGAGCCAGCGGTCGGCTCAGTAGAAGCGGTTCCATTGGTTGCTGAAGCCACTGCGTTAGCTTATCGTTCCGAAGTACTTCTGCTGGACGAACCAGGGAGCAAGGTAACTGTTGGACTGGCCATTGCAGCCATTTGGCAGGGGCGGCAGTGGAAGTTTCTTGAGGTGTAGCCGATCTCGGCCATTGATGCCGGGGACAGTCACCACTGAGAAAGCTTTCCTACGGCTGTTGATATCCCCCAAGGAGCGGTCTACCAAGCATATACCTTGTAACCTCTGGTACCGCTCCGAACGAAGCAGAAACAGTGCTGGAGAGTTGCAGAGACTACCTACCTGTGTTCTTGTCTTGCTGCTTGAGGTCCTGCTTCGAGGCCTTCTTCGCAGCTTGTGCCGAAGCAATAGCAGAATAATGTGTCATCCTCTTGAAGGTAGTAGTGCCGCTAGAAAGATTAGGAATATCTCGTAAGTGATGGTTATGCCTTCTACTTGATAGATACGCTGAATTGATCTGTGTTGATGATGGTGCCAGTAGATGTGCAACCGCTGTATGTTTCGAAAGTGTCGATAGTGATTGCCTGAATAACTTGCGTGTGTGACAAGAAAGAAGCTGACGCTGACAGGCCATATCTCAAATCTGTGAGATATCCGATTTATTGCGATGCAAGACAATGCAAGGAAAGAGCGGCTAGGGTGGTACGTAAGCGCAGATTGGTGGGAATTAAGGCTTGTGGTTGGTGTTGGGGAAGGAAGAAAAGTTCCACGGCAGAACTTTCTGCAAGGTCGATCCGATTTGATGCTCCAACAAACCCTTTCCGGGTCACTCATGCAAGATGATGACGATCGGAGCGAGCAAGAGATAACGAATTTAAAGAGGAATGAATGTGGTCTTCATACGTATTGACAGGGTCCAGAGACTAATAATGATACAGATGGAATATATGGCTTTCAGCGTGATAATCTCAAAGCCTTGCGCGCGACATTTCTATCTATGCCTACTTAGTGTAACCGAATGACTTGTTTAGTCAACCGGATCCTCCTCCAACAACAGCTTGAAGCTAAACGGCTCAAACGGAATACCTTCGCCAATGAAGTGTTTGCTCATGGCCTCGACCCAGTGTAGACGCAACGAGTGCAACATAGCACTGGTGCCTTCCATGACACACAGAACGGCAATGGTAAGGACAAACCACATGGTGAAGGTCACGACAAGCATGACAATCTGCATTCCGCCTGACATGGTGAAGGCATTGCCAAGTGTCATGTTCCACAGCACAACAGATAGCTGCTGATGTGCAAGCGATAGTGCCCACAATCGCAGGTAAGAGGCCGTGTGTGAAACACAGTTTAGGCAAAACTCGATAGTGTCTGGACGGTGTTAGCATTGTCTCAATCAAAACTTGAAATGACTTACGAATGGTCTGATGAATCATGACTTCAGAGAACTCGAATTCCTCGCCTTCTTCGTCGTGGATATTTTCCGTAATCATTGCGCCTTCATCGGTGTCTGTGCTAGGTCGGCCGTTCATATGATGAGTGTCGCCCTCTTCGTCGTCATCGTCATCAAGAGCGTGAGTAACGTGACTTGTGTCGCCGATGCCACGGTAGCCCTTAGCTGCTGCTCTGTTGTGCTCCCAGCGTAGATAGAGAGGCTTCAGCAGCAGCAGGATTGGAACATTGATGACTGCAATCAAAACCAGCAGGACTTGAACAGTAGCTTGACCGGGATACAGCTGATCTCCTGGATCGACAGTACCTGGTGACAAGAACATCTGAATAAGCATGTTTAGGAGCGAAGGCGGGTTTCGTCCCTCAGCGTACCAGTCCACGGACCACTTGTATATGATGGTGAAGGTCAGATATCCGAAGATGGTCTGGAAGAACAGCAAGCCAGGAACGAAATTGCCCCAGATGTCGATCTTGGATTTGAAGTGCCGAGCGTTGATGAGAGAGAACATCAGAGCGTAAGTCATGTGACACCAACCCATCAAGATGGAAAGCTTCATCTTGAAACTGTTGCTGAACAGAAGATCGTTGTCGGAACCGTGCCAGGCCCAATCGATACCGAAGGGATACCGATAGCTACCTTTGAGATGAGCTGTGACCTCCGGCCGGCCCTCTTCTGGGTACTCCCAAGCAGATTCAAATGGCGTGAAGCCCTTGGAGAAGACATCGTTGTAGATCAGACCAGTGAACATAGAATACGTGCCCATCATGAGCATAATGTAGCGACCGTAGAAGGCCATTGAGAACAGCTCGTCTTGCTTAGACCGGGCCAAAGGCTTCTCCCAGTAGATCATCGCACATGCTGCCATGAACATGAGGGTGCCATGGCCGAAATCACCGAACATGACAGCGAACAAGAAGGGGAAAGTGACGATCGTGTAGAGGCCCGGGTTGACTTCCTGGTATTTGGCCGTACCGTAGGCATTGATGATGGTCTGGAAGCCCTCGGTGAACTTGTTGGTCTTGTTGTAGGTTGGCGGAGTCTTGTTTGTCTTGATCTGGTTGACAATGGTCGGCACTGACAGGCCAGCTCGATCGTTGACATCCTGTAGCGTTGCTCGGATCTGAGGCAAAGAGTTGGTGGGACACCATGCTTCAGCGATCAGAGTCTTTCGGGCTTGATCGTATGAGCACATGTTCAACGCATTGTAGACGGCCTTTTCTTTCTTGATCACGATCAACCAAGCTGCAAGAGAGCGAGCGATCTGGGTGAGTTCGGCATCGAGGGTGTTCTTGGTGTTTCGCAGGACGCTGGCAAGATCGCTGAGTCGGGTGTTGACTTCGTGGATTTGGTCTCGTCGCAGGTCGCTGTTCTCGTCGACATTGTACAGATCAGCACCCAAGCTCTCAGAGATCTTTCGAATCTTTGCAATGATTTCCTTTCCGTGAGCGAAGATGACGAAGACGTTCTTTCGGACTTCTTCATTGTCTTCGGGGTTGATGATTACTTCAGGGATCTCGGATTGGTTCATGTAGAGATTACCTCGGAGTGTTCGCCAAAGGATACGCTCAAATGCAGCCAGTCGCTCGCGAGGGATGACGCCAGACACGAAACCGATGTTCATGACTGCGAAGGACTGCTGCTGCTGACCAACATCACCGTTGGGACGACCGCCCTCTTCGGCTTCAGCGTTGCGCAAAAGTGGCGCGTCGTCGTCGTCCAAACTTTGCCTGATGTCGTCAGTCTGGCCATGGGCTCGGTCGAAGAAGCTGCCAGCCTCTTTCAAGACCCATCGCCACTCTGTGAGTTCCATTTCTCTTTTCTTGAGCGTCTCGTAACTCTCGTTCAAGTTCCTTACCCGCTGCTCGAGCTGTTCGGAACGGTCAGCAAGCTCGTCGATCTCAGCAGCTTGTGGAGCAGCCAGCATGTCTTCGTCGAAGTCCCAATGGCTTCGCATTTCGATGTTGGCTTTCTCCATCTGGGACTTGAAATACCGCAGTTGCCGCTCAATGTTGTCAAGTCGTCGAATCTCCTTGGTGAAGGTGCGTTGGAAGGCGCTGGTCTCACTGTTGAGATCTCGAAACTGGGTGACACCCAGCTCACCAAGAGCCGACACCACCTCGCGGCCAATTTCATTGGAAATGTAGAGCTGGGTCAGGGACATCGACGCCGACCGGAAAAGGGTGTCTTTGGTCGCCATCGTGAAGAGCCTGGATTCCAAAGGCCGCCCAGGCTTTTCTAGCAGAGTAAGACAAGGTAATGAGCACCACACAAGCACTCAGGTTGTTATGGCGATAGGCCAGAGATGGTGGAAGGAATCGATGGTTGAGGCTGGTGAACACGCAGCTGCAATAGCATCATCGCAGCAGGCAGGCAGGCGCTATGCTACTCACGTGACCTTACCACTAAATGGAATTTATAGAGGAGTCACAACCTAGCCATCTCTTGGAGCAAGAACTAACCGGCTAAAACAACCATTTTGGTACATTCTCACAGGGCCGTACGCAAATGGCAAATATCAGCAATGATAGCTGGTATACCCGGTTGGCCGTTCTACATGAATAAGCGTACAGTGTTTGCCAAAACGATCGTGCTGTGCACCTCACAACTGAAATGTTACATGATACAGATGATATTATAGGTTTATAGGCCTCGATCGTAAACAACAATAAGTTGTAGAATAATGGGTCATGTAAATGACTGTTTTATAAGGTAATTATATCCTAGCTTTAGGCGGCCGCGATCACCTAGATCGACCTAATTCTATACAGGCGCCCCCTGAAACCTGTAAATACTACTGTCTTCAGCTTACAGACAACGAATGATACTGGACCCATTTTTCCACCATTTATTGTTGTTTACGATCGAGGCCTGTAGACAAAGCAAGCTACTGCTGACTCTGCCCCTGCCCGGGTGACCCATTACCTGCTCCCGTGTTTTTTCCAATCTACTGCCTTCGCTAACCATCGGCCGTCCTTCTTCCACATCAACTGTACGTGAGGGGCTCATCTGAGCGTTGAGCTTCCTTGGAACATCTTGTATCGCCTTGTTTCAATTTGAGGGCAAGTGCGAGAGCACCAGCTTTAGGACAGACGCTAAAAAATTGCCTGTCGGGACTGCAAACGATGTCCTTCGGGGCTGCATCGGCCGGGCAGACGATCATTCCCAGGGCTTCTTCGACCTCAGTAGCATACACTACCTTTGCTGAGGCGCCAGACAACATGGCCATAGCGCCGAGAAATGCCGTCATTGTCGAAAGATGCATCTCTGTGTCGCTCTTTGAATATTCTTGGGCAGTGGCGACGGTGTATTGGTGGCTCTTGTGTGAAGGATCCCGGACTTGCTGCAGGCGCCTATGCTTCAATGCTTCGTGTTAGTGACGAGCACGCAAACGAGACTGCTGGCTTGAGTAGTTTCAGGTTTCGTTGATGTAGTCGGATTCTAAGACGGGGTCTGTAGCTGTATAGGGATGAACTTGGGGGTGGTGAGAGGACGCCTGTTTTGTAGAACAAATCTACACAACGATTCCAAGCACTTACTCGTTTCTCGTTGTTCGAAAATGCCTCAGACTCTACCTCTGTGCTCGCTGCTTCGAAGCTTCATTGTACCGCTTCAATGTTTCAATAGTGAATCTTCGACGCATCCATCGAGGCGTGGAGCTTGATTGATGGTGCAGCGACCACCTTCTCATCAAAGACGAGCCATCAATGGTTCCTTAGCTAGGGGGGCTTTACCAAGCATGTGCACAAGAACCACATCGTTTGAGCATAGGAAGAGTGAGTCACTGGTTCACCAACAACAGCAAGGTGTATTCAGCGATAGCAGCACTTGGAGACTACGAAGAGTCGTGATCATGTCGATAGCGTTATTGCGTCACACGTGGTCCGTGGTCGATTAGCACTCGCTGAAAGGCAGACTGACCTTTTGATTGTGTTTGCCAGACCACATGGTCCGTGGCCGCCGCCGGGTGCATGTCGAGGCATTGTTCCTGACGACGGGAAAGATCTTTGATAACATCTAGCCGCAAACAGTCAGACTGAGCTCTTTCGTTCAATTCGCAATGATGGTAGAGGACTTACAGGTTTGCAATGCATCCCATTTCCATCCTATCTGTTTTGTAGTTTCAAACTCCTACTCAACTGTGCAACCGCATTCCTGGCTGCCAGAAATTTCAAGTCCTACCGTTACTCCATGCGTAACGGTCATGATCGTGTTCTCTGAACGCAATGGTTCTCAAGTAAGCAGGTCAGCCACGTTCATAGGCATCTCGTCGATTTGTGTCGAATAGTAGAGCTCAATGTCTCGCAAGATACGCACATCCTCGCTGGTGACGAAATTGATGGCAACACCCTTGCGACCAAACCGACCACTGCGGCCAATCCTGTGAATGTAGTTCTCTCGGTTGCTGGGTAGATCGTAGTTGATGACCAGACTGACCTGTTGCACGTCGATACCTCTTGCCCAGACGTCGGTGGTGATCAACACTCGACTGTTGCCTTGTCTGAAATCACTCATGATGCTGTCGCGCTCTTTCTGTGGCATCTCTCCGTGCATGCTGCTGACGGTAAAGTTTGCTTCGCGCATCTTGTCTGTGAGCCATTCTACCTTGCGGCGTGTATTACAGAAGATAACAGCCTGAGTGATTGTGAGGGTGTCGTAGAGGTCGCAGAGGGTGTCGAATTTCCACTCCTCTTTCTCAACCGCGATGAAATATTGCTTGAGACCCTCGAGAGTCAATTCGTCACGTTTGACGAGAATGCGCACTGGATCAGTCATGAATTTCGTGGTCATGTCGAGGACGTCGTACGGAAGAGTTGCGGATACAACGACGACCTGAGTCGCGGGAGGTAGGTACCGATAGACGTCGTAGATTTGTTCTCGGAACCCTCTATTAAGGAGTTCGTCGGCCTCGTCAAGGACCAGCATCTTGATATGGCGTGTGCGCAGGTTGCGGCGCCTGATCATATCTGCAACTCTGCCTGGAGTGCCTGAGACAACATGCTGACCGTAGTCGAGTTTGCGAATATCCTCCCCAACGTTGGTGCCGCCAATGCATGCGTGGCATTGAACGTTCATGTAGTCTCCCAAAGCCATGATGACGCTTTGAATCTGAGTCGCCAACTCACGTGTGGGAGAAAGAACAAGGGCTACGAATGTTAGCAACAGCCATTCTTGCGGCGCGCGCGCGCTCACCTTGAGTTTCCCTGACCGAAGTTTCGAGGATCTGCAGAATGCTGATTGAGAAGGTCGCCGTCTTTCCCGTACCCGATTGAGCTTGCGCGATGGTGTCGCGGCCCTTGCATACCTGGACAATGGCCCGTGACTGCACGGCCGAAGGCGATTCATAGCCATAGGCGTAGATTCCGCGTAGCAGGTTCTCTTTAAGGTGCATGTCCTCGAACGTAGGTGCAACGGTCACCTCTTTGGATGTCGAGAACTCCATTTTGTCGTCCATGTTTCGATCAATGTCGTCCGCCATGTTGTCGGATGCCGGTTCTAGTATCTAGAAGGAATCCAAAGTAAAAGTAGAAATCATGTGCTTCTCGCTCGGCTGTCTCTCGAAAAGTCGCGATTGCCTGCTGTCACAGCTGGGAAAGTCTTGGCGGGCGCGGCCGGTTGTTCTTGCCTCAGTCCAAAGGCTGAGCTGATGGGTACAAAGTTCTTCGTTCACTACCTACCTACCATGTATCTGCTATCTTATACACACAAGTACAGTGTCCGTGGCTATCACTGAGTTGGGAAGAGCAACAGTGGACTCTAATGCGCTGTTCTTTCGCTTCGTCCAGCTGTGTCTATGTATGAGGATATATCGAAGGTTCATCATTGTCGTGATGTATAAATATCAAGTATCACTAAACGTACTCTGTACCATTGAAGCATTCCGCGGTCGCTTGGGACACGGTTGTCCGACCAAGTTGGCAGTCAGTCAATGAATAGTTCGGCTAGTGGTGTTGACTCTGTAACATTACTGCACTGTACACCTGACGCTCGCCTTAGGTTGCAAGTAGACTGATATGGTGGAAGTCGGAACCGCACAGTTTCATGATCGCATAGCACGAACGATCCTTGAACTCTTTCCTCGCCGTCTGCCGCTTACAAGACCTATCTTCCTGCGACCCCTTCGCAACAGCAACTTCATTGCTCAATTCTTGTCGAGGACGGTATTTGCGATAACACCAACGAAGCGGGCAACAATATCTTGAACAAGTTTAGGTGGGCATTTCACATCCAGAGGGCACCCCATCTTTTTAGAAAACATTCTGCCTTACCGCTCCTTCTGTCGTTGTACAGTCTTGTAGGTGTACCTAGCTAGCTATCCAGGCACATGATCTCAGAGCCCATACATGGTCCAAGCCGCGTCTACCTCAAACATGGCGACCTCACAACCCCGCCAACCCACCAAGATCACTATGCCATCTGTTGTGTCACCGCAAACTCAACAGCGAGCCTGGCATTCGCACATCACGATTGATTTGTTGTTCTACGTCCTAGGTAGATCAGTCTTCCACCCGGCAATCGTCTTCATCTTCTGGCTATGTCTCGCAGCGGTCCCGCCACACCACCACAGACACCCTCTGGGGAACCCCACGCTATACTACGCTAGCTTCTTGTTATTCGTTCGGCTGTGCATGCTGCTGAACCACCGGATAACCAACGGTCCAGCACGGAAGGTTGATTGGGAACAAGAAATCGTGGTGATCACCGGAGGTGCTACGGGTCTAGGCCGAACAATTGCAGAACTGCTCCTCATCAAGCACAAAGGTGTCAAAGTGGCCGTGATAGACGTCAAGGAGGCAGATGAGACAGCCCGGGCATGGATGCGACCGGGTGGAGAATTTGAAGGCCGCCTCTCGTGGGAGTGCATCGATGTCCGCAACAGTGCCGCTGTGAAGATCATCGCAGGGCGGATCAAGGAGGACCTTGGTATGCCCACTATGGTTGTGAACAACGCTGCAATGGCCGTCAACGGGCTGCCGCTGGTAGCAGGAGGCTATGAAGCTGGGCTCACGAGCCAGCAAGCCGAACGGACACTCATGGTCAACAGCACGGGCAACTTCAACACACTACTCGTATTCCTTGGCGATCTAATGCGCAGCGCAGAGAATGGGAGAGGCGCAACAATCGTCACTGTCTCTTCACTCCTTGCACATCTCAATCCTGCAAGATTGGCGGATTACAATGCGTCCAAGGCAGCATTGTCGTCGTTGCACCAAACGCTTACCCACGAGATTGCCAGGAATCCAGACGCGCGGATCAGGAACGGAGTGAAGACTGTGCTAGTTGAACCGGGACAGATTCATACACAGCTCTTCGCGGACATCACGGAAGTGCCGTGGTATGCCAACTTCTTC
>Ga0066648_10000630_pt1 | contig 22778 bp, 26 predicted proteins | sample CryGeyCG12114_NA_FD_59537 | JGI IMG/M metagenome (GOLD analysis project Ga0066648, IMG submission 59537) | Groundwater microbial communities from aquifer - Crystal Geyser CG19_WC_8/21/14_NA | ecosystem: Environmental > Aquatic > Deep subsurface > Groundwater | place: USA: Utah: Grand County... | reverse complement strand
ATACTCCTTTATCTCCTTATTTCGAATTTTATACTTAAATATAGTCCGAAATATAGGCTTGCGTTAGTTTCCTATTAGCTCCATCAACTTAAGCTTTCTTAACCTTATAGGTAGAAGGTCAACAGTGACTTTCCGAACTGGCGGCATATTAAGAGAAGTTGCGGAATATTGCAGAGTATTAACGACGATGCTAGATTACGGTATTAGGATGCACTTATACGATAGAGACTTACCTGGCTACAAAGATATACAAGAAGATGTGGGTATACAAAAGGGAGAAGAATAATCTAGGGAAAAAGCGTTTTAATATACCCTAGATTATACTAAGCTTTTCGTTTATTATATATCATTACGTCTTCACTAGGTAGTGGAGGATGTAATATTACGTGAGGGCTTAGCATTATTAGCCTATTAAAGCGGCCTCATCGTACCGTCACTTCTAGCTAGTTCAATACAATAATCCTTAGCTGATTTCACAAGGGCAAAAACGCTGCTTGCAGTAGGGGTTGGCACGCTAATGCGGACGAAGACTTCCGGAAAGTTCCAAGTACGTACGACGATCATCTTTCATCACGTGTTCGCTTCTGCGACCTGAGGCGGGGTGATTATTGCGATTGGCGTGTAGGGTCAGGGGGCTGGAACATCAACCCTGCCCGGTTTCGGGAGTGTTTTCCTGTAGAATTCGATTTGATAAGCGTTACAAGACATGTGCCGAGGGGGTGGCTGCTTTATGGACGCCTTGGCTGATCTATAACGAGTCCAGATCGCACCTAGACGGACGCTATAGCGCCTTTAGCAGGTCCTGATGCAATCCTCGGAATGTTCACAGACATCACCATCGTTAAGCAGAAGGTTGACGTACCGTCTTCGAAGGTCATACTATAGTATCGGTGTGTTGTAAAGAAACTATGAACATTAATATACTAGGCTAGAAACAACAGCTGATACCCGGGTCTCCTCTAAACAAAGCAAGTGTGCTCCACACACGAGTACGTCTCGGAGAGATATGACGGATCAGCAAACGACGTTTGTAGCGGACGCTTGTGTAGTGTTCTCAGAACTAGGACTCCCAAACGGGTAGAAAGCTAAGTACTAGTTCTTCGGATCACGGTAGAAGCGTGGCAAGATGGATTTAGACAGAGTTCCATAAAGGACAAGATGATTCTCAGCATTCAATGTCTGGAGCTGAAATCAGGAACTGGCTTACTAAGCATTGCAGAATGTCGGATGATGTTCTGTTGGTGCTTCACATTGGGCGAACGTGGAAGTCTAGACGCTACCTCCAGGCCGAAAAATTGTTGATCTAATGTAAGTCTCTAAGACAGAACGATCGATACGAGCGAAGAGCGATCTAAGAGCAGCGTACACTATCCTAAGAAGAACTTTGCGTTGTCACTGGAGCTGTGTCCTCCCCTTGCCCTTGCCCGGTCTCTTTTCTGTCGTGGTGGGATGACTACACGAGTGGTTCTCGTTCGCACGGGGGTGTTGGCCTTGTACATATTGTGGTTTCACCCCAATTGAAAGCCAAGACTAGAGAACGTACATGGTGCAATTCAAGAACTTTCGAAGAGGACCGTGCGCCACCATATGGTGCATGTGGTTTGGTGTGCAAGACTCACCAGCCAGTACAGCACCGTAGATGGCGCACTTCCAGCTACCGGAAGACTGGTGGTCTGATGGCTGCAGCTTATTGCAGGCTAGTTGTATGCATTTTGCATAGGTACCTGGTTTTCATTATCAAAGCGAAGTACACCCTTCCCGAAAGCAACATAATCAATACTACGATGAAAATTACAGCCAAAAAGTACGCCTGAGTACTACTTGGTCAACCCCTAGTTCATGGGTGAGTGGACTTTGCCTCTTCGCTACTAGGAAATCTCAGGAAGTCTTCGTCTGCATTAGTGTGCCAAAACCCACTATAAGCTGGCTATCTGCCCTAGAGCCCTGCTTATTAGCGAGCTGAGACCGACGGTCTCATGCAGACGAAGACTTCCTTAGATTTCCAAGTAAAGCATCTGGTATTTATTAGGCAGTCAGGACTTTACGATAGATTAACGCACAATTGATAAGGTACAAATTAGGCCGATCTGTGAGAGCGGCGAAGTCAACTCACCAAAGAACCAGGGGTTGACCAAGTACCGGCCACTGGGCTTTCGCGTCCCCGGGGGCGTGCGGGGTTTGTGCTATGCCACTACTTCGTCAGACCTGCCATTTTCGATCCGGTTTGCGCGATCTAGAACGTTCGATTACGTGGATAGAGTGGGGGTGGTCGAAGGAAGATGATCGCCCGATGACTTCTTCTCTGTGAAACCAGCCAAGGATTATTGTGTTGAGCTAGCTAGAACTAAGGGTTGACTAAAGCCGCTTCGGTAATAACAATGCCAAGCTACCACGTGATATTGCACGTTGTCGGACTAGTACTGATATAGGTGGTAAGATTGTATTGCGTGTGGTATGTAGGTCGGTAAGATCAGTGGACCAAGTTGGTGGATATATGTAATGACTGAGTTGCACTTGCCCAACAACGTCGCAAAAGGTTAGACTTCCGTATACGGACATCTCACACATAGAGTACTCAAACAGGCACTAGGGTCAAGACCCACTTTTTATTTCTTACAACACGTGCTTCCTACCTTGTCCTAGAGTGGTGCTCTCCGGGTTGGTCGTAAGTGCCTTTTTCCCTCAGTCCTATCATTGACTTGACTGTGCGCTTCTCTCCTGTATGTTGATTTCATCTGCAGCTGTCAGCTATCCATGCAGCGTACAATGTTGACCACGTGAAACTTATCACCTAGATGCAGTATCTACTTAGGTGAAGTGATGATGAATAGTACCTCGAATAGTCTTCGTCAACAAGTACGATAAGTAACAGGTGAATTTAGGTAGAGCAACTTTCAATTACTTAGAGGCCAGTAGTAACGAAACGATATATACGAATAACACAAGCTGCAACTGCAGCTCCTCTTGGTGTAAGTTCTAGGATTGCTAGCAATGTTGATCAAGATGGCTGTAGTTGGAGTTTCCACCTGCCACTGTCGCACCTACAGTGTAGGATGTATGACATCTTGTTGCTAGTCTGCAGCCGAAGGTAGCTTGGTCTCGCCTTTCTAGGGTCTAGCCGAGTAGACTCCAGCTGGCGTTCTTCATTAGTCACCTGCTGGACCTTTCCACCTCGAGACCTCGTGTGAAACAGGAGCGGAGGAACTCGACGCCCGTTCAAGAAGAGCATCTAAATATCCCATGCGCTACTAGCGAAGTCTCTACGCGTCCCGTTCCGCCGGCAGCCGTTCCTTGGAGAAACAACATGTCATTATCATTGGACGGGAAGCGCACCTTTCCAATCCGCGATCGACGTTAAGCGGGTGAATACAGCACAGCTGCTCTGTTGCTGCGAATGACCGGCGCAAGCCGAAAAGAAAGTTCAGAAGCACTTGCAAGGATTGAGCGTTGCTTTTGCCGGAATCTTGATACAAAGCTGGTGGGACTTCGAAAACATTTAAAGCGTGCGGAGATGAGTTCTGTGGGTTGTGTTTTTGGGTTGTTCGGGGGGGCGGCGCCAGATAGCGAACGAACTACAGCATCGAGATCTCAAGTTATTGCGAGAACAGCGAAAGCAGCGACAACAAGCCATATTCACCATCACTTCTACAACGTTCAAGCTGTCTGGCGTGGCCAGCGAACAGTTAGATACACATCTCACCATACACAAAGAAAGCTTGCCTATCTCGATCTTATAATGCTAGTGCCGTCTGAGGTAGGACTCATTCAACCTCAATTTTTCTTGGCTTTCTTTTCGTAGGAGCCATTTTAGGTATGTTCACACTAAGGACTCCATTCTGGAGGCAAGCCTTGACATGTTCCTGATCGATGTTGTTGGGGAAGGAGAAGCTCCGCTGAAAGTCCCCAACGCTGCGCTCGCGGACCCAGTATGTCGACCGATTTGCTTGGTCTGCTTGGGACTTCCTGTTCTGTTCTGTGGTCGAAAGCTCATTATTTTCTTTCGTTACTCCGTTCTGGTCCAACTTCGTCTTTGCATCTGTATCGAGGGCGTCGTCGATATTGCGCCCGTCAACGTTCTTGCCCTCTTCGTTCACGTTTTCCGTATGGCCTCGGATGGTCAGGGTATTGTTGTCGGCGAATTCGATGCTGATATCCTTCTGTTGGACGCCGGGCAGTTCACCTTCTAGCTTGTAAGCGTCTTCGGTCTCTTTTACGTCAAAGTATGGTGCCCAATACTCGAACCCTCTACTTGCAGAACTGTTACTCATCCGTTCGAAGTTGCGCAAGGTGTCGCTGAAGAGGTCGAGAAAGGAATGAGAATTGTTGAACCAAAGCCCCGGTGTCATAGGGCTGTGACTCACAGGACGATTGGCCATGGCTCTGCCCTGGACTAAAGGCGACAAGAGTGACATCCTGCGTGTTTCTGCAAATGGTATGGCTAGTTTGAGTGCGGGTTGGACTAGAAGTCTTGATAGGGGTGGTAGGCGAAGGGTGGGATTGAGCATTGATCAGCAGGTCTTGCTTGTTGAGCTCGAGATACTGAATATAGATGAAGATCTCAGAATTTCTGGAATTGTGGGAGTTCAGGACTATAAGAGCTTTCGCAAGTCGGAGAGCATGATCCACCGCTGAGTACCTCAATGGCGTGATGCAAATGCAGGGTGATACTGTACAGAGCCTTCCGAGTGTGGTGCTATCTCGGCATACACGACAAAGCAATAAGAATCAATTGTAGTCGGGTTGTGGAGTTTCTGGGCATTACCGGAACGCGAAACTACTAGTAGTATTAAAATGTGGCGTGAAACGGACAAGCGTGTTGCAATATCAGGGAAGAAAAGTGTTTAGTCACCCCTTAGGACTTTCATCCAACAAAGAAACATCATTTTCGGTCAACGAGTCTAATTTTCTGTACAGTAGAGCGTAATTTCGAAATGCTTACGAACACCTGATAGGTATGACCACCTCGATCGGGACAACAGTTGCATTCTGGTATGCTACCGGTGCTACGGCGGATGAGGGTTGACTCAGATAGATAGAACGATTTCGGCAGTAGTATCAATCCACTGCCTAAGGCGCGTTGATCAGTCATATGATGTCTGTCCAGTCTCAGACCTCTAGGTCATGTCCACGAGTCACCCAAGGATCACGATAGCTGCTGAAACCTTGCAGTCATAGGCTACGGAATAGGATAATATGTAGTTAACACAGATATCGCACCGGCTACATATTGAACGTAGTCACAGAGGCAACCATATAACATCATACCACCGTGTTCCTATAGACTTACTTACATGAGGAGGAAAATTTGGTATTGAGAGTGGTATGACACCACGCAGTTTTCTGGCTGCATGACCTGATATTATCTTCTAGCGCGCTCTGGGAGCGAGAGTAGATATATTTCTGACTCCTCGGAAGATATTAGTACAATCAACGTGATTGAGCTTTCTATACGTAACTACCTTGGTTAGTTATCCAAGTAGCAGACAAGACTAGATGTCAACTATTTTGCTCAACAGACGACACAACCAGCCAGATTCAGCTCCAGTATACACCTCACTTATGTTCGAAATGCCCGGTCACGCTGTTGGCGAAATACTTCGGCTCTCTGTCCTGTACTTCACCGCGGTCTTCGTTGTGGGCGCGATGCTTGCTCCGATCAGCCTAGTGATCTTTCAACCGTATATCGGAGCTCGATATGCTGAATTGGTCGAGATCCCAATTATGCTTGCTTGGATCTGGCAGGCGGCTCAATTGATATTGTGGCAGCTGGATGGGGACAAGAATACAAGACCGACAACGACAACTCCTATCCTGATCGGTATTATAAGTTTGACCCTGCTGTTGATCGCAGAGCTTTCCAAGGTGGCCATCCGCCAAGGAGGCTGGTCCCGCGCTGTGGAGGCCTGTTTTGTGGGTCGAGGTTTTTTGGCTGGATCCGCATATGCGCTCATCCTGGTTTTCTACGCCGCGATGCCATGGTATGTCTGGAAATCTGAAGAGCAGAACGAGATTTCTGTTGCTTGGGACCTTGACGTAGATGAAGGCGAAGAATACTGCGATCGATGATACATGCACGCTTAGAAATGTGCCGTTGCGACATGTGAGGCACTACTTAAGAAACTCTCAATCTATAGTGAGCGCTGACACAGTGGGAACATTCAGTCAGTGTATTGTTATGAAAATTCTCCAGAGCTTTTCGCAGATTTCCCAGAAGCACTACCAGTATGTCTTCTCCACTACAGTGCACGTGATTTGTCACCTCAACCTTTTCCTTAGCAAAAAACCAAGATACCATAAATCAGTGGTAACAATTGTCTTTTCTACTCTGCTGTTCCTCACAACTCGTAATCTTTTGTTGTATTAGGCTACATGCTCTTTTCTCGCAGACTATACGCATGAATCATTGTATGTTGCGTCAGGAAAGCTATCAAGTCTTGCAGACGTAAATGTAACCTCATGTATATAACCGATGCTAGTGCTCTATGACCTCGCAACTGTCAATTTCGAGTTTTGAAGAACATTCAAATGGCGCCAAAACCAGTCAGCAGCACTCATGAGCTTTATAACTCGGAGCAGCCTTAGAAAGACCGAAGTACGCCGGAGAACTAATCTGAATCTTTTGCTCTCCGACATCTCTATGAACCAGTGGACTGGAAAGAATCAGCAAGGGCCCTAAGCGTCATCTTCGGCTAGTAAACAGTAGTAGGGATGGCCAGCAAGCATTGTTCGGAACTTTTGTAAGATATAGTACGTAGGTATCTTGACCTGCGCAGGGTTCGTAAAGACTAATCTGAAGCAAATGTAAATCACTCAGTCCTACGAAGCCCTTCCCCAGATAACCGTAAAGTTGCGTTTTCCCGACTAAGGCCAAAGCCAGAGAAGCTGCAATGCAGCTTGGCAAGTCTTGGCAACCATGTAGAAGCTCACCCTTTCAGACCAGTATACCTTGGCTCTGCATCATCCTCCATGTACTTTCGTCCATGGCAGTCGCTGATTCCTGATTCTAGGGTGACACGAGAATCGAGGGTTCCGATTCCGATGCGTAGATGGCTACCCCAATTCGCTGCAGCAGCATCGCCAAGGTCTTGCGCCACGTCATCTGGCGCACTCAGAGGCGTTGCAATTCCACATGTAGCCTTGTTCTTGCATCAAAGCACATCTGATATGGTCTCTGAAGTAATCTGCGTGCATGCTTGGTTGCGGACTTTTCCTTGGTCAGCTGAGAACCGTCGTATACGTTGAGCCACAATCCCCTGTTCTTCTAAGCTTTTGAGCTCAGCTTGGGCGCTTTGTGTTCCAGCACAAGAACGATCCACAAATGGCACGAAAGTAAATGGTGTTGCAAATTGCAGTGTGTGTAGTTCGTCTTCATACAGCATGATCTTCTCTGTCGGTGTTGTTGGTGGATCTCGATGCTGTCTGTCGCTGTGCGAGTATGAGGCATTCATTGCAAAGATATTGCCTTAATATATGTTTCAGATACGGGGGTCACCTATGAAGTATATGCAGTCAGCCTTAGGCGTGTATACGCGCTTTGGTTCACCTTCAATGTGCAGTATGTCTTGTACAAATACTAATACTATGGTTCCGGGGCTCTCGCGATCTCGCACTTACACCGGGCTTATCGGGTGAGGATCATTAAAGAGATCCCCCATGTATCGTAACGTAAACTGACGCAATGTACAAGCCACAAATCACGCCACACCCTGATAGTATGATCCAAGCTCCCTTCGTTTTAGGGGCATACAGATTATCAATACAAACGAGATACCGTTACAGTCATTACAAGGACCCGAGAAATATTCATTCCGTTAGGTCGCCTGGCTGACTCGTCTTTTGCAGGTTCTCTAGGTTTGCGGCAACCGTTTCAGCAGACATAGAATTGAATACCTTTGCCAGATCAACAACGATAGCGAACGGTGTCCTGTGGTGTGAAGGAACACAGGCGGAAATCTTTAGCCCTCAGCACGTACGACCGTACGGGTTGTCATGTCCGTAGTATCTAGAAGGTCAAAATCGTGGCGGATGTGATAAACATGACTGCCCGGTGGCGTGAATCTCTAGAAATACAGCGCACACGTTGCCCTACACGCAGGAAGTGTACGAGGTCACACCACCTCCCACTATAGGCGAGTGCAAGGCAAGCAAGCCACTCTAGGTTCGTGGTACTATATCAAGTGTTTTATAGTTGCTTGGTCTTCTTCCAAGCATCATTGCTGGGCAATACCTCTTCGTCATAGTTAGTACAGTCTCAGCGTATTCGACAGTCAACATCAACAGACCTAACCCGGTCTGTATAGCACAAACTTCATCGAGATGCATGCCGTTAGAGGTTTAGACAGAACACTCATCCGCAATCAAACAATTGGCACGGAGGACTTTGAGAGCCTAGAGTTGGACAGCATTGACCCACTGCCTGAGAGTCAGGATCCGATTACGACATTCTTCGATGGTGAATTAACAATCCAAGTCTCAGCACACAAGCAAAGAGCATCTGTGTCCCAAGATAACCGCATCCCAACCTGGATAGCAATCCACATACCAGGCTGCCAGCATAGACGGCTAGTCGAGCATCCTGAACATAGACTATCGTCGACGTGTTCGCAACATGAACACCGCCATGGACGCCCTAACCACGATCGGGATGCTGATCGTCCAGTCACAGAACCTGCAGCCCGTACTGAGAGTACCAAGTCAGAAAAGCACCAGACCTGTCTCTGCTCGCTGATGAAGTGGTGGTCGGAGCCGAAGGAGTGTACTAATACCCGATAGAGAGGATGCCGATCAAGGTTTGGGGTCGATAAGAGCTCCAATACGAAAGCTACTGGCAATATTCAGAGACTTCCTCAGGTAGATCAGACACAGCAATACTGTACAATTAGCACGTGCGGCTCGAAGTCTCTGACCCTCACTTCGTTTAGGGTGCGTAATCACACTCTGCATCATATTTCTCAAGGTGCTCAATGCTCTTGGACCTCAAGAAAAAGCTACTCCTAGGGATAAGAGCTAGTACCATTTGACGTTAGGAGCTATACTGAAAACGAGAACTGGTTACATAAACCGACTTGGTACTATAGTACCCGTTCACTTGTGTCATGTGACGACAGGACAGGTGGGATATGGACCCTACAGGCACAACACGTAACTACGGCTTCATTCATTCTGTCCTTTCAGGTTCAGCCAGCTGATCGTCTGTACATGCTTGTGGTCCTCGTAGCTGAATTTGCACACTATCTCGGGTGGAACGGCCTTATGGACTTCAGTTTGCTCAGCCTGAACAGGGCTGGTAGTATCGCTCCGTACCACAGACAAAAAATGGATGCCAGCATGAGCAGACATGGTCCTTAAAGGACTTCGACTCTGCTTGCTCACGGTACGCCTTTCGCTGCCTGTTTGAGGTTTGCTGCATTGTCGAGTCATCGACCGACCACGTTCAGGTTGGACTTCAGGAGCCAACAAGGAATTGATTTCGAGATTTGATGCGAGGGGTTGGTAAATTTCGTCGGCTCTGCAGCCCAACTCCGCTGGACCGTTGTCTGAATGTTTCGCTGTCTCTATGCTTCCTCGGCTGCCATGATGAACAGGTAATTTGGATTGTTGGGCCAGCGTTGACGTGTGACAGACTGGTTGCTTTCTGCCATCCTTGGCAATCATCCTTGTCTCCGCGTCTGTGATCGTGTCCATACTCACGAACACAGGTTCAGAAAGCTTCCGTCCTTCATCGCATGTTTACTTGGAAACCTGGACAGCTTATAAGGCTCATTGTATTTGAGTGAATACCAGTACTGAATGTGCCTAGGTACTTCCTGCTTACTGCAGAGGTCGTAAAGACGATATCAAGCCATCGTCTCGTGACACGTACACCACAAGCATCCAGATCCATGACCTCTCACCCTACCAAGTCATGTCGGAAACGTGTCGTGATACAAGTCTTTTGCGGACTCAAGGGCCCAGTATGTCTGTGTCAATGCTGTGAACCTGAGACTGAAGTCCAGCAGGTTCCTCACCACGTGGTTTTCCAGGGTAAGGCTCCGTGTGGTTTGATGTTCCGCTTGGTGGCGTGACATGCCAGGTCTGGGCTAAGTTCGGCACAACATCACCCGGCTCCTTCCATCTTCACGAATGCTGTCCATTGCAACAACCAAACTCTACCTCACGTGTCTCCACGAGGAGAACAGTCTAATTGCGGTATCGATCTTACCTTGTGTTCAAAAGTCAGAATGGGTGTAAGCAAATACTTAAGTCCCAAGCTTCTCTCTTTAAGTGTGGCCATAAACAACGAGCACGCTGTGAACAGATCCAAAGGAAGATGGGGGAAGATGGCGCGGTATCCACCGATATTAACGTCTTGTCTTGTAATCTTGCAAGTCTTCTTTACACGTTCAAATTGCCTAGCAATAGATACAAGCTACCATACTTCTTACCAGAGTGACGAGCCTACTCATCCACATCAAGGTCTCAGCAGCAACAGCTCCGACTATGACACTCATGAACAAAGCGAGACTGCCACTCAAGTCGTGGTTATTGCTCTATTGGCCACCACCATGGGCACAATTGGATTGTTCTGGCTAGCATACATCTGTTCCACATTTCAGAACGGGACTGGGCAATCTATAAGTTCAACGCAGCGTGTGTTGAGTGTGGTACAAAGGGCTTCAGTATCGACTTCTCCGATTGCGGGGTGTGGAGAAGACGCACACAGTGTGTCTATGCAAGAGTTTGACAAGGTCGCGCCAGCCGTCAAGCTCTCAGATTACCAACAAAGGAAGGCAAGCCTGATGACGACAGCATCTCTATTGGCCGAGACCAGCTACTTGATCTGGTTAGTGTTGAGACCTTCTTAATTCACTCTGCGGTCCTTGGACTAACTCTAACCCTATATAGCGCGATCTGCTTAGACACGATAGAATTGAGCGATGAGATCCGAGAGCTTCCATGCCACCATTTATACCATTCAAAGTGCATCACAGATTGTGTATGTGCCGGTCATCATGCTTGTCCGCTGTGTAAGGGGCGTATACTGAGTCAGGAGAAGCATGAGGCCAACACCGAAGCCGAGCATGAAAACACGATGCTCGGTAGTAATGAAAGTTCTGTTATGATAGAGAGCGCGTAGGAAAATCCGGATGTTGCACGGGCTGTCTTCTTCGAAGAACACTACAATTGCGCGGCTCGTAGGGTACGGACAAGCACAAATGCAGTATGTTTCATTGAAGGTATTTACTGTTTGTTAGGTTGACAGTGCGTGATACTAGTAGATGCTTGGCTCCTGGTCGCAACATTTTCGTAGTTCGGCATCTGCTTAGAGGCTAGTTGACGATAAGAATGGAAGAGATCTATACAGGAAACACTCGTATCGTGCCAAGATTCAGGGTCTGGTGGCGTGAGGGTAAGTATGTGCATCGGTCCCGCATCGTTAATTTGCAAAGAGTGGTGCCCTTTCTTGTAATGACGGTATTGATCTCTAATAGACTTTGGGTAGCTGACGTTGGTGGATCGATCTCGAGTTAACTACTATCATAAAACTAGTATGACTGCCATGTGAGTCGGTTCTAGGCTTGCTGGAATGATGTAAATAGTGGTTTGTGGTTCGAGGATGAGATGTTCATACAAGCAAGGAAGGATCTCTGAGACTCTTACTATACCAATGTAGGGGCTTCTGTTTAGCTGTCTTTTGGCGGAATTGGATCATCGACATATCAACTGTCCCCCGTGTTACTTGCTAAGATTTCCTCCCTCATCACTCACCAGAACAATGCTTCCCTTTCCACCCTCTATTACTTTACGGCATCAACACGGACACAAGACACTAGAAACCGGTTTACTAATATTAGTAGCGAACCACATGCTCTAAGAGCGTTTTGTACCTTAAAACGTTAGAGTGAACTCTTCACACTAGTCCTCCCCCCTTGTCCTTATCTTGTAGAGGCTTCTAGCAGCTAAACAAGAGACACCGCAAGGAGCTTGTTACCCCTATCGCGCCGGGAGACGAACCAAGAATGCACACAACAGCAGCCTATGCTCTCGCGGAAAGGGCTCGAGATAAGCTTCTTCAGGAAGCTTCTCGGCCGGAGTGCAGCCTTCGACTGGTAGTTGGCCATGCTAATATGCTCGACTCTCTAATAATCGAACTAAGTTACATCAATTTAATGCAAGAATATTGCTTTGAACAGTCCTTATCTCTCGATATGTCGGAGGGAAAAAAGATCGAACATGAGCTGAGGAGCTCGCACCGGAGACCGAGGCCTATAGAGCCACAGATCCGCAATCAGGGAAAGGTGCACCAGAAACATCTCAAATCTTTTCATCAGTTTGAACCGACCTACACGGAGATCGAGGTGGACTGCGATGAAGACGAAGATCAGTTGCTCACTTTCACCCGAACGGCATCAGGACATTCTCCATTACAGCCCATCATAGTGCATTCAGAGAACAAGCCGACACTCTCATGCAAAACGAAGTGAAGAGCCCGGCTAGAGGTGCCTTTGTACCTATTAAGACGACCTCCGACGATATTACAAAGTTAGCTCGAGAGGACCAGTATGTGGCAGCCCGCCTCGATAATTTTGATGTCTAAACCCTCGGTCAGTTGTAGCATTCGAAGAAGGATATCAGCAGATAAGACAGACAGCCACTTGATGTTGGAAGAACAAGTCCCAGGCAAATGTCCTCAGCCACCTCCGTCAAGCTGGAGGCATTAGGTGAACGTGCGTTCCTGTTGACGTACACTTTGAGTAAGGTGTATGGCTCACATTAGAAGCACAGTTTGGGAGGGTGGAAGTGCTTGTAGGGTGGCTTAATATATCGGAGAGACTAGAGCATCGTTATCCTTGCGGGTTGATGTTTGTTGCTCTGTATGGTTCCATGCCTGTTTGCTCTCGCAAAAATTGACAGTCGACACTGACAACCCTACAGCATGATCGTCCTTATTCCGGGTCGCTTATGAGCCTTATGATTTGCAACTTCTTCTATGATATTGACGACAGTACTCGTTACCCGATTGCAACTAGGGATTTTAAGACCGGTCATTGTTACTCCCAGGAATGCGCAGGCTGCGGAGAACATTTACCCAACTTTGCACCATCAAACTTTCGTCATCGGTCCTGCCAACTGTGCTTTGTTTCGAGCCATGTCTTCTAAGTGAGCGTCCATCTCTTCAAGATGCTTTCGATGTTCAGCCAACTTAGCCTGCAGTCGTTTCAGACTGGAACCATCATTAGTAAGCACCCTGAAATCTTCATGGAACAATGGTTAAAGTGTAGAAAACCTACTTTTCGAGTTCCTTCTGATGCACCCATATGTTTTCAATGGCCTCCTCGCGGCGTTGAAAAGAGTCACTGGAGTCTGATGTTAGTAGTTTGGGCGAGTTCGTGCAAACAAAAGGAATGCAAAGTATCATTTTGAAGTGTGCCTGCTGCTGATTACCGCAGTTATTAGGCTCAGATTGCGAACCTTGCTGAGGAGAACGTCGTACCCAGACTTAATACCGCCCGCTCTGAGCGCGCCTGTGTCGCCTTCTGAAGACCTTCGCATCGTCGTTGAAAATGTCCGTGGCAGAAACACAACTTTTTCTAGCCGCGCCACTTCCAGAACTGCACGAGAACGAATCATTGTACACTTGGTTCGCTAGGTTTATGTGTAGTCGCTCCAGATCCCACCTTGGTATAAATCAATACGAGTGCGATGCACGCTTCGAATATGTATTCATGTAAATATATCATATAACCTGCTAAGCCGTTCATACGAGACTGGTAGTTTCGATACCATTAATGAACTTGGTAGTGCCGCGGACTGCCTTCTCTGGTGTCAGGAGACATCGCATCGAGTCTACTATCTCGTCCAGTCATGAATGTTACCAAAGGTGGAGTCGCATGAAATAGTATCACACCACCAACGAGGGACAGAATCATGATTAGAGCTGAAAAGTGGCCGATCACCTGATTAAGCCTGTTTTCGGCGCCAACCGTACGGAGCCACTTGCGCAGCCAAACCTGCCGTCAACACAGTCTGTATGTAAGATGTAGGGAGCAGCGCTACGAGGGAGATCTATGCAAAGCCCATTGTAATTATACCGTTATATCAGCTGCTACTAGTACTTCCGCAATCGCATCAGCAAGAGGAGCTCTGCATAATGGGCAGATCTCATGCTGTTTCTTCTTCCACTGCTCAAACACATGACTAGGAGACACAGCATTCAAGGACCCTCACCGTTTCTCAACTGTCTCCCGGGTCATAGGATGCGATATGGCGCCCAGTTAAGGGTCGACAAGAGCTTCAGGGTGACGAGATCAGAAAACGCAGGCGCAGAAACACATTCTAGTTCCAGATATTTAGTGACAGTCTTGGTACGGAAGCTGGAATGCTTACACGAGGACAAGGGTTATACCGCTCATGCCGAGGGCAAAAGACATTATCGGTGAGGTGAAATCTTCGGGCAGGTGCGAAGGCGTATCTGAGTATACTGTTCTTTCGCTCCTCTCTCGCACGATGGGTGTGCTCGATACCTCAACCGAAGGTGCTATTATTGTCAGCCAACTACTATGAGCCGCATGTAGCGGGGTTTAACCTTACTTTCACCTTCTTGTGAGATATACCGGACTGTCTTTAAGCATTTATGGCCACCTGGTTTTGCTAAAACGGCCATCTTACAATCAATATACGACCAAGCTCACGAGATATTTGTGCTGTGATGAGGAATTTCTCGACAGAGACTCGATCCATAAAGGCTACATGGACTTCGTGGTGTGACAATTTGCAGATACTGCGGACGTAAAATGATCATACCACACCCCAACGAAGAGCCAAATGATGGTAACAAGCACAAGATAAGTCAGGCGCCGATAAGCACGAGTTGCATACACGGGGATTCTACGATGCCCAGCCTGAGCCAGAATGATCCACATTCGATCCACATTCCCGCCTCCGACATTGGATTAATCAAAAACCTTTGTAAGACATATAAGCACTATATGTATTGTAATATCAAGGCTTGGAGTCGACGGTGTTCTGAGATTGATCTTTTATCATGACGGCAAGCCTAAGGCCATGAGGACTGATACTGCAGTGGGCTGACTAAGAAATTACTGGCGGATCGGTCCTTCCTCGGTTAGCGTCAGGCTAAGCTGCGAACCGCCATTTCTAACCTGTACTCAATTTTTCGTCAATCCTTCTTATCTCCAACGAACAGTACGAACGAGGCCTTAGCCATTTTATATACTTACAGTCGATGGGCTAGGCACGGCTATCAGTTAAAGTAGTGGACCTGTCAAGCTGGGCGATGCCATCAGGTTCTCGTGACACGCTTGGGTCCCGCATATTGGTCTTCTTCGTGTTTGCTGTAAGACTCCTCATTCTATCGACTGAGGAGTACAATGCATGACAGTGCGCGAGCCTGCATTTTGATGGCGTGAGTAGCAAGGGAACGAGGAATTTGCGTACAGTACGGAACCACGATGCCACAGCTCACTTTGTGTGACCACGTAACGCACAATGTCAACCGTCGTGGCGTGACGTTATCCCTTAAATACATGCCGTCACACCATCAAGCCCAACTTGCTCACGGCGCTGCATTCAACGGATGATGCACTGATCTGCTTATCCTAGCAAGGCTCATTGACATCAGGAAGGTTCGATGAGTATAAATCTACGTCCGCTCACATTGCCCTTCTAAGTCGCCATCAATATAAAGTTCTATCGATAATATTGCCATAGAAGCCATTGTTGGCGACATCTTACTACAATGTCGGACGGGAACATTCGTACTGCCGATCAAGCGTCGTCCGGAGCCGGACGAGATGTTGTCAAAAACTCAAGCTGGTCTCATCCAATCCACTGGCATCCCCATATCGACCTTTCAATGATCAAGGTTCACAATCCGTTCTATAATTCTAAGGCAGCTTTTTCTGCAAAGGACATCAAGGATCCCGCCAAGGCGAGAGCATCACGTTCGGAAGAAGCCAATGGCACTGAAGCAGCATCAACACAGGAAGCACACCATCACTGGCACTGGGCTTTTCCGATGCTACCCTCTCCAGCCCGGTATTCTACCCAAGGTCCTCCAGCCTCAAGCGCTAGTACAACCTGGTCCCATCTAGCATGCGCTAACGTCATCGCGGTGCAGAATGCGTATATAATTGAGATCGAAACCCCAGGTCTACGCATAGACGACCAAGACAGGTGTACTATCGAATGGATGAGTCCGAGGTCTCTTGTTGTCGCTGTGGATATTCCTGAAAGCGAGACTAGCGGTACGTTAGTGGCCGCAACCGAAAGGGGAAAAGTTAGTCAGGTAGAAGACAAAGAGAGCAGCGAAGAAGATGGTGGCGAGCTTTCTCGAGTGCCGTCTCACGACGACATATGCTATCTTGTGAAGGAACGGCACTCAGGTCCCTGGCGGCGAAGCTTCACGCTTCCTGGAGATGCATTCACAGGCCCGGACGCTGCCTCGGGTGTCGGAAGTACAGGTGGACTGAAGTGGGAAGTGGAGGACGGACTGCTCAGAGTCATCGTCGCTAGAAGAAGGACTCCATCGGCTCCATGATCTTTCGAGAAAGCCAAAGACTTTTTACTAAACTCGAGCGCCAGGTGTTTTCGTGGGACTAAGACTGCATTTTGGTATTGATTGCCAATACCAAATCACCTCAGTATATAATTTCATTGTCTAGGCCGTGGACCATTCCTTTAGCTCTTGCACTATACTGTTCGGTGACTCCAGACATGTGTCTGAATAAGCGTGATAATCTTGCCTCGATCCAATACCGTACTCTACACGGCTACAGTGAGAAAAGAAGTGCTGACAAACCCTGTTGTACAGAATCGATGGGGAGACACGATCTGATACTCATCGTACTATAGTCTTGTGGTGATTCTTTCCTAGATCTCTCTCGAGGCAAGGCGGAGCTTGCTTACATGAACGATGCAAGTCTTCATCGAGTCCAGCTTTCAGTGTGTCCAATCGGAGACTGGCTAGGGTTGTATACCTGACCTGTGAAGTAACTATCGGGTCGTGAGCATGTCTTAAACAGGCTCTTCAAAGCATTCGCGTCACGAGTACCACTACATAGAAATATCGCCACCTAGACAACATACTGGCCGAAAGGCAAGGCAAGACAAGACGTACATGTCATCATTGTGCGAACAAGCGTGTGACGATGAGCATCATTTTAGATCCCGCCGCAAAGGAAGAACCATCCATGGGCAGGTGTTCGTTCTACGTGGTGGAACGACCACGAAGGCTCAAGAGTGTGGAGCGAAAAAAAATCGTATTGAGAAGCTACTAAAGTTAGGTAAATCAGGTGATGTAGGCCAGGCAATGTAATGACAGGTTTCTAAATGGTCTCGTACATCACGAACCTAATACTATTCGTCCCTTTGACTTTATCATTTGCTGAGCTCTACTAAGTCTTCTCGACTTCAGGAATCTCGACTGTTACACACAAGAGCCCATGTGCATGCTAGGCACAATGCGAGGTACGCATGACAGCCACTTCACCGTTGAAACTCTTCTGCTACACGCGGTAAACAGAGGCGGTCGTTCAAGTCTCAAGCATCACTCCAGCGTATGGAAAGGTACGTGTAGTAGGTATAACTACTCGCATGATTCACTGAATACGGTGGATTCGATGAATCGTGATCTCATGAGAACTGCTGGAAACCCGCCCGCTACGTTACAGCTACCACATGAACGTCTAGTCTCTTTGCCATATCCACGAGACTATATGCATACATCTGTAGATGAAGAACTATTTTCGCTCATCCTATGTTATTACGTGCCGACTCGCAAAGTTGCTGCTGAACTTGTTTGTTATAAGCGGGTGGCCACACATCGAGGAGGAAACCTCAAATCGCCTGAAGCTGATGCTACAAGTGGATCTGTACGTAGCCTGATCTGTCATCTGACACACTTAAGTCCCTGTAAGACAAGCTGCTGTGTCCGAACAGGGTCTGACCCCGGTTAGTGTCTAAAGAGACCACAAGTATTGGGGCGAATATATTAGAACTACCGAGAATCTGTGCTATTCACTTCTCATACTATTTACAGCTTCTGCTTATCTAAAGAACTACTGGTGATCCAACCAAGAGATCTAGCGGCATCACCTCGTTTACTTGCCATCATGTCTGAGGGGCGGTATACTATCTGTGATACGACTGCCCGAAACCTGACCGGAGGCTTCTATCTGTTGCAATCATATTTTGCGGCTGTAGGTTCGACCCTTCGCCTCGTTCTGTGCCTTGTGGCCGGCTCCCCCCGATACATACAACGAGCCTCTTTCATCTGTGGTTTCTAGGGCTAAATTACTTCCTGCAGATTGTACTCGGCGTTACGGCTTGGTTCCTCTCATATTTCGAAGATACTCCCGTTTATCCATCGGGACGCTTGGTCTTCACAGTCGTCGTATCGAGTCTGGCGTTCATATCTGCGACCGCTCTGATCTTCTTATGGACACATACGCCAAGGCACATTCTGGTATCTAACAGTGTTATATTCGGATTGGCCTTTCTCGCGGCTTTTGGTGCCTTGGTCGAGTTTGACCGTAACGAAAACTGGAATGGTTGGGAAAATGTTGTAGGAGAACGATACCTTGACTGCTGGAAAGCTACGGAAGCTTTTTGCTTTATCAGTGGCTCTTTCTGGCTCGGCGGAGCTATATTTGCGTACCCGGCGGTTGGCGAACGGTTCACTAAACCGACAAACAAACCGGTTAGAGCAGGTAGCGAGATATCTTAAGACACGACTCAAGTCTTTTTCTGTTCTAGAAGAGGTCAATCTAAGAGAGTACTATCATGGAATAAGATAGAGCTTCGAGGGGGATGGGTGTCAGTGTGGACAGGGACAGCAATCAAACCACTACACTACTATCTGCAGTTGTCAACTATGCTATGGGTCTATTGTTTGTGCTTCAAAAGGCGTTTGTTGCTGTCAAGCTATGCTTAGAGTAGTCGAAGTGTCGTCTTCATCGTATGCCACCAAAAAGTAGTAGTCTTGATAAACTTGATCAATGGTACTAGGTCGACTTTCAAATGGTGGCTACTAGTACAGATACTAGTGGTATTGGGATGAGAACAACCTCATAGTTGGTTGGTCTTTCCGGGCTCACAGCTTGTATATAGGTGTCGTGGCTTGCTTCGGGACACATGCTGTGTTTATGTCTTTGAAAGCAGTCTGAGTGGACGAGCAGCGACCGTGGTCAGATACGGCGATTCCAAGAAAGGCGACGTTCTGCTGCTAGTACAGCAAGCTTACGGGCTGGGATGAAAGATTAATCAAGGCTGAGAGAGTAACAGCATCCGACTAGTACTGGCGTGGGCTTCCATGAAAACAAGAAGATTCTCAAGACACCGAATGGATTAGACACCGCGACAGATCATTGACGCGGTGCCACTATGTAGAGTCAAAAAGCTCAAAGGGACAAAGTTGCAGTCGATCAGCAGTTGCTTGGAGATAGGGAATAGTTGTATATCAAAGTACAGATGATAGTATGACTCGATTGTCTGTGGTGGGTAATTGATAGACAAACCCGTGGCCATAATGCTTCAGAAGAGCGTTATTTACAGACTGCGCCACATGTTCCAGCATGCCAGTTCTTGCACAAGTCGTCAGACGGGTCAACGCACGACCGACCTACTATCTGACCATGACACCCGACCTCTAGAAAAATTTGGTTAGAGACCTATATGTCTGTGGAATGGATGATGCCGACACGTGTGCATGCAGAGACGGAAGATGAAGTGGACTTACCGACACAGACCTCGCTTCCTGGGCAGTCATGTCTAGTAGTACATTCGAATGCGCTCGGGCCGAAGCTGTTCTGACATGTGGGCACAGCCATGCTCGAGAGAACAAAGAGGGTAAGAGGCAGAGTGAGGTAGTTGATGTAGCGCATCCCGCAATAGGAAGCTGACGGATTACTAGTAGTGGTGGGAAGTCCAAGTTTTGTGGCTAAGCTTTGTTTATGCTGAGTGGCTGCGAGATGAAGAAATTGCGACTCTTGCTGTGTTTGTTCTCTTGGATCCGGCTTGTATAGGTTCTTTTAGAAGGGCCCTTGGCAGGAAGAAGACGTTCCTTAGTAGCGAATTGCGCGTGGGCTGTACCTTCTGAAATTCGTTGATACAGTGGCGTGAGTTATACACATGCCTGCAGTGAAAAGGAGAAGCTGGCGTACTGCCAAAGCCCCATTGCTATTAGTACGTGTCTGCGCATATAATCGGATATTCATTGGTGCAACGGCAATTTCCGTGACTCTGATGATGGTTCGATCTAGATACAAGTGTAAAAGGACAGCACAACGTGTCACACCACCTTGCTTACGCCAAGACCGCCTAACTCAGTGCTCACGACATCGCTAAAACTGGACCAGTAAATCGAGGCCTTATTGCATGAGCACTGGTCACAAGAATACTTTTGCTTGTATCGACGTGACCGGCTAGCTTTAATTTCATGTGCTGTGTCCGAGTTGGGCGTACATCCGATGTATCTTGGAATCGGCGTAAGCATATTTACCCTACTTTTCGATGATCTCCGCTCCACCCCTCTGTTGACATGCCAGCACAACTACCTCTTCACTTTTTTCTCGAAACATCTGAAACGTACGCATTTGTCGGGAAACTTCATTGATGGTGACGGCCATGAAAATGAATTACCATCGAACCCGTGATAATACAGACAGAATAGATATCGTAAGAAGCTCGTATAGGTCTTCTAGCCTAAACAGAACATCGTACCACTTAAACGACCGACTTCACGCAATAGCAGGGTACAGGAAAGTAAGGCCAAGAACCACTGAAGCACATGCCTGTATAATAAAGCTGGTGCGTTGGACGAGAGACGTCAACTTTACATAAGATGAACAAAGTCGACACACGTGACCTAGGCTCTGCTCACTATACTTACGAAGAGTATCAGGATCTTCATTACCAACAAAAACTCGCTCTACATTTTACACTAGAGGTACTAGTCTGAGCTGACATAATGGCGAAAGCGACCGACACCATCGGAGCTGTCGTCGCGTTAGTCGGACTCGGGGGCCTGCTACTCACGATGTGGACGTTCTTGCAAAAGCAGTCTGACCGTGCTGCAAGAGAAGATGTTGGCCGAGCTTGCAGTAAATCGTCGATGGGTTACTTTGCCGCGAAAACCCCATGGTGGTTTTCACGCAAGGTAACATCCCTCCCATGGGTGCCCACGCTGTCCGGTTTGATCAAAGCGGGGGAAGACTTAGCATATACGTCCGCCCTGTTTGACCAAATTCCGAATTCGCACGAGGAGGTCAGTTGGAGAAAGATCTATGAGGCTTTCTTTGATGAAATGGCATGGGATCATCAGTGTCGTCGGCCAAGTTGGGGCTGGAAATACTTGAAGAAGGCAAAAGAGCGGAAAAAAGCAATGATAAAGTTTAACAGTGCTGCAGCTGGCGATACTGATCGACATCTGATGTATACACCAGGCCATGTCGAAGATATGCTTGTGAATCAACCGTCAAGATACGAAGAAGAACCTTCTTTGGAGATCGGGTTGCGTCGTAGGAAGGTCGGAAAAGGTTGCTTTGTTCTTGCAAGATGCCTCAGGCGCCCTAGATTGCCTCATCGAGGAGGCAATCGTCAGCGACCATCTCTTGAAAACAGCTTCAGGCAGTCGTTCATGGAGCAGGAAGTCCAAATCGAAAAGGTAGACCAGATGATGCGCTCCAACGCTGTACCAACCCGAGAACGACCATCATGGGCGTCGGAAGTTAAGCAAGACCAATGCCAGGTATGGGTGAGAGACGCGAAGCCCTCGATCGAAATTTCGAGGGCTGAGCTAGCAGCACTACAATTCCTCGTCGGGCTACGTCTAGAAATCATACAAGACAAGACGGGAAGAGTGGTCTCGTTGAGAGGCAGTGGCGCCTTCGGAATTTCGCTGAACGGAGAGCTTGCTGGCATCAGTGACGAGTACTGCCGTCTTCGTCTGACGCACTATAGATACAAGCCATGGCAGCAGCCTTCGAAAGGCAGTGGCTACTCGATGCTAAGTATGTGGCTTGCGGCTTTCTACCATTCGCACAGGATGGATATCAAACTCACTGCGTTGAGGTCACCCTAGATATCTTCAAAGCGATATTGGAAAAGCACAACATAAAGGATGCTGTTACAGAGCAGACTTCTCTTGATGACTATCTCGAATGCTTACCAGGGCTCACTCGTAGAGTAAGTTACTCTGGACCCGAATCAAACAATACAGGTGACGAGCCGCTCGTGCTCAATAGGACCGGTACAGAAGTTGGAACGTGGCACGAGGCAGTCACAGGCATTGCTTTTGGAGGTATGGTTCCTCTGGCAACTTTACCACTGGTTCAAGCAGTCCGATTTACCGCTGGCGGTGGCCAGGGCTTGGGCGACGCCGTATACCAACTGGACAAACTCATGGCACTAGAAGCTTTTCAGATACAGGGGGATCCGGAGCTTCGAGGTCTGAATCTGTTCAGGCCCTACAAGGAACGTGATTTACAGCATATGAGCAGCAGTGATTTACCTGAGAAAATCATCTGGTTCGAGGCTCGTTTGGTGTTACCAGGGATTGTGGCCTGTGATTGGTTGAGTGAGACGCTAATCTATTTTAGGCAAACAGCCTGTTCTTACTCCAAGTGCAGCCAAGACCTAGCGCACAACCAAAAAGTCATCGAGGCTCAGACTGATCTACCGGGTGGGTGAGCTAAAAAGAAAATTCGTGTTTGTCCTTTGAGGACAACGGCTGAATGCATCAGCCGGGAATCGAACCCGGGTCTAGTCGATGGCAACGA
>Ga0066648_10000626_pt1 | contig 22803 bp, 9 predicted proteins | sample CryGeyCG12114_NA_FD_59537 | JGI IMG/M metagenome (GOLD analysis project Ga0066648, IMG submission 59537) | Groundwater microbial communities from aquifer - Crystal Geyser CG19_WC_8/21/14_NA | ecosystem: Environmental > Aquatic > Deep subsurface > Groundwater | place: USA: Utah: Grand County... | reverse complement strand
CGACCGGGACCATGAAAATAGATATGAAGAAAACGACCGGGACCATGAAAATAGATATGACGAAAACGAAAGGGACCATCGATATGAAGAAAACGAAAGGGATCATCGATATGAAGAAAGCGAAAGGGACCATGAAAATAGATATGACGAAAACGAACGGGACCATCGATATGAAGAAAGCGAAAGGGACCATCGATATGAAGAAAACGAAAGGGACCATGAAAATAGATATGACGAAAACGAAAGGGACCATGAAAATAGATATGAAGAAAACGAAAGGGACCATGAAAATAGATATGACGAAAACGAAAGGGATCATCGATATGAAGAAAGCGAAAGGGACCATGGAAATAGATATGACGAAAACGAAAGGGATCATGAGAAAGACGTTTCAAACAGGTATGAAGAAAATACGCATCCCGTAGTTGAACCTACACACGAGTATAACGAAAATGAAAACAGGTACTACGAAGAACATGATTCTGAAAATAAGCATACATCTGAAAATAGTTATAAAGAAAACAAACCCAGTGAAAACGAACAAAGAAGTCAATATGAACCAGAAAGCCATGGAAGTCGGTACAATGAACATGAAAATTACGCAACAGAGAACAACAAGCACGAGCCAGAAGAAACTAAACCAAGCTCACTAGAAGAATTTAATGTCTATGGAACTGATGATCCATATACATCCACCAGTCATGAAGATACAAACAGATATGAAAGTGAAGAAAACACTCGGTATGAAACTGACCCTATTGACACTAGAAGTGAAGAAATTTCACCCGGGCCGAAGCAAGAACCTACTGACCAAAGTCCAACCGCAGGGCATGAAGAAAAGTATGAAAGTTCGGAAGAAGCAAATACACACACAATCCAGCATTCAATCGAGAAGACAAATTATGAGACGGAAGACAGGCGAAATGAATTGGATTCATCGTTGGAGTCAGAAACCAACTATGAACATGGATATCCATATCGTGGAACAAAATTGGATGAGCACAGTTCTCCCGAAAATGTTAATGGGACAGAAAACACGCGATATAATGTGGACCGAGAATTGCCAGAGCCAGATAATACTAGATATGAAATCCATAGCGGGGATACCCAGGTAACAGACAGAGTGGAAGAATCTATTGACCGCAGTTCGGAAGAGATTGTGGAGCCTAAAATTGAGTCCCCACAGCTACCCACAACTTATTTCAGTGAAGAGAATGAAATTGTGTCACAAGAGTATAATCCTCCCTATTCTGAAGAAGATGAAGAAGTATTCATTCCTGTAGAAAACAGGCCCTTTCTATCTGAAGAGCATGACCTGGAATATGGTCGAACCTTTGATCCATTGGACCGGGATTTTCATTATATTGTATCAGAAAATGAAATTTTGGAGGAATCTCAGGAAGAACCAAGTACTAGGATTGAATGTTTTGCGGGTTATCAACTCTCACATGACGGGACACAATGTCTGGGTAAAGTTAGAAACTTTTTTATTCAGTCAGTCAGTGAGTGCAACAAGTTTTTTTTCTGCAGACATTTTTATGTGCCTGGGTGCCATGCATGCGTTGCGGACTAGCATGCAAATATTTTGCTGGTAGCCAAATGTAGGGTGTAAGATTGAAGTTAATATAATCAACATTTTTGAATTAACGAGCGACTTGATTTTAGTAAGTTAGTTGGTTAGTGCTTGGGCTGTTGGTTGCCATTTGCATACAAGACTAGTGTGTCCAAAGATTCCATGATCACAAATGCTAGTCACACCCTGATTATGATATTGCACACGGGGATCAAATGTATGCCAAGAATAGAATGCTTTGTGTACCATGCAATGCATTTTTTTATAGTCGGGCCTGTGAAATTAAATTTATTTAGAAAATGTAAAGTCCCTTGAATTCGTGAGTTGGGGAGTCTCCATGTTAGCGAAACTACCCGGGTTCAATACCTGGCTTCCAAATTTTTAAAATTGCGATAGACCATCTATTACAACTCACGAACTCAAGGGACTTAACATTTTGTAAATGTATTACTTGTCGCCTAGTTAGTTGAACATTTACAGGGGTTAAAAAAACGTGCGTACGTGTGATGAAATGTAATAGCGCATATTACGGGACTCGATGTTTTCCTGATGCATTTAAATAATCCAGCAAGATGCTTTAGTTTAATCTGCTGGTAATAAAAGTGTGGTGGTTTCCTATGGTTAGTTAAAGATTAAATGGATTTTGCATTCATTCCTCTTCCTATTCTTTTGGAGAGCTGACAACTTTTTTACGCACTGCGTGCGTAGTAGTACTCACAACGGTGCGTGTCTCGTGCATAGTTTTTCCTTCACCATATTATTCTGAATGTGACAGCAAGGAAATTGAAGTTCACACCATGAGATCCCCCCATATGCGTGTTTCTTACAATGAGTTAGTTAGTTAGCTATGTACCAAATGACTGATAATAGTACTAGTCAATGCTTGAAACGAATGCTGTGCTGTATGCATAATATATGTAGCTCGTAAAGAAAAACATGAGGAAATGGTTCATGTTACCCCCAGTTCATGTGAGGCTAAACTGGAATGTTTTCTGGGTGCTGAGCAATCAATCTTTTCATTACAGCAAAGTGTGCAACCAAAGTGTGATGGAATCTTCGTAAAAGTCATTAATTAAAACATTTTAGCCTGTATACATTGTTCCAAATGAGTCCATGGGCAATTCAATTAGCGTGGTGACACTATTTACCCATCCATTTACATGGGGCTTCATACGTAGTTAGAGTCCAATCTCAACCATATTCATATTTCAGCTAAATACAGATTTCACATTTATGTAAAAAATGACTCGCCCTATGGCATATTGTGGTGAACATTAGGTTTTATTTTACGTTTATTTCTGTATATGGCCCAGACGCATGTTTACGACCTTATTTATGCCCACTTAAGTAGTTTTTACACACGTTGTGACACGCTTACAAATGAAGAGGCAAATTCTTTTTTTATTCCCTCTTTAAAATTGTTGTCATTTATCTTCATTTGATTTTCAGATGTGAACGAGTGTTTGCAAGGGATTTGCGGTCCGTTGCAAACATGTGAGAATATGCCAGGCTCTTATTATTGCACATGTCCTCCAGGATATCGGCAGGATTATAGGTTCAATAATATTCCCAATTTACAAATCCGTATTTTTTCCTTCTAGAACTATGCTCCAAAAAACTGACATTCACTTGCTCCTTTCATGAATACACAGAGACAAGCGCCAATGTATCGACATAAACGAATGCGAAAAAGAGAATGGTGGATGCAACCAAGATTGCATCAATACCCAGGGAAGTTTTTACTGCTCTTGTTCCGACGATTTTGAATTGAGCAATGATAGAAGAACTTGTAAATTACGTCCCACGACCACAACTACTACCACTACTACTACTACTACGACCACTCAAGCCCCATACAGTCTGGAAACTACGACCCATCAACATGTCCAGAATTGTCCAACTCCACCAGTACCACGAGGGTCTGGAATTGCTTATCTGTACTGCTCTCGCACTCCTGTGGGCATTCATCACCGACATAGTCAATTAGAACGACGGCTTTTGCAAGACTGGGCTGCCAAGCGAAACAAAAACAGACATCACTCTAAAAAGTTCTTACGGTATCAACGGAGGAGGAGGAATTTACGTCGCAAAGTTAGGCAAACTACTTATGCCCCTGGAAGTATGTGTGAACTTAGATGTAGGTCTGGATTCCAACTTAGTGGCAGTTATAAGCTCAATTGTAATGGCTCTGGGGCCTGGGAAGGTAGTATGGATGGATTTTGTGAAGGTAATAAACTTAAGATACCAAATATATAGCGATTGGGGCGATATGAAATACGTGGTATGACATGAAGTTCAACTAACTAAATAATATTTCTATTATGATTCTAGCATTGCGCAAAGTAGATCCTCAAGTAGTACAGCCAACGGAAAACAAAGTCCCGTCTAATGAGATTCCAAGACTGGGCCCAAACCCAGTACCGGACAACCAAATCGTTCCAGCATTTAGACCGCCTGCAACTACCACAACATTTCGACCAATTTATTACCGACCACCGCCACCCCCGGCTTCTCGAGTCCCCATTCAGCCTCAATACACCCCATACACCCCCAGAGTGACTACTACGACGACCACTACTCAGGCTCCTACTACTACAACTAGATATTCTCTTTTGTCTACTCAGAGAGTGCCTTTACCTCCATTTTATGCTCCCCAATATCCTCACAATCGCTACAACACCAACTACAATAATAATAGGGTCTCACGCCCCATTAGCAATTCCTATTCCTACCGTCCATATTCGGTTCCTGTACCGGCTTTTGGGTATAGACCGACGAAACGACCCATCGTTTTGACTACGACAGTTCCTACGACCACTGTGGCTCCTGTTACTACCACTGTGCCTTCTACAACGTATAGGAATAGTTATATCCAGTTGACTTACCGTAAGAAAAACTACGCGAAATAATTGTTGTGTGTAGAGTGTGTAGACGATTAAATTGTATGGAATTATTTTGCAGGTTTCAAAACGCCTTGGATTAAGTGCCCTGATGATATAAGCATTGACTTACCACCTGGTCAAAATTTGGCTTATGTCATATTGCCCCAACCTCAAACCAATGTGGATTGGTGGAGGTATGAAACAATTCAGTTCAAGAAGATATTGGATTGTATTGAATTGTGTATGACAATTTTGGTTTTACTTCTTTATCTTATTTATTTTTTATCTTTTATTATCTGTTTATTTAATAGGCAAGTCACTTCGGATCCTGGTTGGGCAAAGAATTTAGAGACAGAGATGGGACCAGGAAAGCAAAGAATTACGTTTAGAGCGCGAACATCAGCCCCACAAAATAATGTTGCCGAATGTTCATTAACTCTCGAGATTAGAGGTAAATAATGTTAATTTAAACATTTGATTTGCATTTGCAACCAGTAAAATGGTGAGTGGGGTATGTATAGATTGTAGATACCGTAAATCCGGTAATATAACACCTGGTTACATTATTTCGTAGACCTTTCACCCTGAAGGTGTAATATATTGTGAAGTTATATGGTCTAGGCTGAAATTTTAATGCCGGATTGGCGGTATTTATATTTGTAACAGATGCTGAACCACCACGGGTACGGGAATGTCCAGAATCTTTCTCTGTAAAACTGAACCCTGGTCAGAATGCCAAACTGGTGACATGGACAGAGCCTCAGTTCAGTGACAATGTCCGGATTTCTTCTCTAAAGAAATCTCATGATCCAGGAACTGTGATGACGGCTGGAGAGCATTTGATCAATTATGAAGCAATTGACAGCAGTGACAATCGTGCTCGATGTTCATTCTCCGTTAACGTAATCTCTAGTAAGTTTCACACACTATATATTGAATTTACACGAAATCTTAGAATTTAAACCAATGATCTTGGATGGATTGGAAATGTTGTCATTTTTTACGTGCAGCTGGACTACCTTCATATGCAGATCCAAACTACAACAATGGACACAAACGACCATACGGAATTGAACCAGTGACAATACCAACTTCTTCTCCTAGACCTGAGGTTCATGCTGCATTACGTAAAGTGGTTTGCTATGTTGGACGCAAAGGCCGTAGAATTGTTTTCCAATCGGTAGGTATAAAGTTTAGTTTTAGACTCAATACTAAATTAATTTCCCTTTCGAACCCTTATCTCTTATACTGTAGCGAGTCGTTCCTCGGGGCTGTTCAGAAATGAAAGTGGACGTATTGGGAGACACATCCCAAGGTGCTATCAATTCACTGAATACCGTGGTTCAAAGTTCGGCAGAAAACTCGGCCACTTCCCAAATATCTAGCGTCAGCTTTTCTTCTCAAGACACTCCTCCTAGTTCCGCTGCATTCAGTCAAGCTTTGTCCAACGGTAGAAACTCGAATCGACTGGTTCATTCTACGAGCTCCGTGACCAATGGCAAACACGGGACGAGTTCTAAAGCATCTAGTTATGCTGTATCTGTCTCGTCATCTTCCCGCAATTTCGGTCTCCCCTTTTTGAGTGCACATAATAAGCAAATCTATGAGGATCAACTGGAAGGCATAGAGCGAGACTCTGACAATCTTAATGGGAACCCTGATGAAAACTTGTTTGTAATCCCGTCTCAAACACCGGTAAAGGAAGAGTCGACTTTTGAGCACCCTGGAGCCAGATCTGGCTCCGGTCGGCGTGTCTGGAACACACATCCACAGACCAGGAATCCCAGTGTTAGCACTAATATTTATAGTAACAATAATAGTAGTAGTCATCTTGGTGTTGGCAATAATCACAATAGGGAGTCCCTGGAAGCTGAGAATATCGTTTTGGATAGCAGTACTCGCAGAAGTGGCGGCAGAAGAAATGCAACCGGTCAATATCGACGCTATTTTCGACATTTTGATTCCTGGGATGTGGCAGCGTAGCCCGTTACATTCGAAATATGTTTGTGCGTGAAATTATACTGGTTGATTTAATGTTGGTTGGTTTTGGATCACAGAATAGATCAATTTCATTGGAATAATTTTTCGATATTTACTAAATGCGTTAAGCGTTCTAAAGATCTTGAACGAAAGAAAGAGTTTCTTCTTGACATTTTAGGTTTTATTCTTCATGTATGTCTGTATTTCAGTAAGTTTCGTTTTCGTTTAGTATTTTCTGACTTCTCACTAGCGGCTTCACTTTCTTTGGTATTAGATGTGACGTTGAATGCATAACTGTGAAAGCTGTCATATTTTAAACATTTCTATACGAATCTATATAAATGTAGTGAGTGGTTTAAATGCTTTTATGCTTTGTTTTGAGTAACTGCGAACGATTCGATTTTATGGATTAAAACTGTTTAGCAAGCTGAATCAACGAATGTAGTTCATATACTTAATGCGCTGGAAATTCTGTAATATGCTGTGGAAAGTTTATTATTACCTTCATAACAAAGATGAATAAAATTCAATAAAAATGTTATATAGAGGTATCCTGTTTTGCATAAGTGTCAGTATTTTATTCATCACCATTCAATTATTTCATGACCTAGACTAGACCCACTAGACCAAAGTCCTTAAGCAATATAATTAAAAGCTAGATTTAAATAACATAGGAAATGAGTCGATGTAACAAATGGCGCATGGACTCAAAAAGTATGCAAGCATACGCATGTGTAGCTGCATACTATGCTATTCCTCGTTTGCAATAACACTGACTGACGCTATTCATTTTATGGCCATAATATATTGGCTATTGGCAATAATGCTCACCGTAAAAGAGTCAGAGTGAGTAGTGTATTTCCTTTCGTCAAAAACAATGAATCGCTAAAAACCAAATTAGGTGTGACGTGTGAACTAAATAAATTGTCGGTATTGTTAAAATATCAATGTCATCACTGCCGCTGTAATTTATCTTCTATGGGCGCATATAAGTTTCATTTTTGCCGATTTTGTTCTTCACGGATGAGGATAGCCAAACGCTCCATGCACTAAAAAAATTTAAAAATACATTAAAATTGTTAATTTCCTTGAAAATGTTTGCACAACAATCATTTCAATGAATTGGGAAATGGAAGCAAGCAAGACTATTACGTTGTCAAGGCAGTAACTAGAACACTCTGCTACAGTAAACAAATCGAGATGATCCAACCAAACTGACAAAATTTCTTCAATCGAATACAAACTTCCGTTCAAGATAGAACTACAAATTTTACCTCCACTTTAAATTTTTAGTTAAAAAAAATATGAATACAGATAGGAGCTATTTGACAGCACCACTGGGCACTTTTGTTGGCCATCGGGTTTTTGTAACGCGATTACCCTTCATGACAAATCCTAAGGATTTGTTTGCAGCTTTTTGTCATTATGGGGCAGTTAGATCTACCAAAGTGATTATGGCGAATTCAGGAGAAACTCGAGGATATGGATTTGTTAATTACTCTTCGGAGAACGAAGCACGTCAATTACTGTATGAGCTTAGCCGTAAGGTAATTAATTAAAGCTATCCAAAAGTATTTAGCACATCCAGTATCCGAATCTAACTAAACCGATTGATTTACTCCAAATATTTTCTTCGTTAGCTCCGTGAACCGATTGTGATCCGCAGAAACACTGTTAGCGTATACCCAGCCTTCAAAAAATGTGTAAGGTCAAGATTTCATAGGAAACTGTCTCATCGTATAATCGTGAATCATCGTAATAGTGATTTAAATTATATTTATATTGCCTCAGACAAACTACGCTAAAGGAGAATACGAGCAATGCTTTGCAGTTAGTGACGAAGATGCTAAAGAGCTACTCATAGAAGACGCTCTCATGTACAATTTCCCTTTAGGGAGTACCCATGTCATGGATCCAATCCATTGTGACGTTGGTAATGAATACAGTGCAGCCAAATTCAATGTGTTTTTGGCAAGCCTTGGACCACTTCTACGAGGCATTTATTATGAAAATAACGGTATTAATACCGATGATTTTAATCTGTCCACATTATTTGTTAATAATCCTGGATATTGTCAGCCCGTCCCTCCAAATGCTGGAGCATACAGATTCCGCCCCAGACATCACCAGTCACCGTATCCGGAAGGAAGTATTTACAATTATCAGAAATGCTACGAGAATTACCCAATTCCGATTTTTGGAACTCAAAACGGAACGAATTCGCAGAATTCACCGAATCAACAAACACCAGTTTTTCATAATAGAAATAAAAAGTTCAGCCAAGGTGAACGGAAATATCATTTTAAAGGTCGTAATAGCACGAACAACCAGTCTAGGGTTCAAAATAACCATCGAAATCCTGATTGGCGATATGAAGACTCGGATTCTAGGGATGATGTAAAACAGCGAGAATTTTTGTCCAGAGAGGGATCCTTATTAAACGCAGAAGGACGTGGAACATGCAACAATCAAAGAAATGGAAATACTGGTAATCAAAACATGGATACACAATGGGCTAACAATGGGAACCATGTTGTGGAGAAAACAGCAAGAAACGAAAATGAGAAAGAAACAACTGGCAATACTTCACAAAAATGTGAAATTAGTACCCAAACTACAGTCGAATAGGCGAACTAACCAAATATTACAATTATAATGAATCTAAAATCTACAATGTAGGTAGCCATTACTACATAAAGCAGGAAAAGTGAAGAAATGTATTTGTTAAAAGCAAGCAACATTAGTACGAAAATAGAATCCAATGCACAGACAGGACAGACAGTCCGCTTCCAGTATCCAGTGGAAAAAGTGATACTTCAACTCATGAGATGGAGTTCATATAGCCTTAATAGGTACGTCATACTGAATATGTGAAGAGTAAAAGAGAAAGTAGTGAAAAAATCTATACATATCCAGCATTTCTACTGTAAACAATGTACAAGAAGTGAACAACTTTAAGCCCGTAACTTATAACTTATAATGTATGCAACTAGCTAGTCTATACTTAAGAATTGTAATTTGTATCTGATAAAAACAAGGTTGTGAAATACAGTGTCTTGGTACAATCCTCAATCGTTTTACTTGCTAAATGCAATAATACTGGCTAGAAATCTAGCCACTAACTGTTATTTTAAACGATTTCAAAAGCCTAATGGAGAAAGCATTTAGACAATTCCCTCATCAAGTATTTAGCATTCTAATGAACTCATTTCTACCTCCCTCAACTTTAATTAACAAGCACAAGCTGAACAAATAATTATATTATGTATACATGCCCGGAGTACCTGCAGATCCCAAATATCAAAGGTAAACTTTATATGCTTCCCTCTGGCCTCTATTCATGCACATCGGATTGCGTTCTTGCGCCATTATTGTTCCCCATCAAAGGAATCCCCACATCAACAATGTGACCAAAGACCAGCAGCCACCACTATACTCGGAACGATTGAAAACATCAACACAATTGCATATGACAGAACTCCAGTTTACCAATAGCTATATACAGGTACACTAAATATATACTCCAGTTCCTATAGTATGACAACAAAAAAAGGATAAACAACGGGAGTAAAGCTACTCACTCCTTGAATGCTAGAAAATACAAGCATAACAAAGAAGTTACGAAATTGCATTTCTTTGCTCAAAAAGCAAAAATATTTCTTTACTCTCATAGTAAGTTAGTGAGTAGAAAAAAAACTTAGGGCTCAAATATATAAAAAGCAGAATTCAATAACGTAGCTGTCATACCTGTACAAAGTTTCCTTTTTGTCTACTTGAATAAGTGGAGCAAGTCCAAACTACACTACCGACCGAGGCAGGTACATTATAGATATATAACATATGCAATGTGATTGTAAGGAGCCGAACCACAAAATGAGTTGTGGGCGACGCAACTTCTTAAATTAAACTTTGTCAGATCACTCTTGTCAGCAAACTATATCGTCTCGAGGACGAATTAATTGCAAAAGTTTATATGTATGCACACGAGATACACTTTGAGACAGCTTGAAAATGAGATGAGCATGGGCCGATATTTAAAGTCATTGAATTGGCAGCCACAAAATATAGGATTAGCTTTGTTGGCTAAAAATTACAATGGGTATCTTTCTGACTCAACTCCTTTATCTATTCATGCAGATCCACTATGATTTAGATTTTCAACAAGCTATTAAATAACTATAGTTATCTAACAATGTATGTCCGAAATGTGTTCGTAAGCAATGTTGTTGAAAATACTTTGTAATTTTTTCTTACATCTTCTGGTATCAATACTCAATACAGGTATAACTCTATGTTAAATTGTTTTTCACGAATTTTGTTTTTGTGAAGCTCAACGGCCACATGGGATTACACTATTTTTGGAGGCACTTACAAGATTTATTTAGAAGACTTTGAGGCTATTTTCAAGAAAATTGCTCAGGAACACATTGCGGACATACATTGTTAGTGGATTAGTGGTATCTAAACCAATATCATATTGTAAGTTTCAATTAAATCAACATGCCACTATAAATATATTCTTGTTATTTCTACCTTCACCAAACATAAATCTAATCAAGGCTCCAGCACACAAAAACATATTTGGGAGGCAAACACATGCGTATTCTTTTTCATCCTTGTTTCATCACACATCAAACAGAGTACTCTGTAAACCTATATAACAAGTTGACCACAAGTTCTTAAAAAAACACTTTCCCTGCTGGCTCATCCTAATCTGACATGCAGTGGAAACTAAAACCGCCTGCCTGCCTACTCACAAAGTCCAAGCACACCTTTAGAAAAACAAACTGGAGAGAGCCATGAACGCGTTTGCCAGCCAAAACCAGTGCATGTGTACACCAAACACGATTCCCCATACCATTTATATGATGGGGACTACAATTTTCACACGCTAGTATGAATACCGACGCGTACCAACCAACTAACTAACTATAACTATAAGTGCATGTCTACGTCAGGACACACGGTGGCTACCAACTAGCTAATATTTCATACGTCTGTACTCTTACTGGACGTGAAATGAAATAGTCTTATTTATAATGTCCACCATGTTCGGGTCATATGCATGCACACAACTAACAAGAATCCCAAATTTATCCAAAAGGTGTATATAGTTAGTGAGTGAGCAACATTAAAAGGCACAAGCTGTGTATTTGCTACACAGGTAACCAAAATAAGACTACATATTGAACAACATGTAGTCAGGGAGGAGAAATAAATGAGTTCGGGAAGAGCATTGCGAGTCACAAGTTAGTTGGTTCGTTTTGTGCAAAAAGGCAGACATATGTAGACCCACTAACTCGCACACAAACACTCATATGCAATACAAGAGATGAGGGAAAAGAAAAACCCAATTGAGAGTCTCTTTCCCAGAATCCTGAGCTACGAGTTGGATCCACACTACTACTGCAACTGCTACCCTATGGATGGCTCAAATGAAATGAAGGTAAATACGAACAGTGCGCATGCATGAGTGTGATCCTTTTTGCTCCAAAAGGTCCGTACAATGAGCTATGCTCTGTTAGTTGTACCAAGTGAGCAAAAACGGCTGCAAGTAAGTCCATAGGTCCAAAAAAACTAACTAACTAGCTAACTGGAGTCACCATCATACATACTAGACTAGTCAGTTTGTTGGTGAAGAAATTTTCTGTGTTTTGTTACTTCCGTGCACTTTTTCCAGTCTTTACTCTCAGTGAAAATTTAGTTAGTAAACCGTTCGCATCAACAGACCAGAGTTTTGGACTCATGTATCCACATTCTGGACTAGTTGTTAGTTATTTGAAGTGCTAGTGAATTTTTGTTTAAAATATAAATTGTTTTGTACTGGGAATCGTGTTACATGCAAGTGCATTCATAAATTGTAAATGTGATTGTTTTTCACGGAATCTGGTCACTGACTGGAAATAAGGTAAAAAAAATCTAGACACTGTTTTTTAAAACTCTAATCCTGTTGCCGTAAGTATGGATGAAAAAGAGAGTGATACATGATATATGTGATCAAAATGGCGCTCACACGGGAAATCATGACCTAATATCTAGTACTACTGCGATTTATGCTATGCTATACTGTGTTGCAGATAGCGGTGGAAAAAGTTGTCAGTTACATGCAAGCAAAGGGCTTTCTTTTTCCCAATGAAATTAGTCAACAGTTTTTATTGACCAGTCTTTATTTTATGAGTGCTAGTTAGTAGTAGTCTCTTAATGGATGGGAGAGGAAATCATATAGGAAAAAGAGTACAGGAAACGGACCAGTTTACATTTTATGTGGGGAGACAGCATAAAAGAAAGTGGAATGAGAAAGACCCATGTGCACGCTTTTAGCTATAGTTAGTATTAGTAAGTAATACTATGCATAGCTGTTTTGGTTTGTCCTAGTAACTAACAAACTGATTAACTAACTAACTAATTGATAGTAGTAGATGAAAGAGAGAAATAATCTTTGAGTGTATAACTGAATTTTTATGTGCTATATATATATATGCACCTGTCGGGCTGCTAACAATTTCAGATTAAAATGATAGATAATGCTTTTAGTTAAACTTTCTCTATTTTAGGGCCCCGAGATAGGAATGGGAGCCATTTTGGAGAGCAGTTGGCAAATGAAATGCTCCAGTTTCTTGTTGTTCACTTAATGCGGCATAGACTAATCTATGTATAACTTGGAAACGCACGTTTTATATAGTATGTATTCGAGTTTCCTAAGGAAAATAAGCAGTAATCAAAAAGGTCTCCATTTTCAGTCTAGTTTAGTGTATGTCATCATATAAGAATGGGAAGGTATGCATGAACGCGTTTTGAGGAGATGTTTTGATTCCATTATTTAGTTAGCTTGTCGGATTCTTGTTATACAACAGTTTTCCAATGTGTTCCAAATATTTTCTTGACATTTGATAACTATACGTATGTGATTTAATTCCCTACGGTACAGAATATGCACAATACATGCACATGATTCTGTAATGGTGCAAGTTCATTAGTTGGGTTCTGTGATTGCTTTCCAAAGCTGACCACGCCATTTTGAATTCATTTGAATTAGTTTCATTGATCTGTAGTCTGGTGACTTAAACATTATAATTTATCCTTATATGGTATAGTAGATTGGAATGAAAGATACCAGAGGAAATCGTTATTACATAGTTTCAATAATACTCGCTCTATTCCATTCAGGTTAGTTAGCTAGCTCTATAGCTAGAGTGTGCGATGGTCTCTTAAAAGACAATGGCCAAATTAATGGAACTTCCATTTGTGTGCTCTGGGTTTCTTGTGCGAAATTCTATTTCTCTATTATTACTTTAAATGGGGCAGCCGCTGCCACTTTTTTAGTTAGCTAGCACGTCATTGAGCCACACACAATGTTGTGGAAAAAAAATTAAAATTTTTCCACGGCGCAATTGCGTAACACAAAAGACAACAAAGCTGAACTGTTAAATAAAAAGTTAATTAAACTACTAGCATCTAGACTAGATTGCAATTTAAGACCTACTTTGCACTCAGCACACACATAAAATAAACGTGAACGGCTTCTTTGTATTATTGTTGGTTTATTAAAGTGCCAATCCACCATAATGGATACAACACTTTTTTTTCCTCTGGAGGACATTTAAATGACTAAAATTAGGAAATAAATGGGCGACATGGAACTACATTCAATCAGACATTGGAATTGGAACTACATTACTTCTTATACAGTCGATGGATACTGTAATTAAATCAGCATATTTGATTTTACAACATCAAACAATAATTTTATTTCAAGAACAGTTTTTTGGGTCCGACAGTTCTTTACCGACATTATTTTACAAAGGTGAAAACGGTATTCGCATGAAATTTGGAAGCATCATTTTTGGAAGACCAAAAAAGTAATGCTTTATTAAAACTACTCTGAGTTATATTTTATTACATTCTTAAAGCAAAAAAAATTTATAAGTTTTACTATTTTGACTATCGGAGAAATAATACTAGGGTTGGATTTTACTCCTCCTCAAACGCTTTCCTTTTCTAAAAGTTCGCAGAGTGCATATTATGTGCTACAGCTTCCAAATAATCGTCCAATGGTTTGCCATCGGAACTGCTAACTTCAGCGTAAAGGCGGTGATCAAGGCATAAACCTTGTTTATTATTTTTGAAACACCTATATTAACATAAAATAATCGACGCTATTCCGTGTGTGTGTGTGTGTGCACGGATTAAAATATAAAATTTAAGTCTAAAGTTATTTGGCAAACATTAACTTGTTTGGCCAACTTTGAGAATATGTAAACTATCAGCCAGTTATGTTTAGTAAACCTAGTTTAAGGTTTTCCGAATATGATGCTTTCCGTAGGAACTTGATTTAAAAAATTATACCTTCCGAAAAAGAAGTGTTCCGATTATGATGCGTCCGAATATGATGTTTCCCAATTTGATTCGACAATTGGTGAAAACTCGGATACTTTTACACAAACCCAGCCAAGAAAATGCTACACCACTATACCACGCGATTGAATTAACTTATAGTCCCTTTTGCTAGTTAGAACCAGCCACAGTGAATTGATTGAATTCAAAGCAGATTGAAAAGTTTTGAGGAAACCAATAAACTGCAAAGTTGGTATAAAATTTATGACTCTTGTTGACCTTATTTTTTGGGTGAAAGCATACGATACGAGTACGATACCATTTACTTTCCCCAGCTCATGCTGACACTGTATATTGCAGAAAATTGTATATTTATTCATAAATTGACTTGATAATTCTTTTCATATTCATCCATTTGGTCCACAAATCATATTCCAATCGACTTTTTGAGATCTCCATCTTGCCAATACTGTCAGACACAGTTTTGAATTTCATTTCGTAGTTACTATATGTACAAGATGCCTTTTATTATTATATGCCACGCAACTAACTAAATTACTTATTCAAAAGTTATCTTGTAAAAGCATATATGCATGCACACATGCATCCGCGTCTACTGCGTACACCACTACGAACGTAGATGTGGATCGCATTAGAATAAGTTTTGCATATAAAAGGAAGCGAGAGATTTTCTCATCCTCTTTACCTTCAATAAATCTATCCGCTATTGTCTTTTTTGTTTCTAACTTTGGATTCCTCCGGTACTATGCAGTTTACATAGCGCCCAACCTTTTCATAATTGATGGATTTTAAAGTAGTTGGCTCCAAAAACTATTCAGTAAGTGGGATCCAAAAAGTGGCTCACATGTTATTAAAGAGGTGAACACAGTTTTGTGTGCTCAAGCAGTATGCAAATGATGAGTGTAATGGCAATACCACAAAATTACTTACTGATCCTTTTTTACATTTTGGATGAGCGGAAAAATGGCAGAAAAAATGCATAACTCTAGACTTCATGACCTAAATAAATCGTTTAGGCAGTTGATTACAACAATGAAATGAAAAAAAGGATTCTTTTTCTTACCATCATCATCATGCTCTATAGTTCTATACAGAGCAGGCAAACCTGGAGAGAACGAAATATAGTGAAACCTGATGAGTCGAATCTAATTCACAGTCTGTAGAGTTATTCATTACTTGACTGACTACCATTTTGGGCTTCACAGTCCATTTCAGAACCTTTTTGTGCTCCAAATTGTCACAAATTATGGATTAAACTTATTTATGTAGGATGCCGTGAGAGGCATCTTTTTGACAATGTCGGCCAAATGGAAAGCCTTGTTTGTGCGCTAGAGCAGAAAATCGATCTGTGTGTGTGCGTACAAAAGCCTTTTATTGACATTAGACATTCCTGTAGAAAGGGACTACTATATGGCTAGTAGCACCATGCTGAATACTAGTCCTAAATAGATTGCCAGTATACAGTGGAATGAGCATGCTAATAAATCCCATCGCCAGTAATAATGGTTATACAATGCATAATAGTTAGTTAGTTATATTTTGTTAGAAATGTATTCGTATGCATAAACTATATAGAGTAAAACTATGGCCATTAGGCCATTGCGTGATGTCCTGGAGTCAAACAAGTCTCGTGGAATTTAATCAAACGAGATGAGTTGCCAAAGTAGTCGTCATTAATAATAATTTTTGAAAAGGATAATAGATTTTTCACACGCACTAAATAAAGTGTGTGAGGGGCAGGTAAATCACAAAATTCGGGACTGATTGCTCAATGAATACCGGATTTGATTTACATGCGAGTGTGACGCTTACATTTTAACGGGTTTATAGAATGCAGATTGAATATGTATGCAAATCCCAGGAGAGGTCCATCACTAGAGCCAAATTTAAGATTGTACTAACTTATAGCTTCCCTTTCGTGCATTATGTGCACAATACATGTATGATAGGATGAAAAACGTACTAGAAAAGCCATATTTTGAACAATTTTCAAGACAGATATATGTAAAAAGTAAGTAATGCAAATAGTTCGTCGGCTTTTATCTTCTTAACTACTTTGCTGACGGGATTAATTTACCAAATGTCTGGCTCGCATGAAAGAAAACATTCATTTCTGGGTTTCGTGGTTCTTGTAATATACAGTAATAGGAAAAGGGAATTCCTACAAGGCACTAAAATTGGTGGGATATGGTACGTATTTATAATGTGGTGTGAAAATGCAATGGATACAGTTGGTTTGCGGCATAGTTGGTTCCAAAAATCAGATTTGCGAAAAAAATTACTATGTGGTAGAATCGTTTCCTTTTTGCAGGCCAAAGAAACTTTATATGAAAGGTGCTTTGAATAAAAGCATTCCAACGATAATAGAGATTGAATACATTTTTTAACCTGGCTATAACATAATAATATTATTCATTGCCAGTTTCATAGACACAGTGAGAATGTCAATTTAAATGTTCGAATAGTTTTTTTTAACAGACAACTTTTTTTATGCTTCGTAAAACCAATGGTAGATTGGAATAGCAAGTTCCCAGCAATCTTTAAAAAAAACACTCACAAAAATTTATGAACCCATTAAAAAAATATAATGGCAAATCCTCTTGTGCAATATTACATCAAAACTTTATAAATCTTTAACCAAAATTTTTCGACTATTTCATCTTTTAGGTTAACGAAAACTTTGATTCTTAAAATTCAAGACCATTAGTACTGTCTACATACTACCCTATTTGTAATTTTGCAATTCATTTATACAAGCAAGGACCTCAGGGTAAAATCAATGACACAGTCCTTAACAAAACACACTCTAGCCCAGTGAAATCAAACATGCAAGCAGAGCAAAAAGTATGCATGAAAATAGGGGAAAAGTTGCGCAATAAAAACTTGCCTTCCTTACACTTTTCCTCTAAATGCTATCTTAAATGTGGAATGGAAATGCATACAACCATAGAATAATAAAATAAGGAGAAAAAACTCATCCTTTGTCTGTACTTGAACTTTTTGAAGCCTTATACAGGATAACAAGATATTTCTTTCCCTACTTCCATTTCCACAATCCTTTCTTTGGTAGAAACTAGAACCCAAACTTATTGTTACTTACTACGGGGACTATCACCATTATATGGCAAACTAATACAACCAACTTCCCTTGCTTTCCGTCTCCACTACTCAACACAATAGGGAACTTTCACTTGCCTTTCTTGCTCACAGAATTCAATCAGAAAATTTAGAGTTCCCTCCCTATATGTATAATAGCGCACAGTTCTTATACTATTCAATCCCATATCCGAGAAAATAATCATAATGAAAATTATAAAAATTTGTGCACCATTATCCTAATGGGTCCTACGCCAAATCATAAATCCCAACTGCAAGCAACAAAAAATAGGGCAATCAACAACAAGAACATGCAATATTGACTCACTTGTAGTACCATGTGAAAGGAAAAAATAAAATAATGAGATATTGTTCTCCACTTCACACTAACTAATGAACTTCAGCTACTAACAACTGACATATAAAAACGGGAGCCTGTACGCATTACGCCCAACAATGCAGACAAACTTTTATATTATGTTGAACACATGTAACTCAATTTTCTAAACAATATGGTTTTACATCCAACTCAATCAATATAATATAGTAGCCACAGTACGGAACACATGGAAAAATTTTCACGCTTTATACCATTAAAATCAGGTAGCAACTAACTAACTAACTAACTAAAAGCTATCTAGTATAGTTTTACTCCGATTTCTTATTATGCTTTGATGACTATAGCATTAACAATAGGCTAGAGCAGTACTTTTTTTGGGGAGCCGGCTAGCTAGCTAACTAACTAACTAACTTTGATGGCCATAAAAGTTTAGTCTCCTATTTGTACAGGGTAAGCAAAGAATGATGATTCTCTTGTCTACGAAATAAATCTGAGCTTTACAGCTCGTACAAATAACTCAATTGCTAGTGTCAGCATTTCCCCTTTCCTATTACATAGTTAGTCCATAGATGAGGGAGTATGTGAGCAAACTACAGACAGACCTACACACACATGAGATTTTATTGTGAACTAAAAAAAAGTAGGGAACGCAGTTTTGTTAACTTAACTAAAGAGAAAAATACATTATATTCCTGTCCAGTGTGACTTGCTAGTGCTCTTGCAAACTTGACTGTTTGTTTTTCTTTCGAGTCATCCTCAGTCTCTAACTTAAAACTGCTAACCATATATTTACACTCATTCTGCTCATAATATGTACAAGCAAGTCCGTAGTACATGTCGTGTGTAAGTAGTGCACATTACAAGTAGTGTGTATGTACAGATTGTGCAAACGATTTTGTTGGATAAATTTTCAGAAAAGTGAGCCTTCTGTGTTCATTTCACAAGACAACTTGAACTCTACATTTCCTTTGCAGTTCGTCATTTTCCCCTATAGCTGTATCCATTACACCTACGCGAGTATTTCCAGTTATAACTACCAGAATGAACTAGTTGTCTGTAAAATTTAGCTTGTGGCCAAGAATTCTAGGAATTTTAATATCAATAAGTTTCCTAATTAATGACCCCCCGGTAGCTTAAAAAGTTAATAGACAGAGTATTAAAAGTTTTAAAAGAGGAAGAAGCACATTTTTTAGACTGTAAGTTTTATATGCTAGTCTAGTTAGTTAGTTAGTGGACTCGTGGCTACAATTTTCGGAGACTAACTAACCATGCTTACAAGCAGGCAGAGTAAAACCCCCCCATTAAGCTATATAACTTACTTACTAACTTGGTCATGAACTAGACGGCCTAGTTAAAGTTGCAGGATTAAATTGAAAATATCAATTTTGAATAATTAAATGTCACCAGAGATAGTTCAATCCTCAATGGACTGATTGAAAGTTCCGGAAACGTACTCATAACATGCAAGTTATGAAAGCCAAAGCCGTAGTCAGTAAGTCAGTACAAAGTATGGCTAGTAGCAATCAAACTGTGCAAATTACTTTTACAATCCAGTAAACATGCAAAGGAACGGGCTAAAAGTAGAATATGAACTTAGAACCCGGTTAGGCAGTGGCAGTACGACAAAAGGTATAGTTAGTTAGTTAGTTAGTGCGTTGACTAAAATCCCGGTAAGCATAAAATGGGAAGTCAGTCTTGAAAGCACGTCTTTCCTGATGCGGCAAGCAAATATCTTTTTGTTTATTTATTCCAAATTTTGCATTTTACATAAGAGTGCATGATGAAGAGGAGTAGTTTTCATACCACAAGTTGTAGCAGCTACCAACATTATATATAGTCGGTAGTTAGTTAGTTGGTTATATAGGCGATTCGTTCCAAATTCCAAATTACTTACTTGCTCACATTCCACTACTATACATATAACATTAGGTTGGAGAAAGAAAAAGACTTTGGTCTTGTCAGACAAAACATGGTCCCCAGATAATCAAGGGAAAGCAGGTAGATTACTATGGGACATGGTAATGCCGATGCATGAGTGAAACGCAGTCAATTTAGATATACTAAGGGTACACCCGATGCCGTGTAAACTCGTACATTTCTACGCTCGCACTTCTCTCAGCCAATCAGAGCAGACTTTCCATTTCTACCGACTCATTTGATTGACTGGGAGAAGTACGAGCGTAGAAATGTACGAGTTTACACGGCATCGGGTGTACCCCTACTGTGTGCATAGCCTGTGACACAGTGAGTGAATCCTCCACTTGAACTTTAAATGTGTGCAAAAAATCAAGTGAAAAAAGATTCTATCCGCGCACATATTGAGTCAGTAGTCAGTAATACATTTTTTTTCTATTGCGGATCAAAAAATTGAAAACATTTTGAGCAAAAACACTGTAAATTTTGTGTCAGATACCAAAATAAATAAATCCAATGACTTTTTTGAAGATATTATACTACTATAGTTTGCTATATGGGGAAACTATATACTGACTGAGGAAATACTATGGCTGCCTAGGCATTTACAGCAATTCAAACTATTGATTATTTCATTAGTGTTGAAAAAGGGAAGAAACGAAGACATTTCACTTCGTATTTAATTTTAGTTTCCATAAGTGTTTACTTTAGTCACTCCACTACAATAGAGCCCATATTCCATGGTTTCTATAAATTCACCGCTATTCAGAAAATAGAAATTCAAAAATTCTGCATTAAACACATTTCCCAATCTACGGATTATGTCTACTGTGGGCCCATTCAATAAAAGTAAATGTCATTACACTAATCCTAAGAGGCTGTGCATTCAGAAAATGTAAATTTTATGGCTTATTCCGATTTACCTTGCCAAACACACCGATTCTATTCCAACACACGGTTAGTTAGTTAGCTAGTATTTTACATTCGACACTAACCAACTAACTAAGTAAGTAAGTAATGCAATAAATTGTGCGGGGAAGCAGCATTTCATGGATTTTCGTTCCTCCCAGTCCACTGAAGTTAAAGCAAGTAATTAAGCAAGACTATACAAACTAGTTCAGTTAGTTAGTTAGTTAGTCACATGCCTACATTCCAACGAATGTACAGGTGAAATCCGCGAAAAGAAAAGTAGGTTAAAGGAAGCAATCATCTTTTCTCTCACTCCATCCATTCCTCTCTATCTCCATTCCCTATGCTTCTCAACTTACTGCACAGACCGAAAAAATGGAGGAAAAAATTGCTAGGATGAGATAGAGAAACGAACTACATTCATCCATGCATTCACGGCTCCCGAAATTTACTATTTACTGTTTACCTTCACCTGCAATGACTGACTATAGCTAACTTTAAAGCTCCCATCTGCGTTTCTTTGGTTTTGTTTTGCCTGCCTGCGGTTCCTTTATTAGCTAGTTATACATTCACAGTATATGCTATTTAGTTTAGTTAGTTCGTTATTCAATGCTTACAGTTGATATTTTGGGCAAGTTTGGTTAGCAATATAATATTATTGTCCCGATTCCATAATAATGTACAAACTAGGGGTGGATAGAAATTATCAATAGGGATAACAGTAAAAATAGAAAAAATCTGCACATAAGTTGGATTAGAATTGGGCAAAATTAATTGACATTAGTTGCACATGGAAGACAAAGTGAATATATTATTGTGAGTGAAAACTTTGAAAAAGTTGAGAATTCTTTGCCCAAGTGATAATAAAAAGGATGAAAATCGATTCCCAAGGGGTGTGCAAGAGAGTAAATTCGCCTAGTTAAGGAGGAGAAACTAAAACTTGTTAGTGTGACTATATATTTAGTTAGTTAGTTAGTTTGAAAACGTATGCGTGACAATCTACATGTTATAGAGAAGGTTTGGCATTCATGCAAAAGAAATAATTTCACTCTTAGTTTTGACACTTTCACACAAAAGATTTTTAGTACGTGAGACAGGATCCTGTAATGGGCTCACACACACACCTACTTGGGCTCTTAAAGTGAGCAGTAGTTCACAATTTATTACCACTCGGATATACGATTGTGCGATGATAACATGTACATATCATAATTCATGTTGCCAACTTTGGAATCCCTCCGCTCATATCAAGTTTCGTGCTCCATTACAGTTACAAATCATTTAGGAACAGACTCCTGTATCCTCTAATCTGTAGTCAATGACTGTAATTATTGCACACTTTACGTCTTTATACAATCCACATAAATTCTCTCCCCACGTACTACTTACTTACTTACTTTCAATCCCTTTAGTCCTTTAGTAAAAGCAAGGTTTGTAAATTACATATCTACTCAACCTATAGTTATAAGCTAGTTTTTTCAGACCATAAACCTACCTGCTTATATATAGTTAGCTTAATTAGTTAGTTAGCGAGCTAGTAAAATGCTGACTAACTAACTAACTAACTATCTAAAATAAGTGTTAAATATCGAACCAAAAAATTATAGGGCCTATACACACTTGTTAGGGAATGCAAACAGCATGAGACGATTGCTATTAGATATTGGTAATTCGTACGTAGCATTTCACTTACTAATCATAGAAATAGATATACTATATACACTAGAAGAAGTACTCATCATTGAGTTTTACTG
>Ga0066648_10000623_pt1 | contig 22858 bp, 11 predicted proteins | sample CryGeyCG12114_NA_FD_59537 | JGI IMG/M metagenome (GOLD analysis project Ga0066648, IMG submission 59537) | Groundwater microbial communities from aquifer - Crystal Geyser CG19_WC_8/21/14_NA | ecosystem: Environmental > Aquatic > Deep subsurface > Groundwater | place: USA: Utah: Grand County... | reverse complement strand
TCTATCTCTACGTATCAGCCTGATATTTCAATTGATGTACCTGTAGATACTAATTCGTTCAAGGTAGATAATTGGTATCAAATACGTCCAAGTGGAACAAGCTACAGAAAGGTTTATATTTACTTCAAAGGGCTACCAAAGACCAATGATGTACTGACTTTTATTACAGGAAACTTAGACAACAAACCTTACGAACCTGCAATAGTCTATACGGTTAAGGCATCGCTTGAAGATAACTTGCTAGGAAGCGTTCAGGACTTCGCTAAGACACTTATTTACCCAACGAGTACAGAAGTGCTGTCAGGAGGTTTGGTGCTTCTCAGGGTCAGTTTAAGAAGGGAAGACGATACACCTGACGGAGAAAGAGAACACCTGTTAAGCGTAACGATAAATCCGGTAAACGCAGGAACGGGAGCATCTAAATCTGTGTCAGCATTAAAGAGTAATTCATCTTATCAGTTAGCCTTTGCACACTACGACAGCAAAGGAAGACCTTTCCCTATACAGACGGATGATACGTATATTGTAAAGACTCAATCGTTCTCTCAGCTTAAAGGACAGGCATCTGTAATAAATTGGGAGATACTAAACGCTAATGCTCCGGTTGGTGCTGTAAGCGCACAATTACTTTTATCTAAGAATAACACACACGAGAATAATCTATTTGTCGTAGGGAAGGTACAGTCTAGCACTACTCAGTATATAACTCTTAATATAAACGCACTCCAAGAGTTCAATAAAGGGAATCAGGCATCAATACTATCCTACGACTACACAAAGGGAGATAGGGTAACCTTTCATTATTACGATGATGCAGGGGTACAATGGTTTGAATCTCCATCCGTTGATGTGGAAGTTATAGGATTTGAAATTGAAGTAACTGAAGACGATCCTCCCGTAACGAATTACCTATTAAAAGTACGCAGGTCAACGCAATTAGAAGTGCCAGATATTACAGGTAAGAACATCTTAATCGAAATCTACACTCCACGAAAAAGAACGATAACCAATTCAGACGGTGAAGTATCGTTAGCACCTACAGTATTTTATGAGATAGGCGAGCAGATAGATATTGTTGATGGTGTTTACACAAGATTAAGCGGAACAATTACAGAGGGTGATTCATTCTTTAAGTCAAGACAACTAGAGAATGCTATTTCAGGAACGCTACAGAATTTTGAAGTAGAGTCATTCCACTTTAGCGACTTTTACGAGAGTAATTTCAGTTCTTACGGTAGAGAAAGGTCTTACTACGACACTACAGAAAGAGAAGAGTTAAAAGCTAGTATCAGATATTCGGACGTATTTAGGATAGGAAGTGCTGTAAACGGGATAACAAGATTCTACAAAGAAAGAATCTACGGTGATGGCGATGGAGAAACATCTTCAGATAACGGATGGATTAACAAGATCAGACAGAGAGATAATTATCTTGTTTGTATTCAAGAACTAAAGATAGGTCATATACCTGTATTTCAAAGTATCATAGAAGATCAAACAGCACAACAGAACGTAGCTATCTCAGACAGAATACTAGGAGGAATCAGATACTTGCAGAGTGGTAAGTATGGGATGGGAGGCTGTAAGACTTCGTATGCCGAGTCAAAGAACGGAACTATATATTTCATCGACTTCAACAATTCAGTGCCTGTACGGGACGGATACAACGGTGTAATGGCAATTCCCGGTAAGATGACTAAGTTCTTTAAGAGAACACTTCAACAAGCCAAGAAAGACCGTAAAAAGATAATAGGATGGTTTGATAACTATAACGAAGAGTATGTTGTAACGATTGAGCAATCTTCTGACGTAGTAATGGAGTTCAACTTCACTAATGGCAATTGGAGGTATCTTGAATCGTATACTATAAATCCTGCCAACATAGCAATATCCGTAGCACCCACTAAGGGAACAGTGGTATTTAGCACAATGACAGGAATAGCTAAGTACAAAAGTTTTATTGGAGAAACAGGCGCAGATGGCTATGAGTTTCAATTTACTATAGGAGGACAGACATATACAAAGAGGAAATGTTGGAATATCTTACCGGGAGATACAGAACCGTTTGCATTCTCATTTATCGACCTTGTAGATCAGGAAATATCAACGCTAGTTTATTCTAATCCGATATTGGTGTCAGGGGTTAACGTTCCTACTCCAATAAGCATCACAAATGGAGAATATGAAATAAACGATATTGGTGTATGGACAAGTGCAAATGGATTCGTTAATAACGATGATTCAGTAAAAGTAAGACAAACAACTTCTGGTGACTATGAGGAAACCACATCGGCTGTACTTACAATTGGAGGCGTATCGGATAGCTTCGATGCCACAACGGAAGATTCACCACTTATAGGAAACGAATACCAAAGTGCCAACTACACTAAAAACGATTGTGGTGTAAATGAAACTGGAACCAACGTAACGTATGTAGTACCTGCCGATACTTATTTTGAAGAGACTTTAGAAGCAGCCAACGCACTAGCTATAGCAGAAATAGAAGCAAATGGTCAGACTTATGCCAATGCTAACGGTGTGTGCGTAGCTAATCCTGAATTTGGTAACGTTGCTACAAGTGGAACATTCCGTAAGAACGATTGTCCTTCAGGGTCAAGTGGAACATTCGCTACTTATACAGTTCCAGCTAATACGTATACTGCATCAACTCAATCAGAGGCTAATGCGCTTGCTCAAGCCGATGTGGACGCTAACGGTCAAGCGTATGCCAATAATGAAGAAGTATCAGGTAGCACTTGTCTTGTAAACACAACAGGAGCGATAATAACGGTTGATATGTTCAATGATGGAAATCTTGATGTGTGTGGATACATAGATACACCGGGAGTAGCTGAATCATTACAGATAGCATCTACGGGAAACAACTTTTTCTTACCAACGGATGCACCAGCAAATGCATACATTTTAGCGTCTGATAATATGACAGGCACTACTAAGCGAAGGTTTATATTCAACATAGGTAAACTGATTGCTCAGTATCCTGATGATGTAGCAATACCTGAATTTATATTTAAGATAAGAGGACGGTCAACACTAGCAGGATCTAAGACAGGAGCATATCAAGAGGAATATCCTACAGAGACTATGACTATGAGTGGAAGTCCGGGAACGTATGTACCAAGTACAGCACCCGGTGGTGGCCCTGCTGCTATAAATTGGAGTGCTAATGTAGATGGTGGAGCAAACGGAACTATTGGAATAGGTGTAGGAAGCGTTATCTTGACATTCACTTATAACAGAAGTACAAATACAGTATCTTTAATTGGAGCTTAGAAAATATGCCACAGGATATATTAGAGAACACAGAGGTTGAAACAGACCTCACCCAATGGGGAAGAACTACAGGGTGGTCGCTTGAGGGAAATATAGCCTCTCACGAACTATGTAACGATGGAAGTATCGTTCTTAACGACTTCCCTTTAATCGTAGGTGAAACTTACTCTATAACATTCAATGTAATAAGTATTACCGGTGGTCATATAAGGGTCTACGCAGGAAATACAGCATCTTCAAACTTTATCATATCTCCCGGCTTCAAAGAAGAACTTATTCAAGCAAGCGGAACAAACCCTGAGATACGAATATTCTCTAATGCGGAATGTAAGATTGAAGTATTCGGTATAAAAGGCACAACAGTAGACGTAAGTTTAAAGAAACAAAACGCACTAGCATTTAATGACAGGGACGATATAAATAAATGGACAGATTTCAGGACATTTAACCCTGATTGTGCCTTTAGTATGTTTACAAACCTTTACTCATACAAAGGAGGTTCATTGCATGTACATAACCCTGAGAGTGGAGTAAGGAACAACTTTTACGGAACACAGTTTAAATCAATAGTTAAAATAGTAGCCAACGCACAACCAGCAGAAACAAAAACATTTGAGTCTATTCATTATAAATCCAACACATTACTTATCACATGGGAAGATGGAATTACTACAAGTTTAGGACAGGTATCAGATTTAGTAGAAGAAGATTTTCTACAGTACACATTGGAGTCAGGTGTGGATAGAGTTGATATTTACGATAAAGAGGGTAACTATCAAGCAGGGTTCTTACGAGATAAAAATGAAGATCTGAACAACGGTAGTGTGTTAAAAGGTAATTACGCTACTATAGAACTTGTAACGACAGAAAACGTGATACTCAAACTGTTCATGGTTGACGTTAATTCAGTGAAATCTTTTGTTTAATTTTGATTATAAATAATTAAGACTATGCCTTTACCATTACTCATTCCGGCAGCTATAGCAGGAGTTGGCGCATTAGCCAAAGGAATTACAGGTGCGTTCCAAAGAAGAAAGGCTAATAAGATTGATGCATCTAATCCATTTGTTGTTGAAAAGGCTAATCCTATATTCCAACAGAACGCTGCTATAGCCGATAATATGGCACGAACAGGGCTTCCACAGCAACAGTATAACAACTCTCTGAATAACATAATGAGGAATCAAGCAGGAGCATTAACCATGTTCGGTAGAAATCCTCAAAGAACGAATTTAGCTTCTCTATTAAGAGGAAGTAATGACGCTACAATGAACTTAGATGTTCAGGACGCTAATACTAGACAAAATAATCAACGTTTCGCATTCGGTCAGAGATTGAATCTAGCACAAGAACAAAACAGAGTATGGGACTGGAATAATCGCCAAAAATTCCTGATGAATAAGACACGCGCGGAGGCAGTTAGGGGTGCAGGTAACCAAAACCTAATGGGTGCATTCAACGATGTTTCAGGAATAGGATTATCTATGCTAGGCGGTGGAACAGGCGGTGCAACGCAAGGGGCGCAAGGTTTACTAGGTGGAAACGATACAAGACAAACCCTAATCCAAAGACTAATGGGTGGTGGACGTGTTATACCTAACCAAATACCAAACATATAATGGCTGTGAACTGGAACGCCATCTACGGAATTAACAAATCGGATGCTCAGGTATGGCAAGGCAACAGAGGTCTTGAATACTTAGAGCAACAGGATATTGCTGAACAAAAACGTAGACAAAAGGAAGATGCTGAATTAGCAAACGAATTAGGTAAGATAAACTACGATGGTGCAAAACCAGAAGACTTGCCAGCCTTACTAGAAGTATACAATGGCATAAAGCAAAAATCATTAGCTCATAGTCAAGCTAAGACTGACGCTGAAAGAATACAATTGGCGCATGATACATTAGCAGAGAAAGCTAAACTAAGCCAAATGACCGCAATAAGTAAACAAAATGGTCAACTAGATGCTGAATATGCTAAACTACCTCTTACTAAGCCAGATGAAATAGCTGACGGTTATGTTGAAATGTATAAAACCTTTAGGGGTAAATCATCATTCGACCCTGAAAGAACTACTTTAGGAGAAAATATACTTAAAAACGGATTAAGACCCAAGTTTGACGAACTTAAATTCATAAAAGAAATTGCACCGCTATCTGTTGATAAGGTTCAAAGCGAACAAAAGGAACGTACTACTTCTTTTGGAAAGCAATCATACGTAACAGAAGGAGAATCTTTTAACCCTAAAACACTAACAAAACTGATTACGCGACAAGCAGCGGAGGATAGAGGACTAAGGGAACATATTAAGAAACTGTACCCTGACATGAAGGTAACAGAAGCTACACTAGCCTATTCTAATCAACTAGCAAGCGAACTAGCACCACAATATATTGTTAAAGACAGGGTAACAGGAAGTAAGAACAATCCTGACCCAAGAAGAAGTGGCGATGGAGATGGAGATAACGACTATTCAGGAAACGTTCAGATCGTTCCTAAGACGTTCTACACCAAAGGCCAATACAATTCTACTACAGGACAAAGAGATGGTGTTAAACCTGCTGCTGAGTTCGCTAAATTTGCAACAACAAATCCGGTAGCTATAACCACAGCACAGATAGATAACTTGTACGATGTAGGAACAGGTAAGAATATTCGCTCTAAAGCTATTGAGGGTGCAAAGGTTACCGGAGTAGGATGGGGTTTAACAAGTAGTGGAGAATACCAACTAAGAGCCTCTATTGTTGATAAAGACAGTAAAGAATATATCCTTAGAATGAAAGACGTTCCTTTAAAAGCAAAGGAAGATAAATACATGAAGTCTATCATTAGTTCTTTGGGTAACCCACCTGAACGTAAACCAAAGGCAGGTGCTAACCCCACAAAAGCTAAATCGTACACTTCACAACAAGAAGCGTTAATTAAAAAGAATTTAAGTGCAAACCCTAAATACAGCAGGGAAGAAATAATTGAAGCATTAGGACTGTAATTATGCCAGATAAGAAACCACCTCTAAAGTTAGTCGGACTAGAAGACGATGACAGACCACCGCTTAAATTGGTTACTGATTTAAAAAAAAACGATTCTCCACAAGGATTAAAGAGTGGTTCACCCTCATCAAATACTGGTTCATTAGCTTCCCAACCTTTCCAAGCAAATACGAGTAAGCCACTTACTCCAACTATGCTTACTCCCGATAAACAGATAAGCGTAAACGAAGCAAGGGTAAAAGCACAAGAGAGAATAAATAAGCAGAAGGAGGCTAATAAGAATGCTATAAAAACATATAAAGAGGCACACCCTAACGCTAAACCAAACGCTACTGAAAAGAATCCAGAAGGAGGTATAGGAACGTCTTTTATGAGAGGGTTAAATTCCTTTAATGAAGGACTATTTAAGATTCCTAAATATCTTTATGAAGTAGCAGCAATACCACAAGACATTTTAGCTCGTGTAACCAATACTCCCGAACTAAGAGCTGAATTTGACAGTATTGCAGGAGGTAAGGTAAACCCTTTAGGAATTATCGATAGGGTTGGTAACTACTATAAAGAGCAAGGAGATATTTACGAATCAAGAAAAGAAAAATTCGATAAGGGCATTTACGAATCTTTTAAAGACGGTGACTATAAAAATGCAGGTAAGCAACTTCTAAACAACATCGCAGAATCAGCACCATCCATTGCAGGCATGTACGCTACAGGAGGTGTAGGAAACGCTGCTAAAATAGGTAAACTAGGAAAGACTGTTATAAACTCACTCCCTTTCTCTTCACAGCGCAATTCAGAGTTATCCGATGACCCTAGCATTCCCGGATATGTACGTACAATAAACTCTACGCTACATGGATTATCGGAAGTATTCTTAGATCAAGAGTTCGGTACAAAAGCTATTTTAGACGATGTAATAGGAAGTTTCACTAGAGAAGGTAGGGAAGTAGCTGCAAGAAAGGCTAAAGACGTTGTATCAGGATATTTGGAGAATGCTTTAAAGAAAGTGCAACCATTAACTTCCGGTGTAAAGAATGCTATAGAGGAAGTAACCACACAATATTCTCAAAACCTTACAGACAAACTAACGATTGACCCTGATAAAGATTTATTCGAAGGACTTGCCGATGCTGCTATTCTAGGTGGTACAATGGGTACAGGTATTCAAAGTGTAGGAACTATCAATGGAGTTATCAACAATAGAAGAAAAGGACGTTTAGGGGAGTTGGTGAGAAGAAGGGAAGAAATCATAGCAGACTTAGACAATCAGAATCTACCGGAAGATGTAAAGGAAGATTTAATGAGTCAGCTAGAAAAGGAAAACGATAAGATCACTAAGATTTCAGACGAAGCGGAATCAAGGTTATCTAAATTGCCTGAAGAAGATCAAAATGAAGCCCTACAAGCGCAGGAAAAGATTGAACAACTAGAACAGTCACTTGGAGCAGAAGGTGTCTCTGAAGGGACGAAAGAGCGTATACAGGAACAAATAGAAGCAGAACAGGAAAAACTTGATGTGTTATCTGAAACTTCTGATATAATAACCAAACAGGAACAACCTGACACAGAAGAAAGTCTAGGTAAAGAGTTTAGGGAGGCAGAGAAGAAGTTCAACGAAACAGGAGATCAAACAGCTTACGACAATGAGATGGCTGACATTGAATCTCGTGTACAAGCATTGCCTGAAAACCAAATAGCGAGAGAATTAGAGGAAGAGTCACAAGAAACACCTATTGAAAAACCTAAAATAGTAGTACACGGAACAATACATGATGAAGGACTTATACTAGCTGGATACAGGGGAGTTGACGCTAGTGAAATTAAAGATATAGATGATAATAGACGTAACGAAGATATTAAAAACGGGAAAACAGTAATTCTTGAAAAAAATAGTAATTCTCAAGGAGATACTGATGTAAATATAGGTGCTTCAATAAGCGCAGGAAGAGGTGGATATGCTCAATATGAAATATCTATTCCTAAAGGTTCTAACGCTACTGTAGAAGGATTGGTAGCTATTATTGATGCTAGGCATAAAGAGAATGGCGATCCATCGAAATATGATATTGAAAAAACTATTGACTTACTTGAAAAATACATACTAAACCCAAACACTAAAAAATCAGATACAAATACACAAAAGGAGCAACCAAAAGAAATTAAAGGTTCTGACAACCCAAACTTAACAAAACAGCAAAATGTAAGATTAAAAGAGTTATTAGGAAAGGCTATTACTGATAATATCACAGAACAAGAGCAAATTGAGTTTGATTATTTAAATGCAATAGCAAATCCAAGTATACAACAGGAGGTAGGCGATCAAATAGTAGAAGAACCGATTCCCGTTGAACAACAAGTTCAAACCGAAGAAATAATAACTGAACCGATACTGGAAGAACCTGTAACGGAAGAACCACAATCAGTTCAACAAGAAATAGACGAACAAGGCGAACCAGTTGCTGAACCTGTAGAGACTCCTGTAGAAACCGTAGTTACTGAAAAGCCATTAAAGGAATCTACTAAACCAACATTTGAATCATTATCTGCTAAAATACCTGACAACGGTGAACTTAATAACTACCTAAGTGGTAAAACTATTGAGAAGTATGAGGGGGATGATTTAAGGAACGATCAATCGTATGAAAAGAAAGGTCTTAAACTAGCTGCTGAACATGGTATACAAATAATAGAATCAGCTAAAGAAGAGTTCGGCACTGAATATGTAAACAAGACTTTAGAAGCATTAGAATCCGGCAAGCAATCCATAGATGCCAAAGCCCTTACGTATGTATCATTGGAGAATGACTTAGCTAAACGTAAACTTGCTGAACCTGAGAATGAACTAGAGATAAGTAAACTACAAGATTTAGTTCGTACAAAGTCTCAAGCGTACCTACGTGCCAATTCTATTGCTATAAATATGGGTAGGATTAGAAAGCTAGGTGAGGTTGGATACGATATGGAACAGGTAACCGATCAATTCTTCTCCACCAAACAAAAAGAATCTAAAAGCAAAATAAACAAAGCTATTCAAGCTGACGCTGACGCAATAAACAAAGAAGCAGAAGAAATAGAGTTCGATTTAGAAATTGATAATGAAGTTATAGATAATGACGTTGAAAAGGCTATTGAGGAAGGCGTACAGCAACGATTAGATGAAATCTATAGTAAATTACCATCCAAGAGGAAAGAACGTGCTGACAAAGCTATAGAGGCTTTAGAGAGAATCCAAAAGAAGTTAAGGAGTAAAACATACGATGCTACCATTGGTATTCCAATATTTATTATTGATTCAGGTATATCTACGATTAAAGCAGCTATAAAGGCAGGAGTAAATGTAGCGGACGCTATTGAACTTGGAATCAATAAAATCAAAGAAAGACACGGTAAAGCATGGAATAAAGAGAACGAGTTCCGAAAGGATATGCGTGATGGATTTACCGATGAAGGAATTGAAGTAGGCAAAGAAAAGAAAGTAGTTACCCCTCAAGAACGTCTATCAAAGGCTAAAGAGAACGTAAAGAAAAGAATAGAGGAAATAAAGGAAGAAATAGCCGATAAGCAACGTCAATTAAAAGCAACACCTAAAAAGGTTAATGACCCTGAACTTACTAGACTAAAGGAAGAACAAGCGTCTTTAATTAAACTACGTGATAAATATCTTCCTACTGAGGGTAATCTATTCAAGGATGAAAAAGGTAGAGAAAGAGTAACCAATAAACTATTATCCGATATAGAGACTATAAACGCTCAAATAAAAGCAGGAGAAAAGGCTACACGCGCTGAAAAGAAAGACCCTTATGAAAGTCCTGAAATAAACAAATTAAAGGCTGAGAAAGAAGCTAGGCTACGTATACTAGATCAAATAGACCCCAACCCTAAAGAGTTCGTTAAAACAGCGTTAATAGAGGCAGGATTTGGAAGAGAGATAACCGTAACCACTAAATCAGGTAAATCCAAAAGAAGCATTATTGATTGGAAGAAACTTGCAGGTGAGGAAGGAAGTGAAATTAAGATTCAGGAATACGTAGAAAAGGCTCTTAAAGACAAAGGTTATACCGATGCACAGGTTATTCGTATGCAGGATGCGTTTGTTAAAGAGTACAGAGATTTAAGAACGTCTATTATTGAAAAGTCACTTAACGAACTTAATAAGTTAAACACCCCTAAAGAACCAACGAACACAAGGAGTAGTGCAAGAAGATTAGCAGAACTTTACAACTTAGGATTGTTCGATAAAGAAGCCGATACGTATGAATACCTAGTAAACAAATCTCTAGGTATGGGTATAAAGAGTCAGGAGTTGTTTAACGAACTCAAAGGGCTTGCAGAAGCATTATCTTTTATTTACAATACAAAGGGAGAAGACGGTAAACCATTGCCTGAAATCGCTTTAAAACAAGCCATACGGGAAGTAAACTTTAAAATATCCGATGTGTTAACCCGTACAGCACTTCAAGAATCTAATGTGGCTTACAAAGTAGCTAGAGCAACGTCAGAATACCTTAATCTTGCTCAAAGGGCTATGCTTACAACAATGAAGCAGTATGTAGAGAATCCATTCTCTGGATTGGTTCAAAGGATATTTAGCAGGGTTGGTTATTCAATAGAGGGTTTAGACAGCAAACAGTTAGCGGATTTAAGAAAAGAAGTCGCTAAAGCGGTAAGAACAGATATTGTTTATAACGGAGGATTGTTTTACGGTGATGTATCTACACCACTTGTTAGTAGAAGTATTGTAGAGGATAAGATTAACCAATTGTCGGATAGTCAGATTTACCATGCTGCGGTATCAACTGTAATTGGTCGGACGTTCTTAGAGGGTGCTGATAGTTTAAACAAGGCGTTCTTAACAGAGAAATACTTTCAGTACAACTTAATTAAAGTCCTTACAGATAAAAGTAATCCTAACCGGATGAGTGTGGATGATGCTATTTATTACGTCAGTGAGAAATTAGCAGGACAATCTTTAACAGACGCTAGAGCCACAGCACAGAAGTTAATCACCGATGTAAATACCAAAGCAGGAAAAGTAATCCTACCTGATAATAAAGAACAGGTAACAAGAATGGCTAATGAGATCGTGAAGATGGCATTGGTTAACGGTAGTAAGGTAACTCAAGAAGAATTGGAGGCAAGTTTTAATTCAGCATACAAAGCAGCAGGTATGGATTTAGGACACGAAGCTAATAATCCAATATCAGAAATGGTTGCTACGGCTAGTGCGTTTACAGAAACTAAAGTTCAAAAGGCTATCAGGGAAAAGAATTGGACTGAAGCTGCTGCTTATACTATGCTACAAGTCTTGAACAGGAACGTAATGAATCCGTTTGTGGGTGGTGGTACTAACTGGATGGTTCTTACAGCGCAAAAGGCAGGATTCGACCCAATATCGCCTGTATACTATTACATGAGAAAGTCAAGTATCGACCTATCAACTGAACAAGGTGTAAAAGACTTACAAGCAACCTTGCTTAAAAACATGCAGTCTAAAAACACAAATATTAGATTTGCTATAGGTGCTGTTGCTTCTGTCTTAACCTACGCTATTGTAAAAGGAACAGATGCAGAAGATAGTTACGAGGAATGGCTTAAAAAGAACTCATGGGCTAAGAAATACCTAGATGTATTTCCTCCATCAATGTTTGTGTTGTTAATGGCAAAAAAGAATGACGAGATGGGGAGATACTTTGAAAAACTATTCGGACAATCTGCAACGTTTGATGAGGGTGCTAAATTGGTCAAGGGAATAACAGAAATGGCTTCCAATGACGAACAAGCAAATGAAAGAGGTCGTGGTAAAATGGGAGATTTGTTAGGGAGTAGAGTATCAACACCTATCATACCGTGGAGAATGGTACGCGATATAACTAAACTTGCACAGGGAGCATCAGGTAAACCATCAGCAAGCTATGATTTCAACGCTATAGGGTTCTGGAATGGGTTCTACAAAGGAGGATTAGTAGAACAACTAGGATTAAGACCTGAAAGGACGTTCAAAAAGAATATCGAAGTATTCAATGACGATAAGACAATTTCTAAATTCCTATCCGATAAAAAACTACGTATTGAAATCAACTCTGATATGGATGTTATTGATTCAGGTAAAGAAACACCTCTATCAGACAAACAAATTAATGAGTATGAAGAGAAGTGGTCTAAGTATGTATTAAGTGACCTTAAAGAAGGAATTAAGGAACTTAAAGGTAAAAGCGACAAAGAAGTCAAAGAAACCGTAGCGGACATAAAAAGTGTAGCTACGATTAAGTCTATGCAGGATTTAGGAGTTGAGCCTAAAACATTCAATACTTTTACTAGGGAAGGGCAGAAATACGTTCTTTCAGATAAGCAGATTAAATCCAGAATCCGATTAAAGAAAGAGTACATGGATCAGTACGGAAATGAACTCATAGACACATCTACGGAATTGCTATTAACTGAGGGAATAGCCAAAGGTAAGGCGAGAAGGAAAGCTATTAAATCGGTAAACGAGAAAGCGAATAACAAATCTAAAGAGGATTTAATAGCAGAGATAGGACTTGAAGCAATAAGCAAGGCAGAGTAATAACGCGAAATAAATGCTCGTTTAATATTTATCTTTGTTTTGAACAATAGATAATAAGAAATGGTGTTTACAATTGATCAAGACGCAACAGAAGACGTTACCGGGGTTTTAATAACCTTAACGGACACAAGTAACTGGTCAAACAACGATCAAGGATTTATCCGTTTTGATTTTGTACGAACCTTTACTCTTAAAGATGCTTACGGTGCTACTATAGCTACTCTAGTTATTCCTGCCGATACCGATAGTGTTACCTACACTCTTCCAACAGGTTCAGCAGGAATATTTCTTGAATCAATATTTACCATTACAGGAGTTCAGAACTACACAAACACTAAGAAATACCCTTTCTACAGAATACTTAAAAACCTTTACAGAATAAAACTTAAGAAGGGATGCTGTTCAGATAAACGTAGCGACTCTATGCTAGGTAACGTTGACCAATTAATGAGAGGTATAGAACTAGCAGGAGTAACAGGAAACGGAGTAGAGTGGCAGTCTTATGTTAACGCATCCAGAGCTTATCTTAAATCATGATTCCTTTAAGCACCATACAAGAGAAGATACTACTTGCAGAGGCATATTATATGGAGCTATTATCGGCTCATATAGCGTCTTTACGTAAGGGGTGTGACTCTATACTAGGAAATAAGATTACATGCATCCACAGGCTTCTTAGAGCGTTAAAATGGGATGTAGCAGAAGAGATAAACGATCAGACAACTCAAGACCTTTACAAAGCACTATTAAACGAAATATACCTTTATAGTGGAATTGGTATGGTGTACGATCCTAGCGTAGTAATACCGGGAGTAACGATACCAACTAATCCATCAGAGGGAACAACAGCGTTTGAACTTGTAAGAACAGAAGCAGACTTATTGCAGGATGAATACGGAAGCTGGTACTTACCTGTAATAAGCAATGGAGGGTTCTACCTTACTGCTAAGTTTGCAATGGTATCTAGTAATGGTGTAACTCTTGCAGGGGCGCACCTAGATACAAATGAAGTACCAAACAGAATATATGGGTTTGCTAATAACGAACCACAGTCAATATACGTTCTGTTATTTAAATATAGTGTAATAGGTGATGTAGTGCCAGAGGGTGCGTTGACTCTTTATGGAGAGGTAATAACAATAGATGACGAATATATAACTTTAGGATAATGGCTATAAAATTAGAAGAGGCAGGAGAAGTAACAGAAGAGTCCGTAATAGGAAAGAATCTTGGGTTGCTGACCCTAGAGGAAACAGATGGTGTAATGCAGATAAAAAAGCTGCCTGATAATACATTGTTTGTTGTTATACAAAACTTATTGAATCTTGCCGTAAACGGGTTAGCTACAACCGAAGCTATTGAAACACTTATTGGAGAAACAGTAGAGACGCTAAATGGGAATATAACAGAGGCTACTACAGGATTGACTACATCGGATGATGTCTCTACAGCAATACTTAACGCATTAAAAAACCTTACAGTAACAACAAATCAAATAACGGGATTGCCAGATGAAATAGAAAATCAGGTAGGGGATGTTGTAGCCTCGCAATTAGAAGAAAACTCTCTCGATATTGATGCTGCTCAGTATAATATAATTACTTCTGATGGTAAACAATACGCAACCTTAAAGGTAAGTGATGTTACTGCTCAAGGTTCTAAAGTTCCTTTTACAGCAGGAGGTGCTTATATGAGGCAACAAGCAGAACTAACTATTCATGAGGCACAGGAAGCTAGAATAGCAGCTACAGTGGCAGCATTATCGGCAGCTATAGGTGGTGAGCCAATTGTTTACGGTGGTGCGCCTAAACCTACAATTCCATTATTAACATTTGAGGACTCTGTTAATACAATAACCTACACTGGTGGCCCATTAACTATTAATGATGTAGAAATATCTATTAATAATTCAGCATTCGTTAATTGGGTTGGTCTTACAGGCGTTGTAGGTAATGTTTATACTGTACCAAATGCTGACATAGTAGAGGGATATTACCAAATAAGGTATAAAGCAGGTTCAAATGGTGCAGGAAGTCCAGCTTCCGATAAAGTCATTAGTCCTATATTCACAATTAACGCAACAAATATTTCAGATGAATACCAAGAAGTACTTACTAAAGCTACAACAGATGGAATTGCATTACCTTCAGTAGAAGACAGGGCAATACAAAACACATGGATGCAAGCACTTATAGACAACAACTTATTAGATAAAATATCTACATTATTTGTTGTTAAAAGGTCGCCTAACGTTGATTTTGCAACAATAGACTGGAAAAGAAGAACAACGCGTGGTATTTTAAACGGAGATTACATCTATACAACTGGTGTTGATATTAAAGGTGATGGTCTGACTGCATACTTTGATACTAATTTCAATCCAGTTACAGCCAATGATGGTATCTATACCGCAGGAAACGCTTGTAGGTTTATCTTACAAACACAAGACGGAACTGAAAGTAACAGACTTGACGGAGTATTGGGAGATACTACTAGGAATAGGTTATTAAATGCGAATAGTTCTAGTTCTAATACTATAAATCAAAATAATGGCAGTAATGGGTCTAGCGTTAATATGCTAGGTAATAGTTTTAAGGGTATTCAGCGTGTTGATAACGCCGGAATAACGGTAAGGAGAGATAAAACATATTATATTTATAGATCAGGGTCAACATCTCTACTTCTTTATAACGAAACGCAAAAGGTTCTTGCTGGTGGCACCCAAAGAGGAAATTCAGGGTTCTCAGTTTACGGCATGGGTGCAGCATTTACGCAACAAGAATGGGATACATTAGTTGACATTTTCACTACTACATAATGGCATTTACTAATGATTCTCGTGGGGGTGTTTTGTTTGACTACCCTATTGACTTTGGCGAAAGTTCTACCGCAATAGTTACGCAAATTGATGGGACTAAAATAAAAGACCTTTGGGAAAATAGATTCCAGCCACATGGAACATATAGCGAAAAGTGGCATGGCGATACCGATGATTATACGTTGTCTGAAAATGGCAACTATAATGTTATAATAGATCAAATACCAGAAATACAGGAAGAATGGAATGCCGTTATTGGCAATACATCTAAATATCAAACAGGAGACAGGAAGCACAGAGCGTACAGACACCCTTTTGATATGTTAGAGTTGAATGGATATGTGTATTATGTAACAGGAGGAAACGAGCGAACTACAGGTATTTTTAGGTTTCCGGTTAATGACATTCAGGACTGCGAAAAAATACTATCCTTCGATGGGAAGCAGATGTATCCCGAGCATTTAGCTACCGATGGAAGCAGGATTTACATCGGAGGATATGACGGTTGGTCGGGAAATATAATCAAGCCATCATTCCTTATTGCTATTGATCCTGAAACACTAGCGCAAGTATCATTTCCATCAGGGGTAAAATTTACAGTTACAGGTGGTGTTCCTTACAATTCTGCTATCGCAGTTGAAACGGGAGGTAAATCTACAGGGCTAACGTGTAATGATGAATTTATATATGTATCATACTCCACTTTAAACATAGTAAAGGTTTTTAACAAGGATGGAACTCTTGTAAATACGCTCCCTTTTACCGCTCCTAAACAAATAAGAATAAACGGGGATGATTGCAGACTTCTACACAGCACTACAATTATAGAACAGTTCGCTGTAGAGGTTGACGGCTCATTAACCACTACAGGTGCGTTACTACCAGATTTAGTTAAGCCATTAAATTTTGTATTCAAACAAGATGGCTCTGAGATTGCAGTTGCTGATAAGAATGATAATTATGACATTGTTCGTTTTTACTCTTCAGAAATAAATTCTTTAACAGATTCTTTGGGAGGTAATGAAAGTTACACTGTTAATAATAATGTAAGATTCGATAAATTTTGGTGGGGGAATTGCTCTTTATGTTACGAGTCTAACGGTACATTTTGGGTAGGGGATGGTGGAAATTACCGAATACAACATTTTCAATCTGACAAGTCATTCACTGAAGATAGCAATGATTTTATCATGTTTTTGGATACTAGGTATTCTTGCAGGGTAAACAAAACTAATCCTAATCAAATTTCTAGTGAATGGCAAATCTTTGAAGTTACGTATTCTCCTTTTACATGGAAATACACTAAAAACTACCTTCCTAGCGTCCCTAGTGAGTACGTAAGGGAACAATACGGCACGTTTAGAAACTTAACGACTTTCCCATCAGGAAGAACTTATGCTATTATTACTGTATATGGTGGTGATAAGCATAGGATGATGTGTGAGTTACCAGAAGATGGGCCACTTAGAATTACAGGACTTAAACTATCAGTAGACATAAGAGAAGATGGAGGTATAATTCTATATAAGAGGCCAAGTAGCTTCACAGGAGGCGTTGTTTGCACCGCAAGAGATTTAATAAATGAAGATGGTCTTAACCCTGAATGGGGGCCTGAATATGATTTATTCCGGTTACCTGAAAGTAAGGAAGAAGACCCTATTCAATTCGGCACAGGGGCATCACAAGGATTAAAAACCGCAGACGATAGATTTGTAACTTTCGAGCAGAATGCAAATAAATACGGCTATAAACTAGGTTTTATAAAAGACAATAAATTTGTAGTTAAATGTTCTAAGTCAACGGATAGGGGGTATATAGGGCCATTCCCAACTAACGGGTGGTTTGATGAGGGGAACTCAGTAAAAGACACAGGAGCAGGGGGGAATGTTTATGTTGTAGGAAATTTTATATTCTGGAATTATCCCGGAGAGAATTGGAAAGCTGGACAGACAAACTATTGGAATATATACAATTCTGACGGTATGTTTATATACCGATTCGGAACAGATCAAACGAAAGTGTCAGGTAGGTCACCTGCAAAGATGGCTGGAAATGTTAAGGCAGGAGGTGTTTGCAGAGTTGGTGATGACTATTATATCTATCATAATGATGAAAGTCAGCATAGTGCGGTTCATAGATGGAAAATATCAGGACTCCATAGTATAACACGAAAGGTAGTCCCTGTATCATTAAATGTTACGGGTCAAGGATTATTAAGGAAAGATTACTCAGGAAAGGATTTTGATTTATTCAAATTATCTTCAACGTCATTAACTCCTACAGTTAATTTAACGGCATTAAATTCGGTTAATAGTTATGTATTTGATGGTTTTATTAAACCTCTGTATTCTGAAACATATAATATTCATGTCGCATCATCAGGTGGTGTAAGGGTATTTGTCAAGGTAAATCTTTCAGTAAATAATTTACCTATAATAGACCAATTTAGTAATACTACTCAAAATGAGTTTACTGGAACTGTAGGGTTAAAATCGGGTGTGTATTATCCTATACGTGTTGAATGTTTAGGTGAAAATATATCGTTAAGTTGGTCTAGTTTATCTCAAGAAAAAGAGTTGATCCCATCTATAAGAATACGTCCTGCTGTTTCTACAGACCTCAGTAAAGGTTATCCATTGTTAACCGACTTAGATTTCAGTAAAATAATAGACAACATTTACGGTCATCAAAGATTTCCATTGTTAAATTCTGCAAGTAGCCCGTATGTTTGGGATTTATCTACATACAGAAAAAGGTATGATACTCCTGATTTATTTATAAAGCATAGAAGTCCGAATGGAACAAATTACTGGCACACAAGAAATATAAATCCATCATCTAACGTTTTGGGTTGGAAAATATATGGAATAGAATCTTTTGATGAAAATTTTGCAAATAGAGATAATAACGGTCAATTCTTTGAAATTATAGATATAAACGGAAGATTTATATTTAAAAAATATATTAAAGTCGGAGGGTTAGGTTTTAGATACCACGTTAATGAGGGTGTGATAGCAAATGCATCATCTCTGCCAGATATAAGAAACTTAAATGCATTTGAAATAACATGTAACGCAGATGGAATTACATTCACCCATGAGGCTTATGGGTCTATAACAGTTGCTCTTTTCGATCCTCTTGCTTTATGGAATAAACCAGTAACATTAAAGCAAAATTACGTAACTGTAAATAGAGATGAAACAAGGGCTATTTCTTTAAGTGAATTATATTATAAGGAAGAGACTGATATTGTTATTGAGCCTCCCGTTGATCCACCTGTTGATCCTATTGGGCCTACAATAAAACTAAAAGGTAGAAAGTTTAGGTTATCGGCTTTCCCTGATGTTTAACTACCACATTCTTCCGATCTTATCTTCCCAAGATTCATTTTTATCTATTTCAAATGGGTTTTTTAAAGAGATAAGACGTTTTATAGCATAGTAGTAAAGAATTACCATTAATACGAAAAGCGGAAATAGAATTAATAATTGCAATTGATCGTTCATTTTGTTGTGATTTAATATAAAATTATGAAAAAAATACTAATAACCTTACTCCTTATCTACTCAGGACTATCTTACTCTCAGGTAATAACAGTTCCTTCTGGTGCTACTTCAGGAGGTCAGATATGGAGGCATGGAGCAATAACCAATCCTTTGACAGACTCAATATTTGTTACAGGAAACAAAGGAACATTCAGACTACCAAACTTTGGAGATGTTCAGTATAAGATCACTGCAACACTGGCTTCTAGGAACGCAATACCTTCGATATGGAGAAGGATAGGCTCTAGGGTATATGTAGTATCGGAAGACGCTGAATACGTCCTTAAAAGCGGTATAACGAACTCTAATTGGGTTCTTGTAACAAGTGGTGGTGGAGGGTTTAGTGGAGACTACAATGATCTTACCAACAAGCCTACAATCCCTACCAATACCAATCAATTAACCAACGGTGCAGGGTTCATAGATGGAACACGAACTATCACAATCAATGGTAACACACAGACATTAACCACAAACCGTACATGGACGCTAGGTAAATCTGATGTTGGACTAGGTAATGTCGATAACACAAGAGACCTTAATAAACCAATTAGTACTGCAACTCAAACTGCTTTAAACGCTAAAGGTAGCGGAACAGTAACCTCATTAGGCTTTACGAACGCAAATGGGCTTACAGGAACGATTACAAACGCCACAACTACTCCTAACCTCACTTTGAATATAAGTGGCTTAGACGCTACTAAAATAGGCAATGGGAATATCTCTAATACTGAGTTCCAATATTTAGATAATGTTACATCTAACATTCAGACCCAATTAAACAGTAAGCAAGCATCGTTGGGATTTACACCTGAGAATATTGTTAACAAAGGTATAGCAAATGGTTATACTCCACTTGGAAGTGACGGAAGGGTTCCTTTAGAATATTTACCTTCAGGAACGCAAATATATGTTGGTGCATGGAACGCTTCTACTAATACGCCTACTGTAATAAATGGAACTGGAACTGTTGGGGAATACTATATTGTTAGTGTTGCAGGAACACAAAATCTAGGTGCAGGAAGTGTTTCTTATGCTTTAGGAGATAATATTGTCTATAACGGGACTATTTGGGAAAGGATACCTAACTCTGGTGGTGTAACAAGTGTAAATAGTCAAACAGGTGCAGTATCTCTTACAACAGCTAACGTTCCAGAGGTAACCAATCTATACTACACCGAATCAAGGGTAAACGCCAATACAAACGTATCAGCCAATACAGCAGCAAGACATAGTGCAGTAACTATAGGAACGGCTAGTGGATTAAGTTTAACAGGGCAACAATTATCGTTAGCGCAAGCCAATAGTGGCACTACAGGAGCATTAAGTTTAGGAGATTGGAATATATTCAATAATAAACAACCTGCCTTATCAGGAACAGGTATCGTTAAATCTACAGCAGGAACAATAAGCTATTTAACTGATAATTCTGCTAATTGGAATACGGTTAATAGTGGAAGTACATTAACTAATAACATTTCAGGAAATGCAGTAACGGCAACAGATGCTATAAACACAATAAATTGGGGTGGCAGACAAGCTAATTTTACTCAGTTTGCAACGATACTTGGCGAAGGTTTACCTGTAATAGATGATGCTGACGGTTTTGTCAGATTAGCTAATCCCACACAAATACAAACATGGCTTGGATTAGGAACAAGGGCATTCGACAATACTAATTACCTTCCCTTATCAGGTGGTAATATTACTGGCCCTGTAAATATAAGTGGGAATGTAGGTATAGGCACAACAACCCCCTCAGAAAAATTAGACGTTGTTGGCAACATACAGGCAAATGGACTTATAAGAGTTACAGGTTCTTCAGGTATTTTCAATATAAACAGGAGAGATACAAACATAGAATCTTGGGGAATATTTTCTAACGCAGGGAATTTAGACTTTTTTAGTTATGCTTCCGGTGGAGGAATAAAAATGAATTTAACCCCATCTGGAAGTTTATCCACTACAGGAACAATCACAGCCTCTAACTTCTCAGGTTCAAGTTCAGGAACAAATACAGGAGATCAAACAAACATTACAGGAAATGCAGGAACGGTAACAAACGGTGTTTACACTACTGGAAGTTATTCAAACCCATCATGGATAACAGCACTAGCAGGAAGTAAAATAACACAAGACGCTTCAAACAGATTGGTAACCGACACTGAAAAATCAACATGGAATGGTAAGCAGAACGCTATAACGTTGACTACTACAGGAACCTCCGGCGCGGCTACCTTAGTAGGTTCAACACTTAATATTCCTACACCTACAGCCTTTACAGGTAATACGGGGGCTGCGGTAATGTTCAACGCTTTGTATGGTGCAAATGGAAGCGAGACTGTTATAAACATTACTCACGGTCTTTCAGGAGTAAGCTCCACTACAAGTGTGGTTCATGTTACTCCTAGAAGTGCTGATGCAGCAGGATTCAGGTACGTATCACTAACGTCTACCAACGTAGTAATACACTATTCAGTAGCACCACCTGCACAAACGGGTGAGTTTGGCAATCTTAATTATTCAATCACTATAAAACCATGAGAAAGTTAATCATCTGCCTATTATTAATCGTGTCCTTTGGTGGAGCAAAGGCACAGTACAATGCCAATGGAATACCTGTCTTTAACAGCATTACAGACCTTAAGAAACAATCAGGAATTGACAGCGCAATAGTATACGTTGCAGGAGGTCAGGACATCACAGACTTCAGGGGAGCATTCTACCGTTATTTAGCCTCTAGCACAGCTACAGAGGATAATACCTACTTTGGAGTAGTTAAACCCACTAGCGTCACTACAGGACGTTGGATGAGGGTAAATCAAACGACAATCAATTATCCACAAGGAACTCTTTTCAGGATAGGTTTATTAAAGATATTTGTAGCCTCTAGTACAACTAATGCTCAAGGAGAATCTACGTTAAACTTAACTACTGATAACACGACTAACGGGACTTCAATATTTGCTAATATCCTTTATAACATGAGTATGGCTATAACACCTGCTACTACAGCGAATGACGTTGTGTCTAGTAGTGTTAAAGTTCAAGCTAATACGGTCAATATGAAATACACAACCCATAGATACGCTAAAGGTTCTTTAGGTGTTTTAGGTATTGCTACTCTTTCAAATCCTGCAAACAACACCCCTGTTCAATTCTTTATTGTAGGATTATAATAATTATCTTAGCAGAATAAATCAAATACTATGGCAGCTAAAAAACCAAAACCGAAGACAACTACAGTTAAAGAGGACTCCGGCCTACCTCACCCACCTTCCACTCCAATTAAACCCGGAAAATGATTAAGGACAATTGGATTAAGATTTCTGTAAGCGCGTATGTGATATGCATACTCACTTACAACTTCTTTGGTACGTCATCTCCTGCATGGACTAATTTTTATTATTCGATGGAGAAGGGGTTTGCTATAATGTGCATAGCGTACTGTTATAAGGAATCCAAGACACTGATTGACAAACTATTTATTAACTTCTCTCTCATAACGCAAATAGGAACGTGGTTATTCTTCATCTTAGCGTCCTTTAATGAACCTTTATGGGTTCACCACCAAGTAATTTTAATATCTACCTTGATTATAGCATCTTTCGGTTCATTAATTGTACTGTATTATATGATAAAA
>Ga0066648_10000621_pt1 | contig 22862 bp, 26 predicted proteins | sample CryGeyCG12114_NA_FD_59537 | JGI IMG/M metagenome (GOLD analysis project Ga0066648, IMG submission 59537) | Groundwater microbial communities from aquifer - Crystal Geyser CG19_WC_8/21/14_NA | ecosystem: Environmental > Aquatic > Deep subsurface > Groundwater | place: USA: Utah: Grand County... | reverse complement strand
ACCTCCTCTCGTAGGGCGTGCGTTCCGGTCCTCTTCTGCTTGTAACCTGGCCGCGAAAGCCGCGTCCTCGTCCACACTGGCTTTCCTCTTCTTCTTCGCAGGAACGGTGTCGACCACGTCGGACAGATCACTGTCGTCGGCCTGCCGCTTCTGGCCAGCTTCTGATATTGATACGGAGCGAGACTTGGCGTGGCCATTGGTCTTTGGCAGTGGCTCAGCTTTCTCGACCGACGGCACAGGCTCGGCTTCTCCGTTCTGTTTGGCGTTGAACAGGTCGAAGCGTTGCATGATCAACTCTTTGATCGCGGCCTGTGGTATCAGTACTCTTGTATCACCGAATCTCACCTGTCCTGCTTACCTTCTGAGGCGTAATGTCGTACTCGACCCTGTCCTGTATGCCATTTCGTATCTTCTTCTCCGTGACTTGTGCTAGATCCGAGGTGGAGAGAATGTCATCGATGATGTCGACGTACTTGACACGGACCTCGTTTGGTACTTCCATGGTCAGCGACATGCTTTGCTCTACACCAGCTGAATACCTACACGACATGTTGTGCGAATGCGGCAAGAGCAGGTAGGCAGGGTCAACTTAGGCGCCTGAGCAGGTGCCCCGTGTCAGTGACTGCGAGACAAGCTCAGACGAGGTCAAAGTGAAACGGAGGTCAACTGATGCTGAATGGTCACAGCATGTTTGAAGCGCGCAATGTAATGCCGACTTGCAATGCGCTGAGCTGTCGGAATGCTACACAAAGGGAAAGGCAAGGCAAGAGGTAACAGATGAGAGGTGAGAGGTGTTTGCTCAAGCCAGGCGCGCACAATGAACCAACGATCGTAGAAGCAAAAGCACAATGTAGAAGTGTACAGAGCTGATATCCTAAATGTTGACGACCTTCAACTCGACGATCAAGCGCAGCCGGCGCATGTTGTTCGCTGCAGGGCTGCTGCCGCCCGTTCTTAGGCTCTGGGCTCAGGCTGGGGTCGTCCATCTCCTGCGGCACGTCATTGGTTAGCGGGCGGACCTTAATCGCCGACTCGGAGCTCGTATCCCTCGTCTGACCTTCCGTAAGAAGAGCGATCAGGAGCCAAGATTTCGCCCACATGTACTGGGTAGTGTGATTCAACTTGCCGCTGGATCAGATCACTTCACGCTAGCGGCATTGCGGTCGCAAGCAGGTTCAACGTCCAGGACATATCGACAATTTGTCGCTTCTAACTTTCACCGTCTGACTTCCTCCACACAGTCTTCGACTCACTCGTAACCTACCAGACTGCGCCTGCCTAGCGATAGGCTGCACACAAGTTCTGTCAGAGCCCTCACCATCTGAAATCTGCCCAGCATGGCTCCCTCATTTGATCAGATATCCGAGCAGGATTTGGCCGAGATTGAAGGCATCGACTTCAGCGACCTCGAAGAGAAATACAGGGATCTAAGGGAAGATCAAGGCTTCGACAACTTCGTCGTCATCGATGGTCTGCCAGTCGTCCCCGAGGACTCCAAGACCAAACTGGTCAAGTTCTTGATGAAAAGCTTGAACAGAGTCGGCACCCCCAGAGATGGTGAAGACTCCGTGTTCATGCCCATCGGCGACAACGGCAAGTCTGAAGGGTAGGAAGCAGCAAGAAGGAAAAACAGAAGACAGGACTGACTTTGGAACAGATTTGCCTTCGTCGAATACTCCTCCCCAGAACAAGCCATTGCCGCCACAAAGCAGTTACACGGCGTACCCCTCGATAAGAAACATACCCTGCAAGTCAACAAACTCACAGACATCGATCGATATGGACGAGAAGGCCGAATCGACGACGAATACCAGCCGCCCTATGTCGAGCCCTTCGCCGACAAGGAGCATCTGCGATCGTGGCTAGGCGACCAGAACGCCCGTGATCAGTTCGTCATGTTCCGAGGCGACAACGTCGGCGTCTACTGGAACAACAAGAAAGAAGAGCCAGAGTCGGTCGTCGACAGAAAACATTGGACCCAGCTGTTCGTCGCTTGGTCTCCCCAAGGCACATTCCTCGCCAGCATACATCAGCAAGGTGTGCAGTTATGGGGTGGCCCCAACTTCACCAAGCAGAAACAACTGCCACACCCCTTCGTCAGTCTTGTCCAATTCTCTCCTCTCGAAAACTACATGGTCACCTGGTCCAGTCAGCCTATCGCCGTTGACCCGGAGGGCAAAGGCCCTCTCGGCCTCGACGAGGACGGCAAGCACATTGTCATCTGGGATCTCACCACCGGCAAACCACTAAGATCTTTCCAAGCCTACGACCTTGCCCCACCCCCAGCCCTCGAAGGTGTCCCTGCACCAAAGGCAAAGGTGCAATGGCCAGCCTTCAAATGGTCAGCTGACGAGAAATACGTTGCCAGGATGAAACCCGCCGAACAGCTATCTATCTACGAGCTACCGTCCATGAACATGATCCGCGACGCCAACCGGGAACGCAAAGCCATGAAAATCGAGGGCATTGTCGATTTTGAATGGGCCCCGGCCACACCAGAGAGAGAAAGCATCAAGCAGGATAAAAGACCAGAACAGCTTCTGGCCTACTGGACCCCCGAGATAGGTTCTAAGCCAGCTTCAGTCGCCCTCATGTCCGTCCCGAGCCGCGAAGTCGTCCGCTCCCGAAACCTCTTCAATGTCACCGATGCCAAGCTCCACTGGCAATCTGAAGCAAAGTTCCTCTGCGTCAAAGTCGACCGCCACTCCAAGTCAAAGAAATCCCTCGCCACAAACCTTGAAATCTTCCGTGTCAAAGAAAAGGGTGTCCCCGTCGAGGTCGTCGACAGTCTCAAAGACACGGTCATCAACTTTGCCTGGGAGCCCAAAGGCGACCGCTACGTCGTCATCACAGCAGGCGAGGCTGTCGCCGGCTCCGGCGTGCTGCCCAAGACCTCCGTCTCGTTCTTCGCCCCAGAAAAGTCCAAGACACCCGGCGTGACCGGGTCTTTCAAGCACGTCAAGACTTTCGACAAGAAGAACAGCAACGGCATCTACTGGTCGCCCAAGGGCCGCTTCGTCCTAGTCGGCACAATCAGCGTTCAGCAACACTGCGACCTTGACTTCTACGACATGGACTACGAGGGCGACCGCGTCGTTGACGACGAAAAAGTCTCTGCAAACATCATGCTCATGAACTCTGAGGAGCACTACGGCGTCACAGACGTCGAATGGGACCCGACCGGCCGTTTCGTCGTGACAAGTGCTTCCATGTGGACTCACCAGGTAAGTCAGATCAAGCCAACTCAAATTTCCCCTCCTATCTCCCCTGCCGTACTAACGCCTCACTTAGATGGAGAACGGCTACCGCCTCTGGTCCTTCTCAGGCCTCATCCTCCGCGAAAGCCCCATTGAGAAGTTCAAACAACTGCACTGGCGCCCGCGGCCCGCAACCTTCCTCACCCGCGAGGAGCAGAAACAAGTCCGCCGCAATTTGCGCGAGTACTCTCGCGAATTCGAAGAGCTCGACAAAGAGATGGAGGAGGGCGCCAACGCCGCCGTTGTCGAGAGCAGACGACGCCTGTACAGCGAGTGGTACGCATGGCTGGGCGCTGAGGTTGAGGATGTTCAGGCCGAGCGCGAGGATCTGGGGCTCCCGGATCCGAACGAGCAGCTGGATCTGCAGAAGACGAGGAGTGCGAAGGAGGGCGAGGAGACGGTGGAGGAGGTTGTGGAGGAGGTCATTGACGAGACAGAGGAGTTTGCTTGAGTGACTACCCGAGTTGGTGGGGGTATGCGCCTGCACCGGACAGTCTTTTTTCGCGAGTTGAGGAGGGGGATACTCGATAATCCTGTGGGGGTCATTGAGATGCGATTGGCCGTGTCTAGTGTGCGATGAGTGAATGACTGTCGCGCATAGTCAACGGTACCTGTCTGACAAGATCTCGAAACCCGGGATGTAGCAAACGCGATATACCAGAATTCCATGGGTAGAGTACATCATTGTGTCAATCTTGTCTTCTACACTGTATACAGGACAGTATTCGTATGCTCAGCCAACACCAAGTGCATTTTATTCCATCCGATGCTGAGCAAATGAACACATCCTATTGGAATGCCTGTCGACATTATTTCTACGGCTCTACAGTGAAGAAGGGAGGAATGGTATGGAGTGTGAACACACAGCATAATGGAGAAGCAGCTGTATAGCGCCTGCAACCACATATCTCGCATGCAACGCCTTCTGGCCTGAGTGCAGAATGCGCTTGATAATGCTGGAATATGCTTCATACCAGCTCCTCTTCAAGCCTCACTTTATGGCCATTACCGCCCATTCATCACAAGTTTCTCGTCCTCAGCACGCCTAGCTGCAAGCACTCACCGCACTGACTCTCATGTCGGTTTTCCAAAGCCACCGCAAGCTCCGCAACATTACGCCTCAACGTCAGGATACCTTCCAGCACAATAGTCGTCGTCGAAGTCGAAGTCGGACCCACTAAAGTCGCGGTCTTCCAAGAACATGTAAAGAGCTTTGGTTGCCTCTTCGATGCTGGTGAACTCCACTATCGGGACACCGTCGTGAGACTGACCGATATCAAGAACAAGGCCGGCTTCGATTTGTCTTCTCAGCTTTCTCTTCAACAGAACTTCAATGTCGTCAACGGGAGCATTGATGATGAGAATACGTGTGTGACCATTGACGTAGATGGCTTCTTCCAACTCTCTGTTCTTTGGGTAGGTTGGTTCGATGACTTGCCAGACTCTGACTGGTTTACCGTTGATCTTAATGCCTGGATCTTGGCCTCGCTGAAGTACCATATCAGTCCTGAGAGCATAGAGGAAATAGCTGACACTTACCATGTACAGTTTTGATGCACCAGCCTCATCGGTGTAGACAACTCGAGCTGTCACAAAATCTGTGGCGTCACCAATGGGTCCATACAGCTGAACCGACTCGAGCGTGCCTCCTCTAATCTGAGCAAGGACGTCGCAGTATGGTGTACCAAAGGGGATAAAGTCTATCATGACTGTTCGAAAGATGTTCTCTTCTGACATCTTCGGCACTATCATCGAGTTAGTGGACAGAATTTGTGGAAGAGAGCTTGATTACCATATCGGATGGGATGATCTGTGAAGTGGCTCTGAAATTGTGTCTCTACATGCCGTCCTCGAAGCTCGTCCATGTGCCGACCGTCCACTTTCCAGTTGATCATCGGAGAATCTGGCAGGTATACGACGCGCGAAGGTGGCTTTCGATCGTTCTCGGTGTCTCTGACCTTAACAGCAGGAGTCACCGTCAGGCTTGCCTTACGTGGAGTCTGAGGTGGTGGCAGCCCTCCGGCCTCTGCTGGTAATCTGAGTTTGTTCGAAGCATCAGCAGGCTTCTTGCCATATTTGCTCAGAAAAGCGGCAGGGAGGTCATATACAAACTCGGATGGCGGAGCTATTTGCTTTGGGGTTTGAGGTCGAACACGGCTCGCAGCCACAATTATTTCATCTGCTTGAGAATGGCCGTTGGTTGATGTGCTGTCCCTCTCCGGTCTGGCGGTCTCGGTAGGCTTTGCTTCAATTTCGGGCAATAGAGGAGCCTCAATTTTGTCACGATCCCCATTCTGATCTGGCTCTTCTTTGTGGTCTGACGACAACCCCATCTGTCTTCGTAGAGTGCGCTGGATGTGAGCTCTCTCAGATTTGTCTTTCACATCGGGCGTGCTGAGCAAATCCAGATTGATCACGGATGTAGTCTCTTCTCCATTGGTGACTGTCTTGTGCGGCACCTTGTAGTTCGACAAGACGTCGTACAGAATGGAGTTGTCGGTTTTGGCGTTGTCTGCTTGACTTGCGTCGAGCTGGGCGACAGGGTTTACAGTTTCCTTGTTGGGAGTGGTAGGCATGTTCTCTTTCTGGGTCATGTGCTTGACAGTGCTCTGTAGCAGCTTGATCGAGTTCAGAAGTCCTTTGTTGTGCTCAGCTAGCCGTCTTGTCTCTGCTTCTGCCTCACAGCGTGCCTCGTTCTCCTGCTCCAATTGTAACTTTGTGGATTGATGAGCTTCTTGTTCGCTCTCCAGGGCTCGTAGAAGGCTGGTGGTAGAACTCGAAAAAGTCTGGATACTCTCGTCACCCATAGGACCACTGCTACCTTCGCTCATGTACATGGAAGGCACCGAGTCACTCTCAGAAAAGCCGAATGCCTGTGGACGGAAGGCTTGTGCCTTGAAGTGGTCAGTGGCACGGTCAGTAGAGAAGAAGTGCTAAAGCCAGGACTCACGTTTGGTCGCATCGAACTTTGATTGCTACGAATGAATCGCTTTGGTGGGCTAGAAGATGCACTCTCGACAGCGGCACGCACTGCGGCAGGTCCAAGTCGTAGTCGGGAAGTGTCAAGGGAAGGTCGGATCTGGTGGTTGAAGAACGATGGATCAGCGGCTATGTCGGGAGACATCAACTGCCGATCGAAGCCTGCGTTCTGCAAGGACTCGTTGTATTGCTGAAGCAGTAGAGGATGAGGCGAGGGCTGTGGTGCATGATAGACAGCTTCATCGACGGGGGTGAACTTGAAACTTCCCAGCTGGGCTTGAGTGAGATCTTGCCGCTCCATGCTGGGGTACTTGACGTGCACCATGACGGATTAAACAAAATGAGAGGGTAAGAAGCAAGTAATATCAGCTAGTGGGTGACAAAAGAAATCTGCAAACCTGTGGACGTTGACTTTCAAGAAAGATTCAAGCTCTTTGTGAAGGTTGAGGCAAGGAGACATTCCACAACTGGCTGTATGGAAGTCGCGATTGCTTCGCTTTCTACTTCGCACGGCATCACTTCTGTTGCGCGACTGCCTTGTTGACATCTCGCTGTCGGTGCCTGCCCCGCCAAGATACCATCGTATACCCAGTTGCGAGTTGGTTTGTGAGCATGGAAGGCTTCTCCGGTGGTCATTGTTCAATAGCAGATCTCAACGTTGGAGTGTCGCGTTTAACCAACAGCATTGTCGCTCCTTATAAGTCCATTCCGCACTCCATCGGGGTGTCATGTTTGTCACATTTTATCACCACCGAAGTCGTCTTCCCACGGATACACGGTTAATGGGTCACCTCTGAACCTGATCGGTACCTCGGCATATTTCCCACGAGCAGGCTGTAGAGAAGGTCCCAGATGTAGATCCGCACGTGACGGCATGTCTTAGAAAAGTAAGTAGCCCCTACACAACATTGAGAACACCGGCAGATGTGCGAGAGAAGCAAACAGTGGTAGCTTCTCTTGCACGTTCGAGCGCGTCACGAAAGGAGAATCAGCCTCGATTGATGATCAAGTCCGAAGAAAGGTGTCGTCTCCGATGTGGAAACAATGATTATGCGGCTGAACCTTGAGCCGCCAAGTCTAGAGCTTGTTAATTCTTGTATCAGGAGGCCCCAAGCCTTCTCTGCGCACCTCCCATTCGCGGAGATGCCTTCGATATCTGGGCGCGAGGACGCTCTAAGCTCGATGAGGAAGGCCACTAAATGGAACGAAGTGCGCGACTGTCGATCCTCGCAGGCTACGAGCCCTAGCACCGGCCGCGTGATGTTCATTACTCATCGTACCCTGTCGTTCAGGTTCAGCACGTTCCCGGATCGCGTCACGAAGAGAACCACATACATGATAGTCTTTTGCATGTCTCGCCAACCTTCTTGTTAGAATCGCCTACGTTTGCAGCTGCTCGAGCTCACGCTTCCATCTAATATCCTGGTATACTCTCCCTTCGATCCAACATGGCGGAAAAGTTGACAATTGACCAAACCGGCGGGTTTGGTAGTGACCATACGCTGTCACCGAGCACGAATGACCCTCTTGGAGTTTTACACAGTGTACCAGATCCTGATGAAGGTCTTTCTGAGGAAGAGCGGCACAAGCTGGTAATTGTCATTGTCTAGGTTGCTGTCTTTACCCCTCTAACCACCAGCGTAGGACCGAAAGCTGATGTGGAAGGTGGATTTCTGTCTGATACCATGGCTTTGCCTGCTGTACTTGATCTCCTTCCTGGATCGAACGAACATAGGAAACGCGAAGATTGAGGGTCTTCAGACAGATTTGAACATGACCGCTGATCAGGTACGCTGCCGCTAGTTCTTTCCTCTCGAGGTAGAAGTGCTCATTGTTCTCCAGTACAATCTGACCCTGACTGTCTTCTTCATAACGTACTCTCTGGTCGAGCCGGCGACGCAGGTCTTGCTTAAATGGCTCAAACCGTCCATCTTCTTGCCCATCATCATGATCCTGTGGGCTATTTGCATGACATGTATGGGACTGGTAAGTTTCTGGCCCTCCATGACCTGTCAGGATGCGACCCTACAATGATTATCAGCAAGGCATGGGCCCCGTTGGAAATTGCATAATGCCTCTCGATCCAGCCGCCTAGGCACTCTCTAATTACGAGCCCGCGCTCAATCACAGCCTTACCATGCAAGTTTACTAATATCTATCAGGTCCACAACTTCGCAGGCCTGCTCAGCGCGCGTTTCTTCCTTGGATTAGCAGAAGCAGGGCTGTTCCCCGGCGTCCAATTCTATCTCTCTTGCTGGTGAGTGAAGATATACTAGGTTGGCTTCATTGAATGACTCGCATTCAGGTACAAGAGAAGCGAGTTTGGCATCCGCTCCGCCGTATTTTTTTCCGCCGCGGCCTTGGCAGGGTCCTTCGGTGGACTTCTCGCGGCAGCCATCGCAAAGATGGATGGCGTTGGTGGAAAGCCAGGCTGGGCGTGGATATTTATCCTGGAAGGCCTTGCTACTATCGTCATTGGAATTGCATCTTTCTGGATGGTCCATGATTTTCCAGATGAGGCTAAATTCCTCACTGACGAGGAGCGCCGGAGAGTCCTTCGGAGGCTAGCTGCGGACAAACAGGGTAGCTCGAAGCACGAGGACTTTAGGGCAGCATACGTGTGGCAAGTTGTTAAGGACTGGAAGACGTATACCGGCATGATCACATATATGGGCTGCGATGGAGTTCTATACGCCTTCAGTCTGTTTGTCCCCACGATCATCAAGAACCTCGGCTACACCTCGACACGCGCACAACTTCTCACGGTCCCGCCATATGCCATCGCAGCAGTGGTGACAGTTATCGTCGGCTATGTTGCGGACAGAACACAAAAGCGGGGTAAGTCTATTATTCCAAAGTCAGTACGCATTGTTAACACATATCCTAGGCATCATCAATATGATCATGGCCACCTTCGGCATAATCGGGTTCGCAATGCTTATTTCGACGTCCAACCCTTCCGTCCAGTATGCTGGCGTGTACATCGCAGCCCTTGGCATCTATCCCTGCATCTCCAACACTATTACCTGGACCGCGAACAATTTCGAGGGTGTATACGCACGGGGTGTCGCTCTCGGCTTCGTCATCGGCTGGGGTAACCTGAATGGCATCGTGTCCAGCAACATCTACCGCCAAGCCGATGCGCCTCGTTTCATTCCCGGCCACGCTGTCTGTATCTTGTACGAGGCTTTGTTCCTCTTCGGTGGGAGTCTTGTGCAGCATGTTGGTCTGAGAATCGAGAATAAGAGAAAGCGCGAGGGTAAGTATGACCATCTTGTTGAAGGGAAGAGTGAGGAGGAAATCGACGCGCTCGGGGACAAGAGGCCCGATTTCATGTATACTCTATAAGAAAAGCTCGACGTGGTTGGAGCATGTGGTTGTTTCCTGACGATGGCAAGCGTCTCTGGCATGAACATGACCGGATCAGACAGTGCCTGTAGCTTTACAACATGCACTCAATCGCTGCAATGTTTCGATTCGTCATGTGGTAAAGCAATATGCGAATGCCCGTGAAGGTCAACGACGAACCTGTTTTCTTAACATTCTTTGTCAGCCTGATGTGCCATTGCTCGAATGAAAGTCTTGTTTGCGAAGCATACTGCCAGCGCAGGATCAGATATCTTCGCATCTTTATAGGAAGCGGGTGGCTGACCTGTAGCAGGTGCGGATCATGTCCTGCGCTTCCCCTGAGGATCAAGGGAAGCGGCAAGCTTGCATGATAGGGATATTGCAGGGATAGGGTTGGCGTCGTGACCTGGTATTACAATCAATATCCCACTCACGGCCCACCAGCGAGGTCTCCCAGTCAGCTTCTGTCGCGACACACGAGTTCGGCTTTTACTCGATCTTGCGGTTGCATAGTGTCAGACCCCTTTGTCTTGCCTTGTCAGCCAGACAATGTGCTTGCAGTCTCTTTGTTTGTAAACAATGCTGTACTTCAGTGGGTTTGTGAAGGTGCCAGTGGGAAGCGCCGCACAGGGGGTATCACGAAGCTGCGTTTGGCTTCCAGTACTTGGTCCGTTCCTTCAAGTGCGTTCCTCAAAACTCTTTGTTGTACTTGCTCACACCTGAGTTGTAAGTACTGTGACCACCTAGGTGCAACGACCACAACAGTCTCCAAGACCATCGGCAGTATGTCTATGGACACTCCCACCAACGCGGCCCCTGAAGTTGCAGCGGGTGTCACCCTGAATAGTACACCTTCGGCTGGCTCGAAGCGCAAATTCGATGATGAGGACGTCTGCACCAACGACTTCGACAACAATTGGTTCGGCCAATCACCCCGCCCACTAAAGAAGGCTCGATCTCCCACATACACCATAAGCTCTGAGAGAGTCCGAAAGCCAGGTGATTCGATCCTCGGCAAACGTCAGCGTGAAGACCTCGTTACCAATGATAGCGGTAACGAGGGGTCAGACCAAACAGCACATCCTTTGAAGAAAGCTCGTTCCACAGTTAGATGCCTTCGAGCCGCGGATGATACAGTCCTAGACAACCGTCAGCGCCAAGACATTCCATGGGACGATCTCTCTCATGTCCCAGCTCCTCAAAGAGAGCAGATAAGGACTATCCCCGACGGCGTTGTGCGAGGGATCGAACATCTGAAAGGCGAAAGCGACGCTATCTATAAGCTTGAAAGGGAAGTCGAGAAGACAGAAGACAAGAGAGATGCGTTCATCAAAATGGCGCTTGGCCTCGAAGATTCAGCACCGCGTGTGGCTTCCCCTGTGAACAACGACCCTCACCGTGCATACCGACCTGTCTGGCAGCACGGACGACCAGCTAGAAATCTCTTCTTCGTCAGGAGAGGAGATGTTGACCGCCTAGATCAGAAATCCGTGAACCGAAGAGTCAATTTCAAGGGAGACGATAAGGTTCGAGATCCTTCTGTGTATCGAAACCCTTTAACAAACACGCATGCTTCCCTACGACAACTAAAGGAGCAGCGCGGTAGACAGCGAACAGCCGCCGATATAGCCGAGTATGAGGCTGATCTCGCTGCTATTCGAAAGGCACAAGAGGAGGTGCAGGTAGAGGGACTCACACCTACACAGGCAACAACCAAGGCCGTAGCCGTAAAGGACCTCGAGGAGAACCCAGAGATAGCCAAAGAACAGGAGCGCAAGGATGCTAGCGTGCCCAAAAACCCGAAGACGAACAAGAAGCAGCAGAATAAGGAGAACAAAACACTTGCCAAAGACAAAAAGGTTCAGCGTGCTGAGAGGGCTCAGAAGAAGAAGGCGTGGAAGGAGAAGATAGCCGCATGGAGCACCGCGGCGTAAAGCCTAGCTTTCTCGGTTAGGAGACTACGTTTGCTGTGGTAGCAACAAGGAGTTGCAGGGCGTGTTTAGGATGAGAGAACAGGGAGACTGCCCTTAGCAAGAAGCATAAGGAGGTATGTTGGGTGGAGTGATAGTCGATAGACAGTAACACTCGAGAATCGTTTGTTGTAGCATTGTTTTATGACGAGGGCCCAGGGTTTTAGGGTAGAATAATAACGCTCGGTGATGAAACCTATGCTGTTCGTGGTAAGAAGGCCTTGATGAGGAGTAGGGTGATCGGTGATCAGTGATTAGAAGAGTTGAAGCTCGACGCCAAGAACACGGGCTGCCCATGCACACGTGTTATTTTTGGGCTTAGCCTGACCCCCGCCCTTCCATGCTCTCTTCTGCTATCAAGCATCGGGATTGCACAGGGTAACAAATCGACCATTGTTATTAGCCACGTCTACCCTAGAGACTACGGATCTTATCGTACCCGGAAACTGAAGCTATCTCACAATGAAGACCAACCACGAAAGTAGTTAACAACAGCTTCAGAATGAGTACAGAATCCAACAATATTAATGTGAAGGCCAAGTTGTGTAGTTGGGAACCGAGGATCTTGTTAGGAGCTCAGAGGCTGAGGTCAAAGGCCAACTCATGAGGGTGAAGTCTTCACCAGCTCATCAGAATATGGAGCTGCCCAACCTATTTAACCTCGTTATCACCTGTCCTCCTTCCTGCGCTTTATACAACTCCTCTTCTATAAACAACACTGCACGTTCTTCTAATTCTACCCACCATCGCATTACCTTTTGCTTATTCAACGTACATTCCCTCTTGCAGCTATCATGCTGCAGCCACGTCATGCATGGACTGACGATAATCGAATCCTCTTATGCCTGCTGAGGCGATCTTATGAGCGCAAACACGTAGTTCCGATATGGAGCTATATCTTCCGAACTCAGTTATCTATTGAGGGTTTCGTGAATGGAATATCAAAAACGGCCCTTGATTCACAATATTCAGAGATGAAGGGTCCTGGTGCTGCTGGCTACGAAATCTACACACATATCATACACGCTACCCAGAACATCATCGAGCGGGAGTACGGGACATATCTTCATAATATACGCCGAGCTATTCAGGATTTGAATCTTAATGTTGCATTCCGAACCTCCAAGCTTGCGAAGCAGGTAAAAGCACAGAGACTATCAATACCTCGACGACAAAGAGCAATTTCGATTCCGGTTACAGTTCCTAGTGAACTCACCTCTATCAACGAGGTTACGAGTATCCGCCCTGTACTACGAAGTTTTCTTCACCATCCCAGCCCTTACTTTACGGGCCACCAGACGACGACCGATATGACAGACGAGGTTCGTACACACGAGAGAGTTGAGACACCAGTTCCACCAGTTCTCAGGATTAGCACAGATAGCCATGGTAATCAATCACGGCAACATCCTATCCTCTTATTCCGCGCAACTCCTATCATCGCCAACTTCCGTTCTAGAAGACACGCCGATCCAGCAGCTATAATCGACAAGCCTTTCACCTTCGCTAGTCAAGCATTCAGAAAAGATGTATGGCCCCATCTTGAAAGAAATCGAAAATATCCATCTCCCTTTATCTCCTTAGCACAGAATCCTCGAAACGCATTACGCCGTGTTGAGACCTCTCGATCTGAAGAGCCGGATAGAGAAATGTTCTTAGCCATCTTCGCATTCAACGACTTACAAGCCGACAGCCAGACCAAGTTTGGCGCTGATTCCGGCCCATACCTTGTTCGCAACCTTTTCACGACCGAGGAGGTCAGCGGACTACCAGATGGGTACAAAGGGGCCGGCGAGGTTAGTACTTAATATTCAACAGCTCGGTCTATACTAATAGTTCTAGTGGCTTATGTACGGATCTATAGACTGTGAGCCGATCGCAATTCTAGACTCTTCGCAGGGCATCAAGCTCGCTAGGTCTCTAAGGCGTTTTGCGGCCAAGGACGCGGGCGCTCTCCTAGATATCCACGAGGTACAGGTCCTACCTCGAGCATGACTAAAGACGCTAACCTAGTATAGAGCCTTCGATCCATCCCTAATAAGTGGAAACAGTGTGTTGCATACAATTTTCTTCTACGTTACTGTAGTCGATCGCGCCTACCTATCGTTGGAAGCCGTCCGTATACGTTACTGATGCAAGTCATCGAAGACGGCGAGATTTCTTCCTTGGCACGATTGACAGCCTGTTGTGAGCGAATTGCCACTGAGGAGGTCGAAGCCCGCTGGGTTGTCGTAGATAAGGAGGAGGCGGAGAACGACGACGAGGAAGAGGAGGAAGAGGAGGAGGGGGACGAGCAGAGTCCAGAAGAAGTGCTCTATACTTCGAGCGTGCGGCCTCGCATGGTGCAGGTCAACGTGCCACATCGTTCGCAGTTGTCTTCGAGGTCAGTTGTTAGTAATCATCTCAACACACTGGCAAGGCAACGCTACAACTCAACGCCTATGTGGAGTCCAGACTCATCGGAGGCAGACAACGATGACGAAGCTGGAGATAAGGCCACCAACATGAACGACGACTGGGATATGATCGCTGAAGACCTAGAAACAGCCTTCACAAAAGACTTTCCTTCAGCAGCTAGAAAGCTAGTACGACCAGTCACGGTGCTACCGCAGGCTCATGGCATTGCTCGAAGTATTGAGCGAGACGATCAGGTCGATAGCTTCACCGCCGAGCTCTTGCGAAGTGCCTACGGCCCTTCATCCCTTTCAACACCAAGCAGACTTCGGGGGAAGGCTACGAGTCTACACACAGACAAGACAGCACCTGCTCTTCCGAGATCGACTAAGCCAGGTTCCGCTACTTCGAGCTTTATTGATCTGACCGACGAGCCTACAACACCTGTTAAAAGAAGCGCAAAGGCCAAGAAGCGAACATCCCCTACCGACACCGACGACGAGGATATTATCATCGCGGGATCTGGTCGTCCTCGTCAGAGAGTCAGACTGACTATGCGAAGCCTGTCCGTGCAGGACGATGAAGACTTTATGTCAGCTTTAGAGTCCGCGTGAAGAGCTTGCGAAAGACCAGGGGATAGCGACGAGCGCTGAGCGGATACAGGGCCCACTGCATTGGCTTCAAGCTGAGAATGATCAGTGTCACGCCACGCAACTCCGCCAGCACAAGTGGGGCCACTTCATCAACGGGCACAACTCTGTGCTGACCGCCTTTTAAAGTTCGACGCCGAGCTAGGTACAAGGGACGCATAAACATGCTAGAGCTGGATCTGAGAGCGATGAGCTTTGCATCGTGGTTGAATGTGTTGAATGTGTTGAATGTGCTTCTCAAAATGACAATGGTACTGAGAGCTGAAGATGAGGGTATCGACTAAGACAAAGAAAGAAACAGCTATCTCGAACTCCTGCCAGAGAGCTTTTCTCGACCCGGCTTTGTACACTACGCCCCGTTGAACCATACGCGTGCCCCATGATACAATACAACCGCTTATATGTTGCCCGACGATCGACCAAACTCCAGCTTTGAAACTCCAGGGTGTTTTCACATCATACCCCTTTGCCCCATCGAGCCAGTCCTCATCCAATTTTCCATCATCTTGATCCTGTCATTTAACTGTGTGATTTCTTCATCCTTGCGCCGAAGCTCTACCTCGACGGAGTGGACGTAATTCATTGCTTCGATGAGCACGTCTGACTTCTTGACCTTCGAGGACCGACTGTCTAAATCATCAGCGTCGTCATCATCGTCATCCATGCTGTTGACGTTTCCACGTGAGCTTGATACGTGTGAGCAAGGCTTGCCGAATTGAGTCTTCTGAAGTGTTTGATGGAGCTCTTGAATTTTGGCGTTGAGGTTCTCGCGGTACTTGCGCTCGACGAGGGAGTGGGCTTGTCTTGCGCGAGTCTTCTTTGTTTGTTTACTGAGAGGGACTTCGTCCGTGGTGGCGGACTTTGCGGTCCGCCGTGTACGAGTGACGCGGACTTTCTTTTCTTCTTCCACGGAAGGGGTTTGAAGAGTATGCGCGGGGTTGATACTGTTCACGGCTTCCGGTTGCTCTCGCCGACGTTGTTGAGGCGAAGTGTGTGGCGTTGTAAAGTCGGTTGGCTGGTTCTGGTCTTGGTGGAAGGACGTCGAGGGCGACGACCTCCTTGGGCCTGGGATACACTCTTCGATCGGCGGTACCACCACCTCGTCGTTAACATATTGTAAGCATGGCGCCGAAGGGCCACAGATCTCAGGAGCGCACTTGTCGACTTGTCCTAAGAGCAAAGGACATAGCTTCTCAGCTTGCTGGTGTTCGGGTTGATGGTGTTCGGATCCATAACTCGAGTAGTTTGAGAGCAGCGACGGCTTGCGTGAGACAGAACGCATGCTGTTCGCGTCCTCGTCAAGCATGACGTCAAGGTGTGTGACGCTTGAAGTAGATGAGTGAATCGAGTCTTGCGAGATTGAGGAACCATCGGTGTCCATCATGTCTGACGAGTACTGCAGTGAATGGGAGTCGAAATCGTATGGCGAGTTCTGGTAGGGTATACCATTCACAGAGTTGTACGGAAACATAGCTGAATGATCAAATGGTTGATGCTGAGCTAAACTTTGTTGCTTGAGCTGAGGGTCCTGCATCATGGCTTGTGCGTCGTATGGTGCTACTGGTGAAGGTTGAGGAGGGGCATAGTTGTGAGCATCAGGCCACCTCTGGTTATTATATGAAGCCTGAGGGAACTCGCTGTCGAGCGAAAAGTAACGCTGAGACTCAAGCGAGGGCGGCTGTTGGTCGGCAGCCCGCTGAGGAGCTCCATTCCTCCTATTGAACAGCAAATCTGGGTTACGTTAGCACAAGGTTTTACCACTACGAACTGAAGAGCCTTACGACGGAATGGCATGATCTTTTGTCAAGGGTGTATCGGTAGTGCACAGTCTCACAGTTGTTTCGTTAAGGTACCATGTAGGCAGAGAAGAGCAAAACATCAGGTGAGAAGAAAGTTCGCCTCACTGGAAGACCTAGTCGGCAATTAGATAAGTTCTCCATCAACAGCCAAGCGGTCTTCCACGGATCCCAGGTGCACCAGTCAGAAACGTCAAAACTGTCTGAATCGAGCAGAGTAGCGTGCTAGCGAAGCGTCGGCTGCATCACCCATGTGGTTCTGATGACGGGACCAGCCATTTTAGGTCAGGAAGCATAGGTGCCTGTTGGTCCCTAATGGAGCCGACACCGACGAAGCACATGAAGAGGGCCTTGATTCGTCAGTGACAGGGATAAAAAGCAAGAAATTCAGACTTGGGGCGTCTGTGGACCAGACTAGACCATCTGCATGAGCACGGATGAGGGTGGTCTGACACGTTTTCGCAGCGTTACAGGGCTTTCGGCAATCCCGTAGAGCACTGATCTGGCCGCGCTAACCGTATGATCCGCGCCTAAAGCGCAGACTTGGGCCGATAGATCTCTGATGATGCACATCGTTTCCAGAAGCTGAAGTGCGAAAAGTTTCGGAGCTCTCCTGTCCGACTGCCCTACGAAAATAAACGTCTGTCGTTGCCCACGCGAGCTGTCACACCACAGCTACGAAATCTGGCATGATCAATACTCGTATCTGGCGAGCTCGAACCTCTCCGAAATGAGTGTTGATCGATTCCTTTCAGGATACACGGCCAGTGCCGATGTCCTCTTATGGTCATGCGATTATTGCCTTCGCTGACAACAGATTTCTATGCTCGTGACAATCATACCACTCTCCATCAGCTGTGCTTGACTGATACCCTGCTATTGACCCTTGAGGCTCGAAAATCTTCGGAAGCAATGAAGCTGACTATAGCAGCGCAATCATACAAAAGAGTCGATATGACTCTTAGGCAGGTAGATGGTGGACATCATACATACAGCTAACATACAACAACAACGACGACGACGACCATAACAACAACATCTACACTCAACTCAAGCGTGAGAAACAGCAATCAACGCCAAAGCCGCACAACATGAATGCAACAATGTACAGACTCGCAAACCGCGCAGCAACAACGGGAAGAAGTCTTCGACCTACCACCCGAGTGTCAACATTACAGCAACGACAGACCAGACTCTTCTCGAGCGCACAGAGACTGTCTCAAAACAAAGCAAGTTTGCCAAAAATCCCAAGCTTGTCAAAAGTCAAACCCGATGACACGATCATGTACGTCGCATTTGGCGCTGTCGGAGCCTCGGTCATTATGGGGATGTGGTATTCAGTACGCATACAACTACGATCATCTGGATAGCAGGCTAACAGCTTATAGCTTATGACTTCGGGCATGCGGATGAGTGGCCACTTTCGAGCAAGAGACGTGAAGAACCAAGAGGTTCTAGATAGGTCATCGAAGCTTGACGACCTTCCACGACTATGAACACTTCAGTGGTTCGGATAGTAATTTGAAGAGCCATCCTTGTTCGGCTGAAACAAACATTGGCGCAACTAGTGGTTTGGAACAGAAGAGCAACAGCTAGATGACCAGCATGCACGAAAACAGTACTACATGACTGGTTGAGATAGGAGGAACTAGGCTTATGGCGTCATGTGTAGGAACACATGTATAGGGTTTGACCTTGGAGTTGGGGAAACAAATTGGAGAACACCGGGATGTCTGTACCTGGAGTTCACACTGAACACAGAATTATATCAGCTTCATCCATATCATCAACATCACCACCCTGATTCGTGTTGCGCTTCTACAATCACAAGCAGGAGTATCAACGAGAAACCATGAGACTCATCTCAGCAACGCCGTAAGTTGTTACTGCAGAGGCGTGCTCTCGCTACTTACACAGCCTAGATCTCCTTATGCTCGCAAGGTCCGCATCACCTTAGCAGAGAAAGGTATTGCTTTCGATCTGCAAACGGAAGTCCCTTGGGACAGTACCACGAAGACGCCAGAGTTCAATCCTCTCGAGAAGCTTCCGGTCTTAATACCGGATGAAGGGAAACCAGTCTATGAATCTCACTTTATCCTCGAATGGCTTGAGGCAAAATATCCTGCACCCCAATACTATGACATTCATCCTCAAACGCAAGACGATCTGCTCTTCGCAAAGCAGGTCGAAGTCGTTAGTGATGGTATGTGCGACGCGTGCGTGATGCTCTTCTTTGAGAAGCAAAGGGAGAATCCTAGTAAGGAGTGGAACGCCAGGCAGATGCGCAAGGTCGAAGGCGGGCTGAAAGCACTCAGTGAGTGGGTTGGTGAAAAGGACTTCCTGGTCGAGGATCGCTTGACATTAGCCGATATTGCCGCAGGCTCCGTCTTAGGCTATATGACCGTGAGATTTAAGATGATTCCGTGGAGAGAACAGTACCCGAACTTGGCCAGATACGTTGATCGACTTGAGGAGAGAGAGAGCTTCAAGGACACGAAGCCATATCCTCAGAACATCACTGATAAGATTGTTTAGATGTGACAAGATCATCTTGATAGATCGAAATATCTGTTACACTCTCTGGTGCTGACACACGGCAGCTGTCTTACACTTTTAGCATAGACACCATCGAATTAGTACCCTGCTTTCAGTGAGAGCCAATAGCATACCATCCGACCTGTCGCGGAAGATAGAGTGTGCGAAGGTGAACGATTCCAATATGAGTTGTTAAAAAAAACCCTTGTTCCTTCGGCGCTCCTGCACGGATACTCCCATGCCTCATGTAGCACTAGATTGGCTTGTAACGAATGCATATCCCTTGTTGATAACCCGAATCTGCCCACGTTCGAGACGCTGTTGACGGGATTCCATTCTCACATCAGGCACCGTTGGATACGACTATTGCTTCGTGTTTACGGAGTAGCGATTATGCCAAGTCCAAGTATTTTGGTCTCACATCGTGGCTAGTTCGCCGCTCCTAGTATTTCATTCGTTGAGAGATGCTCCTTCCAACGCGATCTAGCGGGCTCTAACCCTTTTAGGCACGCCGAGTCGCGTGCGTTGGGCGAAAGTGCACATGAATTTGATGGCGGCGAGCTCAAAACACATGTTGAATTATCGCGGTATCGTCATCGATGTGTATTCACGTACCCAGCCTAGCACATAGTAATAAGAACTTTTCTTCTAATACCATCCACAGTCGTTACTGCTGTCGTTACTGCTGTTGTTGCATTCTCGTCGTCGCTGTCTTCTGCATAGGATGTTGGATCTCGATTTCCGCTTCGTCGCCTGCGTCGCCTCGCTGCTGGGTCCAGCCTCCCACATCCTGCTATGGATGCGTCTTGACGTGGACTCGAGCTCTCACCAGCTTCTCGTGCTAGCGAACCTCGCTGTCTTGCTGCCACCTATTGCACTATATCTTCGAGGCGCTGCTTTCCTCGACGCGGTACTTATAACTTGGACCGCCGACATCTGCTACGCTGTCTCTTTACTCGCTTCAATATTTCTCTATCGCGCATTCTTCCATCCATTACGCTCCTACCCCGGTCCCTTTTGGGCCCGGATCTCGGTCTTCTGGAAGGTCAAACACTACCAAGCCTCGAATTTCCAAGCGTACAAAGTCATCGACGATCTGCACCATGCATACGGCGACATCGTCCGCCTCGGACCCCGCCAGCTCAGCATCAGCGAGCCAAGCGCATATCAGGCAATCTACGGCGCATCTTCCGAATGCCACAGGCTCAGTCACCTGGAGCAAATCCGGAAAAACCTACAGAGCTTAGCGGATCCTGCTGAGCACCATACCCGGCGTAAGGTCTGGGATCACGGGCTCAACGCGAAGGCATGTCAGAGCTATCTCCCACGGATCAACGATATTACAAATCGTCTTTGTGCGCGCTTCGCGGAGTTTAACGGAAAACCCATCACTGTGAATGATTGGTGTCACTTCTACACGTTTGACATCATGGGAGACTTGGGCTTTGGACGCAGCTATGGACAGATCGAGAGTGGAAAGGCACACCCCGCGATCACGAAGGTGCAGAACTTCCTAAAAGCTGGTGTTATTGCTTTGCAGATGCTGTGGATTGTGAACTTTTTGCAGTTAATTCCTGGATTAGATGATCCGATGAGGGACCTGAAGGAGTGGGCAGAGGCATTGTTGAAGGAGAGGGATGAACGTACGACAGAGAAGGAAAGGGAGGAAAATAGGGATTTGATGAGTTATGTTGAGGAGAGTAGACGGGCCGTTGATGAGAGGTGGCCGATGACTGATAAGGATATCGCGGAGGATGCAGTCACTCTGCAGGTTGCAGGGTCGGATACGAGTTACAGTGTGCTAGTGAATTTGTGTCATTATTTAGCGAATTACTCGGAGCTACAGGAGAAAATACGCAAGGAAATACTGGGAACCTTCGATGGTGGCGATGGATCGAACGGGCCGACATGGTCGCGTTTAGCGAGCGCACAGCAGTGTCCATTTCTGGATGCCACGGTGAACGAGGTGCTACGGCGACATGCACCTGTGCCGATGGGTACGATGCGAGAGACCCCAGATCATCCTATGGAAATTGCAGGCCAAGTCATACCAGCGAAGACAATACTGAGCTGCCCGATCTGGACCATGCAGTATGACGAGAGATGCTTCAAGGACGCCAATAAATTCATCCCAGAGAGATGGTTAGATGGATCACACCCGGAGAGTCGCGCAGACTTGATGTTGGACAAGAGAGGCTTTGTGCCATTCAGCATGGGTGGAATGAATTGCGCTGGTAGGTACTTCGCGTACATGGAGATCAAGGTCTTCGTTGCGAAGATGCTGAGGAAGTTCGAGATTGCATTTCCTGACACCCAGCTGGTCGAGGAGAAGGACGGCTACCAAGCTAAGCTAGCGAGGGATCAACAGCTTGTGAACGGGACCAAAGACTACTTGACGCAGTGGGCCAGTGAGGTGGAAGTGTGCTTCCGACCGCTAGGAGAGCAATAGCATATGTAGGACGCCATCAGATAATATTAGTCTCTCCTATCTTCCAACGCGCCCAGGCCAGCTGGGCAACTATGAGAACCTTCTGCGTCCAGGATCATCTTTGTGGACTTTCGGAAACCGCCGGCTTTGGGAAGAGAAATCTATACCGCATGCCTACTATCAGGAGTCGCATGCGAGACGCTGATGTTCCGCGGATGTAGCGATGCTGACGATGACATCAGGCATGAGGCGACGGCGAGCATGCTCATAGCTCATCGATACGGGACGATCCTAAGGGGGATTGCCACAGGGGCTGCATGTTCAACGAGCTGTTACTCCCCGGATGTTGTAAGTCCCTGGGTCTCATATCGTGCTGAGGACAGTCTAGGAAGGTCTAACGAGACTAACAAAACAGGCGAACAGGGAGGGGCATGATTTGCTCGTGGTCATCGGCACGCTGAGAAGGACTAGTAAGACGCGACTCTGATCTACTTGCCCCACCTATGACACAGCTGCCCTCAGCGAATGTTGCTGAGGGTACAATCAACAAATTTAATAATTTCTCTGTTGTCAAAGTGGTTCACTTCATCTAACTCAGCACTTCTACATACTCCTTTGGTCATTACCTAATTGAAGAAACTACACTAAAAGTAAGTCCTGCAACCTTCAGCACGAGCACTCACCAAACGACAATTACTTCCTGTTTCTCCCGATACTGCTCACTCCTACATATACACGATCAAGGCTCCTCCGCCGTACCTCTACCTGCCACTTTGATTCTCTCCAAGGACATACCATTAACACCGCTGCAGTCATGCCTGTTGTCAAAGTTCACGCCCGGTCGATCTACGACTCTCGAGGCAACCCAACCGTCGAAGTCGATATAGTTACCGAGACTGGCCTCCACCGAGCCATTGTCCCATCTGGTGCTTCGACAGGTCAGCATGAGGCCTCTGAGCTAAGAGACGGCGACAAATCGAAGTGGGGCGGCAAGGGTGTGCTAAAGGCGGTTGACAACGTCAACAATGTCATTGGACCTAAGCTCATCGACTCAAAGCTCGACCCTGCTGATCAGTCAGCTGTTGACAAGTTCTTAATCGATCTTGATGGCACTGAGAACAAGACCAAGCTGGGTGCCAACGCCATTCTGGGTGTGTCCCTGGCCGTGGCCAAGGCTGGCGCTGCTCAGAAGGGTGTACCTCTATACGTCCACGTTTCGGATCTCACAGGAACAAAAAAGCCTTATGTCCTTCCAGTACCATTCATGAACGTCCTCAACGGCGGTTCGCACGCTGGTGGTCGCCTTGCTTTCCAAGAATTCATGATCGTCCCTGAGTGAGTAAGCATGTACCGTGGCGGATTTCAAGCTAACAGATTCGCAGCCAAGCTCCTACCTTCAGTGAGGGTCTTAGATGGGGTTCAGAGGTCTACCACCAGCTGAAGGCTCTTGCTAAGAAGAAGTATGGCCAGTCCGCAGGCAATGTTGGTGACGAGGGTGGTGTTGC
>Ga0066648_10000612_pt1 | contig 23115 bp, 21 predicted proteins | sample CryGeyCG12114_NA_FD_59537 | JGI IMG/M metagenome (GOLD analysis project Ga0066648, IMG submission 59537) | Groundwater microbial communities from aquifer - Crystal Geyser CG19_WC_8/21/14_NA | ecosystem: Environmental > Aquatic > Deep subsurface > Groundwater | place: USA: Utah: Grand County... | reverse complement strand
TGGCGACTTTCTTTCGCAGCTGGCTGCGACGAAAGGAACCACAACCAACAATCCCTTCCAGATATTTACTGGTTCAGAGACTGATGCCGACAAGCAGATCACCAAGTTGGTCATGCTTGGCAAGTTCGACAAAGCCTTAGACATCTGCCTAGCTGAGGACCGCATGTCCGACGCATTCATGCTTGCCATTTGTGGTGGTGAAGCTAGTATCAGGAAAGCACAAGAAGCCTACTTTGCCAAGCAGAGTGGTGGACCAAACTACCTACGACTTCTTGCATCTGTAGTCGGTAAGAATCTGTGGGACACCGTGCACAATGCTGATCTCGAGAACTGGAAGGAGATCATGGCCACCCTGTGTACTTTTGCAGAAGAAAAGGAGTTCTCAGATCTGTGCGAAACCCTTGGTGACAGACTAGATGCACAGACTGAGCACACAGCGGCAGCGCGAAAGGATGCCGCCTTCTGCTATCTGGCCGGGTCCAAGCTCGAAAAGGTGATCAACATCTGGATCTCTGAGCTTAAAGAGCACGAAGAAGAGGGTGCGGCCAAAGCAGCTGAAAGCTCAGCTTTCTCTCTGCACGCAAAGGCTCTACAAGATCTTATCGAGAAGGTCACAATCTTCCGAAAGGTGGTCAACTTCCAGGACACTGAATTGCAGAAGACTGGCGACTGGAAGCTGGAAGCGTTGTACAACAAGTACCTCGAGTATGCAGACATTGTTGCTGCCCACGGTCAGCTAGAGGCAGCATCGAAATATCTTGCTCTTTTGCCCGTGCAATATCCAGAAGCAGATGTTGCACGAGGTAGGATACAGCAAGCCACCAAGAAGCCTGTGGTTCCCGCCGCGAGACAACCAGCTTCGGCGGCAGCCGTTCCTCAGAAGTCAATGCCAGGACTTGGCTACCAGCAGCAAGCCACGAACACATTCTCACCAGTAGCGTCCCCTGCACCCACTCCTTTCGCTCAGCAGGCTCCTGCGCCTGCAGCAACCTCGTCCTACGCTCCGCCTGGAGGATCGTCATATGCTCCGCCAAACGCATACCAACCACAACAGGCAGCAACGCGACCAAGCAACCCCTATGCGCCGGCAGGAGGCGCTGGGGGATACCAGCCCCCACAACCTATGCGTGCAGCCGCAGCTCCCCCGCCTCAGATGGGTGGTATGCATCAGGCCCCCGCGCCCTTTGGAGCACCACCTCGAAACTTCAATCAGTCACCGTCAGTGGCGCCGCCCTCGCAAGCTAAGGACATGAAAGCATGGAACGACCTGCCGGATGATTTCGCCAGGGCTCCAACGCCCCGAAGAGGAACGCCAGCTGCAGCGCCGCAACAGCAATTCGGTGCACAGCCTGCCAGTCAATTCTTCGGTCAATCCACACCGCCAGGATCTTCGGGTACATCCTTCGGTTCAAGGCCACCAAAAGCCGTGCCTCCGCCACCTAAAGCTGGAGAGATGCCTGCTCAGCGAGTTCAGTCACCGCAAATTTCAGGCTCGGAGATCAGGCGGCCAAGTTCGACGGCTCAAAATGCATATGCGCCACCACAACAGCCGTCGGGTAGCTCGTTGCCAACCCCCATGCAACCGCCAGTGGCTAGAGGCCCTTCGCCGTTTACAGCACCGCCGTCTGGCGCACCGCCACCAAACCGATATGCTCCGGCTCCCGGCTCGCAGCAAAGCACCAATGCCCCGCCAGCTCAGCGGATCATCTCACCTCCACCACAAGCAGGTCAGTTTCAGAGCACGAGGACGCCCTCGAACCCGTACGCCCCAGGTCCGCCTCAGGGACAAGCTCCATCGAACCCGTACGCTCCCGCTCCACCGCAACAGCAGTTCAGCCAAGCACCACCACAACAAAGTGGCCCTCCACCAAGGGGACCTCCACCGGCTCAACGAGAAGCCGGCGGTGCAACTACCCTGCCACCCCCGCCAGCCGCAGCCGCAGCCGCGCCACCAGCAGTCAAGAAAAACCCCAAGGGTGACCGATCACACATCCCTTCCGAGGCACTTCCTATCTACCAGATCTTGGGCGCGGAGATGTCGCGGATTGAGCCGCGGGCGCCTTCGACGTTTGCACCGCAAGTGCGCGACACGGGCAAACGGCTTGAGATCTTGTATGACCATCTCAACAACCAAGACCTGATCAAGGAGGACACGGTGCGCCAGCTGGTGGAGTTGGCCAACAGCATCCAGTCGAGGGACTACGGTCGAGCGGAAGAGATCCGGAGCGACATCCATGTCAACAAGGTGGAAGAGTGTGGACAGTGGATGGTGGGGGTGAAGAGACTGATCAGCATGGGCAAGGCTATCCAGCATTGAGGTGCTTTTAGGATGGCGACAGCGGAATAATGTGTGATATGATAGACGAGGATGAGTCGCGCCAGAGGTACGAGGTGGTAAATGCACGAGACGAGATAGACGGCACCGAATCAAGTTTGAAAGTTTAGCTGTGTGTTCTTGAACGAGAGGCAACAGAACCAACCGTTGCCGTTCACTGTAGCCTCATTGGGCGTTTTGAGCCTGGACATAGTACATGCGCTACATACCTTGCAATATGCCACTATCGCCGCTCGCCAAACGCCTGACTCTGGGCAGCCGCACGAGTCCAATGCTGCTGCTGCTGCTATTGCTATTGCTGTCGTCTAACCGGCAGCCCCATGCTTGCTGTATTCGTGACGCCAAACACGTGCTTGTCCTTGCATGATGCGATCAGCCTGCGAAGACTCGCACATTCAAATCGACGCTGCTCGTGGCGATGACGCAGCGGATCTTACCACCTCCAGCTCCAGCTCCAGCTCCAGCTCCACCGCCTTTATCCTGCTGCTGAGCCGCTATCGAAGAAGGCGTGGGGTTTTCTTTGTCGGGGACGCCGTTGGCTTGGGTCTGCGCTTGTCCCTGAGCCTGAGCCTGGCCCTGGCCGGCGAGATTCATGTCGGGGGCCCAGCGGATGTCGGTGACGAAGTGGTCGTGGGCGTCGGCGATGACCTTGACGCATTTTGCTTCCTGGGCCAGATCCCAGCAGCGGATGGACTTGTCCTCGGAGACGGAGAGGAGGTAGCGGCCGGCCGGGTGGAAGAGCAGGGCTTTGACCCAGTTGTCGTGGCCGACGAGGGTCTTGTGGCACGTGCCTCTGTTGTCCCAGAGCTTGATGAGCTTGTCGCGGCCGGCGGTGGCGAGGAACTCGGCTGAGGAGGAGGGCGGAGGGGGTTTCTTGTAGTGGGCGAGGTCGGCGAGGAACTTGTAGGCGGACGGGGGCGCGAAGGCGACGGCTTCGACGAAGTGGTCGTGGCCTTGGAAGGAGATCTTGAGGTCGCCTGTCTGGGCGTCCCAGAGGCGGGGCACGCGGTCGTTGCCGGCGCTGAGGAGGAAGCGGCCGTCGAGAGAGGGGGTTACACAGCGGACCCATTCGGTGTGGCCGCGGAGGGTCTTGAGGCAGTAGCCCGTGGTGACGTCCCAGATGCGCAGGGTTTGGTCGCGGCTGGCGGAGACGAGCAGGTTGCCGGAGAGGGGGGCGCCGGCGGCCCCAGAGGGGATGAAGCGGATGGAGGAGATGGAGTGGTCGTGGCCCGGCAGGGTGCGGATGTTCTTGTAGGCGTCCGAGGGGTCCCACAGCTTGATGGTGAGGTCGGAGCTGCAGGAGGCGAGCAGGGTGCCGCCTCGGGGCCCGCCGTAGTCGATGTCCAGGACTGCTCGCGTGTGGCCTTTGAGGGTGTGCAGAGCGTCGCCTAGCTCGTAGTCCCAGATGCGGATGGTGGAGTCCTCGGAGCAGGAGGCCAATTCGGAGAAGACGGGGTGGAAGGCGACGGCGTTGACGGGCAGCCGGTGGCCTGCGAAGGTCTGTTTGGCGGGCGACTTGGGCAGCCATGTCAGGGGGTCGATCTTGCGGTTGGAGGAGAGCGGCGTGGCCGTGTCGATCTCGTGCTGGAGGGCCTGGCATTGGCCTTCCAGGTCCATGATCTTCTTTTGCAGGCGCACGACCGAGGTCCACTTCTTCTCCAGCAGCGTCTCGTACTTCTTGGCCGTGGCATGGTCGAAGCCGTCGTCGTCGGTCAGGTGCGCTTCTTGGCGTAGAGCTGCGGCCGAGTCGTTCATGCCGACGCTGAGCAGGTATGCGACCATGGACTTGTGCAGCTCGTCTGCTTGGCGGCTGGTGAGGAGTTGGCTCATGTTCGAGGTGGGCAACCGGCCCGGAGCTCTCTGGCTCGTCACGACGGAAGGGCGCTCATGCGAGGGGGCGGTGCTGTCGTGGTGGATGTGGGAGGGGGAGGGGGACGGGGTGGTGGTGGTGGTGGTGGTGGTGGTGGACGGGCGAGGTGACTCTTGTGCTAGTCGAGCCAGTGTGAGGTGTTGCAGGAGGTGCGGTGAGCAAGGTTGGTCTTTGCGGTGTGGTATGGACGGCAGCACTGGGATCAAGACTGAGTCTGGTGGGTTGGGATGGATTATCTTCGCTCACAATCGCCGTTACTGTCGACTTAGCTATGATGCATCTTCCGCGCTCTCTGCTGCCTAGAGTGTTTCTGGTTTAGGGCGATCGGGGCGCAGGTGAGCCGCGGCGGTGGGGCGAGCGGATGCATGGTGTTCCCTCAGTGACGCACTGGCAGCGCCGTTTGTTATGCAGCACCGACAGAAACATTTCAGGCTCACTCACAACGAACTACCACACAACTACGACCAGCTGGGCGATCGATGATTGGCTTAGTACATCCTGCCTGCCAAACACGTCTTGGTAAGCAAGTCAGACAGTCTCGATGAGAAGGACAAGCCGGTGGACAAGAGGCAAAGGCAATCGCTGACACACGTCCCCTCACAGATCCCTCGCCCCGACGTGATCAGTCTCGACCCACAGCAAGAACCCTCGCCGATCGCTCCTCAAGCGAGTCTTGTCCAACGACGACACCATGGCTGAGGAGGAGGTCGACTATTCCCAGGCCCCGCTGCCGGATCGCTTCCAGCACAAGAACTGGAAGATCAGAAAAGAGGGCTACGAGGCGGCCGTCAAGGCATTCGAGCTGACCCCCGACGAGTCCGATCCCGTCTTCAGGCCTTTCAACTCCGACTCGAGTCTGTGGAAGGGTGCTGCTGGTGACGCCAACGTGGCCGCTCAGCAGGAAGGTCTGGCCGCGCTGTGCGCATACCTGAAATATGGAGGCGTGCAAGGAGCACAACGCTCGAGATCCCATGCCATCCAGCCAATCTACGAAAAAGGCCTGACCTCGACCCGCCCCGCCGCCAAAGCCAACGCCTACGAAGCCCTCCTGCTGTACGTCGAGGTCGACAAGCCCAACGATGTCGTCGAGGAGCTGCTACCCGCCCTTGCGCACAAACAGCCAAAGGTCATTGCAGCCACCCTGAATGCCCTGACCCAGATATACCACAACTTCGGCATCAAGGTTGTTGACCCCAAGGCCCCGCTGAAAGCCTTGCCCAAGATCTATGGTCACGCCGACAAGAACGTAAGAGCAGAAGGCCAGAACCTGACCGTCGAGTTGTACCGATGGCTCAAAGACGCCATGAAACCCATGTTCTGGTCAGACCTGAAGCCCGTCCAGCAATCCGATCTCGAGAAGCTCTTCGAAAAGGTCAAAGAAGAGCCCGCCCCCAAGCAAGAAAGGTTCACCAGAGCACAGCAGGCTCAAATGGCCTCGGCTCATCATGCCACTACACAAGCCCCGCCCGCCGACGATGCCGAGCCGCAAGACGCTGCCGATGTCGAAGAAGACCTAGGCGAGATGGACGCCTTTGATCTGGCCGAGCCGGTCGACGCCGCGTCAAAAATCCCCGACTCCTTCCATGAGAACATAGCTTCGTCAAAGTGGAAGGAAAGAAAGGATGCTCTGGACGAGCTCTTCAACATTCTCAACACCCCCAGAATCAAGGAGGCTCAATACGACGATGTAGTGCGCGCTCTCGCAAAGAGTATGAAAGACGCCAACATCGCCGTCGTCACCGTCGCCGCCAATTGTGTCGAAAAGCTGGCTCTCGGCTTGAGACAAGGCTTTGCGAGGTACCGAAGCACAATCATGGGTCCCATGATGGAACGCCTGAAGGAGAAGAAGCAGTCCGTCACCGATGCCTTGGGTGCCGCCATGGATGCTGTCTTCGCCGCCACTTCCTTGAGCGACAACATGGGCGAAATCATGGCTATGCTGGTCCACAAGAACCCCAACGTCAAGACCGAGACTATCAAGTTCCTCGTCAGGTGCCTACGCACGACGAGAGACGTGCCATCCAAGGACGAGCAGAAACAGATCGCTGACGCCGGAACCAAGCTGTTGTCCGAATCCACCGAGCTGATGAGATCCGGCGGCGCTGAGATCCTCGGCACTCTCATGAAAATCTTAGGAGAACGCGCCATGGGTCCATATCTCGACGGCTTAGATGATATAAGAAAGACCAAGATCAAGGAGTTCTTCGACACCGCCGAGGTCAAAGCAAAGGAGAAGCCGAAGCCAGTAGTTGCTGCTCCTAAAGCGCCCTCAGCGGCTTCTGCCGCTGGCAAGAAGGTAGTCGGAGGCGCCAAGAAAGCCCCAGTGAAGAAGGCTGCTCCTCCACCAGCCGAAGACCCAGCGCCCCTCCAACCAAAGCCCACAGCTCGTGCCCCGCCCAAGACCGCAGCTCCCTCCAGGCCTGGTATGAGGCTTGGCGGTCTCAAGAAACCAGCCGCTTCAGGGACCGCGTCGCCACAAAGACGAGTCGCCTCACCTCTCGACCTCCCCGACGACAGCGAGCCTCCAGCACCCTCGCCCTCCAAACCGGGCACTGCGCGTGGCGGCCTTACATCACGGTCGCTCGCCAAACCCTCAGCAATGCCAGCCTCCCCTCCACCCGTACCGCGGGACCATGGTCTCGGGGCTGCTGAAAGGGCAGAGCTGGAGGATCTAAGGCTAGAAAAGGAACGTATGCTGTCGTTGACGGAGACGCTCAGAGCACAAAACTCTAAACTTTCCAATGAGATATCAGAGCTGCAAAACCAGAATGCACAGCTTATCGAAGACCATACAAGAGACGTCCTGCAAATCAAGGCGAAAGAAACACAACTCGTACGCGCGCGAAGCGAGTGCGACGTATTGAGAGCCGAGATTGAGTCTGCACGCAAGGACAGCGAACGATACAAACGCGAAGTCAGTAGGTTAGGCCGCGAGAGTCTCGGTCGCGAACGAGACGATGCGATGAGAGGCAGGCAACGATCCGACGACATGGCTGAAAACATGTACGAGGAGAACCCGGCCCGATACTCCACGCATCTGAACGGTGGCAGTCGACCTGGTAGTGCTGCCCTCCGAAGAACCGACAGCGCGGCCTCTAACGGCTCGAGTAGAGTTCCTGCCGCGCGACCGTCGAGCAACTTGTCGGCATTCTCACCGACCGAAGAGAAGGAGAACGCTGGTTCGGATTCCATGATGCAGGCTGCTATGAGGCGCAAGATAAGCCCGCCTATGAGCACATCGTCTGCCGGCCGTAGTCCACAGCGGCCACAGTTCGGCGCGAACCGCGAACAGAGCACGACGAATGTCAACTCTGGTTCCGGCGAGGGTGAGAATTGGAAGCGCGCGGCAGAGGTTACAAGTCAGTTGAAGGCGCGAATAGAGGCTATGAAGGCACGGCAAGGGTTAACGAAGCCGTCACATTGATAGAAGCAAGCGATTTTTTATGGTAGCATTGGCGAGGCGTTTTGCTGGGAAAAGACCGATACCCTTCTGTACTGTATGCACATATCGCAAGCCTCTGTATTCAAGCTGGTTGGTCATGGAGTACTGCATATAGCACAGACAACGAGCGTTGGTACGAGTAATGGAAGAATGATCAAGGCTTGTCAAGGCGGCCAGAGGCTTCACAGATGTTTCATGTCCATTGTGGTACTCTATGAGCAATGTAGGGGTCAGAAAGGACCATGTTTAGGCCGCGATGCTATCAACACGACCAACGCATCGGCGCTATACTGCGACCGACGTCGCGTGGCCGCAGGGGGCATCGTAGCCACCATGTGTCGAGACCTTTGAGTACGAGGCTTGACTACTACAAGTCGACGTGACGCCCAGAAGCAAAAAAGCTCTCGAATTACTCATTCATACTTCATTATAAGGGCCCTTCCTGCCGCCAACTTCACAGAACGTCGTACTTGGTATATTGTCAGCACGCGCGCTGTCGAAGAAGCCTAAGCTTAGGGATCTTCAAATCTATTTAAAAAAAAACGCATTCCTTGTTTCTATTGCGACGTTGCCGTGCTGCCGAACGAACGCCCATTTTTCCTACCGAGCGCCCTTGGCAAGCGGAAAATACTCTCGCTTGCCACTAGTGGCCGACCGGTTTTGAATAGCCCCTGCTTGGCGAGCTTGAAACCGATGTTGTGATTGGATGTACAGCGTGCCTGGGGACTTGGCATTCGTCGGTATTCCCTTTACCTGTAAGCTGAGCCACGGCGCGTTTATAGATCTGCCATTTCGCGACCTACACCAAATTACCGTTTCGTCATGCACGGTAACGAGGCCAAACAACGTCTGTCTTTGGTGGCAATTGTCTCCCGAGACTTAACAGTCAAAGCCTTTCTGCGCCTACACCTGTTAATGAGTCTTGCACGTGCACGTGGACTTGAAGTGACTGGCTGATTCTGTGACACGCGACCACTTTATAGCAGCAACTAACGGCTGCCCCATCATCCTTTTAACGATTGCTCCTGCCAACATTCATTGACACTTCGCTTGGTGCTGTGCGACTCTGCTTGCCAGTCTGACCAGCCCATCACATATCATCCAACTTGCACACTCATCTTGTATCGACATCTAGTCATGGACCATACTTCGAGGTATTCACCGGATGCTTCGATGTCGATAGCGGACCGTCAAGGGCACAACTCAACCAGCACAGCAGTAGAGCCCGAAAGGTCAGGAACATGGAAGAAGACATCGTCAGAATTCGTGTACAAGCTGTCCACGTTTTTCAAGGAGACATGGAGAAGCATACTCGTGTTATGCATTATGGGCGCGGTGACCGGAGGCGTGAGTAGCGACGCTCTGATCAACAAAGACAAGACTGACAAGCTGTAGGTTTGGAGCGCAAAGAATGAATACGACCGACTATTTCCAGTCACCTTCTTTGAAAACTCGGGCGACATCGTCTGGACACAGTTCGCCTACCCGTATAGGGAGCCTATCTTCAACTCCCTCGCACAAGCACTCGTCTGCATCATCATCCCTATCGTCGTCATTCTCGTTGCCCAATATTGGTTTCGGAGCTTCTGCGACGCTACGAATGGCATTCTTGGACTCGCATTTTCCCTGGTCACGGGAACCTTCTTTCAGGTTGTCATCAAAAAAACCATTGGCGGCCTGCGGCCTCATTTTCTTTCCGTGTGCGAGCCTGTGATTCCGGTGGGCAGCGGAGTGGGATTTCGAGACATCATGTATACGATCAAAGATGTGTGCACTGGCGACCCAGACAAGATCCGGAACGCGACAGAGTCCTTCCCGTCTGGCCACTCGGAGATTGCTTTTGCCGGCTTCTTCTACCTATCAATCTGGCTCTTCACGCATCTCCGGATACAGAGCCGCCACCGACCGGGATACTGGCGCATGATGGCGTGCGTGTTGCCTCTACTCTTGGCGACATACCTTTCCTGCGCCTTGGTATTGACTTACAACCATCACGGATACGACGTGGTCTTTGGTGTCTTGATCGGCATCGTAACATCAATCTTCGGCTATCGAATGGTGTACAGGAGCTTCTGGAACAGGCGGCTGAATACCATACCGTCATGCCATCCTTATCACGAGGAAGACGAGCGCGTGCTGCCCAAGTAGCGCGGCAGTGTCACGGACGGGTTGTTCTATACTCAGGTAGCGACGGCGTTCTGGCTTAACATAGCTTCTTAATTCTTAATACTTAGTTCAACATAGCTTCTTGATTCTTAATACTTAGTTCAAGTCTCAGTTCTCTGGCCTGCATGTGGTGGTGTACTGCCCGACCTCGGGCTACTGCACTAGGCAGGGGAGATGAGGCTCAAAGTTTGATACTGGGTAGAGATCGTTCTCCACAAGTGGGCTATCGCAGGAATGACGTAGAGGCGTCATGCAGTGTCTGAACCGAATTGTTGCGGCAACAGCCTCGATACTAGTGCATTGCCCAGCTGTGCTCGCTGAACGAACATTGTTCTTAATATCTATTCATGAATTAAGGCTGTACCTGCATTAGACATCTTTAGTTGTTCCTCCTTTGCTTAGCACACGCCGTCGTCTTTCGCACATCAGGGAATACTCGCTGTCGGGACCTCGTCTACTGGAGCACCAACAACCACCCCCCACCACTCCGACCATGCCTTCCGACCCAACCCTCTTCCTCTACACCTCTCTCACAGCAGGGTCCTCGCACATCATAACAGCCACATCGAGAATAGAAACAATACTCAAAGCCAACAAAATCCCCTTTAAAGCAGTCGACTGCGCGACAGATGACAAGGCGCGCATGCTATGGCAAAGACGAAGCAAAGGGAGGAAGATACCAGGCTTAGTCAAATTTAACGATGTCATTGCTGTGCGTTCCCCATTACTAGTAGTCCCAAGCCAGCCAGACCCCGCAGGAGGTGCAGGGGCAATCGCGTCATCATGCTAATGACGTGGACAGGACCTCGAGCAAGTCGAAGAATGGAACGAATACGGCGAACTCGAGGACCAGATCGAAGACCAAATCGACATCTTCGGCGACGTGCCCATCTCCGCCACCAGCGCCGAAGCACACGCCGCCGCCGCCGCGCGCAACGAAGCACAGAGGGCCAGTTTGGCGTCGATAGGCCGCACCGCAAGTGAGACGCGCCACATCAGCATATCCGACCCCAGGGAGGAACTTGCTCGCAAGAAATCGCAGACCGAGGACAGCCTCAACCCAGCTGCCAACCTCGGCGACAAGAAAAACTCGCCTCTCTCCATGGCCATGCGGCAAGCAGGCGCCGAAGCCGCGGCCAAGGCCGGCCAGAAGAGCAGCAGCACGTCTGGCGCCCAGGCGCAAGCCGCAACAACGGGCAAAGACCCGACAGACACAACAATACCCGCACCAGCCACGGCCGCAAAGCTCGATCCCGACGCAGAAGAAGTCACCCAAGTCGAGACCGCCGCCAAGACCCCCGAACAGCTAGCAAGCCAGGGCCAGAAGAAGACAAGCGTCGACAAACTGGGCGGAAGCCCCGAGGACGAAGGTACGTCTTGTTGCTCAGCCTCTGCCTGTCACTGTGCGCTCACCGTCGCTAACAATCTATCCGCAGACTCCCACAAATCAAACCTCGAACAAGTCCTCGACCAACGCCGGAAATCGTCCGTCGCCAAGACCTCCTCCTCCCTCGCAAACGCAACGTCCATCGACGAGGCAGACACCGTGAGCACCAGACCCAGTGCCGTCGAGGGACCGCCCAAAACAACGTCGACGTCGACGTCCACGAGCGCGGACAAAGACGCCATAAATCAGCGCGAAAAGGCGATTGCGGAGGAGGACGAGGACGACGACGACGAGGACGAGGGCCGAGACTCGGAACCCGTGAAGAAGGCGGCCAAGGTCAGTGCGACGGACAAGGGCGAAGAGAACGTGTTGGGCGGCACGAAGCCGCAGGAGCGCGAGGCGGCCGACGGAGGCGCGGCTGGGGAGAGTGTGGGCGATTAGTCGGTTGGTTGGTTTGAGTGGAAGTAGAGGGTGGGGTGCTGACGATTGACGAGATGGGACAGCGCAGGGCAGGGCATGGCATGGCATGCCACCATGGTGTGTTGTGCAAAAACACGACTTTGCTGCCTACGTTGCGCATGGTGGCGGTGTGATCCGACCAACCCTCGCACGGTGCTGTCTGCATAGAGGGCGCTTCGAAGTTGCAGGCACCGGCATTGTGGCTGAAGGCATACAGGCTATAGATAGTTGTTCCATCAAGGTCAGGTCACATCACATCACATCATAAACGGTAGTAGCATTCCGAAGACCAAGGTTTGCAGACCTGGCCATAGAAGGACCATCTATGCGCCATATAGCAATCAAACTTCTGCTGCTTCGATTATCATTACTGCTTTACTATCTTGCCCTGTACTGTGCTGTGCTATCCAATCCCTCGCTGTGCCGAGTCCGGCTCATCTTCACTTGTCAGGCCTTGTATGCTATGCTTGATCTGACTCGATCTGTCATCGCTGCTGTTGTGACGGTCGCGTTCTCCCAAGACGAAAGAGTCTCGTTAATACTGTTGGGATAATTTTAGCATTGCCGGGTTTGGACCGGTCTTCCTGATCTTGCTCTTCTGGCACTATTGCGCTGCTTCTGGCGTTGGCACGTCCTGCATTCTCCCAACATCCGCTTCTCTTGCGGCTTCAGCCACTTCCTCGCCTCGTGCCGCTGCTTCAGCTCTGCGTGTCGCTGTCATGTACATCCCTCTCTTCCGTCCTTTGTCACTTCTTGCAGACTTTGCTTTCGGCAATTCCAGCCTTTGAGATTCTTGTGATAGGAGTTTCGTCATCAGTTTCGTGGTTGGCTTGCTTTTTATGGGCTGCAGCTGGGTATCGAGTGGCTTTGCTGTTCGCTCCCGGGCCTTTTTGGTGTATGCTATAGTCGAGCCCGGAGGCACTGGTGGTCGGCTCGGTGGCGTCTGTACCATGTCAGATATTGGGACAAGTCCCGGCTTGCTCGACACCCCCGACGGTGACGCGGACGTTGTGGTCGGCGAGCCTAGGCCTTGGTTCTGGTAGGCGGGTTTTGCATACTGTTCAATGCCGGCCAAGAAGCTTGGCGCTGCCGACTGCAGTTTTATGGCTTCAGGGACGACTGGAGGACGTGTTGTGTCATTCATTGTGGGATCAAAGTTGGTAGCGGCTTTCCCTGACAGCCATGGAGTGCCGCGTGGCAGTTTAAATCCAATGCCTTCTTGCTTGTCAGATCCAACTATTGCCTGATGCAAAGTCGTGGAGGCGGTACCAACATCGCTTATCGGTGACCACGATGGTGCGACTGGTGACTTGCTGTTCAATGAGTTTGAGTGTCGAGGTGGAGTGGTCATGACAACATCTTCGTCCTCATTTCGCGCTGTGTGGAAAGAGCAAACAGAAGGAGACCGATCAGGGTCTCTCGAACGATCAGTCACGTTTGTGTGGCCGACCTCAACGATGCTATCCGCTGGCTGTGGGCGATGTTCAACGGGCTTTGAGTCTGGTAAGGCAGCACATGGCGACAACACATCATGAGGATGCTTGTCGTTTCGCCGTGAGTAGTCAATCTCCATAAGAGGAGAACGGCCTTGAGTGTGAGATTTTGCATTCACCGTATGGCCGAGAAATGGTGATGTGGCTCGCGATTCAGGTTCACTACCTTCTGCTGCTGTCGTCGGTGTGGCACCGTCATCTACTAGGGTTGTAGATTCTGCAGAGGTTGGACTGCTCGATCCCAGCTGTGGCTTTGGTGTAAGTGTGACATAACGAGGAGCCCTGCCCTCAATGTCACGTAGCAGGTTTGATGTACACCGTGCTCTTGCTGTTTCGAGCATGCGAAGTCTATCGCCTGCAGTGGAAGGCATTCCCTCAATCCTTTCCCTGACAAGTCTCAACTGCGACAGCGTCCTCGCAATAGCATACGTACAAAATGGTGTGAGTTGAACAGATTTCATGTTCTTCTGACTCAAGGCGGGCGGCTTTGCTTGATCTGTAAGCAGGCTCATTAGGAAGTACAGAACAGGGTGAGAGCGACGTTCCCGCGTACTCATGACCTTGGAGAAAGCTGTGTCGATCGATGGCAGGGCGTCACCAAGCTGCGAATCCAGCTGAGCATACATAAGCCAGTACTCAAAAGGATCCAGCGCCGATACAGCCTTGCTTAGTAATTCGCTACGCAGGCTTCTTGGGAAGTAAGGACTTTTGAAGTGAGGCGCTATTCGGTCCAAGTCATGGGACTCATGTATTTGCATGTCCTGGAGTGCTGTTCCCTGCCAGACCTCATCACCATCGATCGAGGCTTGAGACTCCCGATGCGCATCTCCACCACCGAAATCACTGTGAAGTTGACCCAAGACCGCGCTGTTGCCCTCTGGTCTATTCCAGATGCCGGACTGATCTTCGAGCAGGGCATCGACCCACGTGCCATTAATTTCGCATTGGTTGAGAAAGGCCTTGGCAAGCCGCTTCTGGTAAACGGATGCTGTTTCGAATGCCTCGGCAAAGGTAAAGTATGGCATGTACTGATTTAGGATCTGTGGATCAACGTAGCCTTTTTGGTCTCCAGTCAGGGTTACGCAGTGCTCCCACAGCTGATCGGTACTCAGTGGATGCGATGCTCGGTGGTTGCGCAGATACAGGAGGTCTCGCAGTTCCGATGTACTCAGGCCAAGCATCCCCACCACGACCTTTGTGTGCTTGTACTGAGATTGCAGGCTGTCAAATATGTACAATTGGAGTCCCTCATCAAGCATGCTCCATCGAACGGGGTTGTTGAATGACGGTCTGCCGATCCGTAAAGGGCTGGTGTGCATTGCGCTATCATCCTCGTCAAGGTTAAAAGCATTGTCTTCTGAGGGTATGTTGGTTCTTGAATGGTCTTCCTGAACTAATGAACTCACTCGTCCCACACTTTCACCACTCTCATCATTTCCAGCCTGCTGAACTTCGCCTGATGACTGATTTCGTTCTTCTTGAGGCTCGTGTGGGGATCTCTGGAGAGTCCTCGATGGAAATGCTGCTGGTGAAGGTCCTGGCGAGGAATTGACTATCGAATCGAGAAAGGTAGGATAGCGTGGCTGCGCGAGCTTGCTGGAACTTGAGGACAGGGTTGGAACGCTGTGACCTGGATGGTTTCCCTTGTCGAGCTGAATTGGTCTGGTAGTAAAGTTTCTGAGCCACATGGTTGGGTATAGTAGATGCGTTGACGACGGCAACGCAGCTTCAAGTGTGGTGAGAAAGTAGATCATGTAACGTGGTAACTAGTAGGCACAAAAAATCTGTTATAATAGAGGGCATCAGACAAACGAAATCAGAAAAGAACAGGTTTTGCTTGTTGATACGTCGCAGCAATCTCACTGTCGTGGAGTAATCATATTGTCGTTTCCAGTTTCTTTCACTCTTGCGCCACCACGTTGACAGAAGTGATGTGGCACAATGCTAGCTTTCTCCAAATGAAGACCAGTTTAAATAAATCACGAACGAAGGCAGTCGCAGTGCAGGACACAAGTCGTTTGGCACTTGCTCATGCTGTACGGCATTACTGGTCGCGCCTGCCATGGGCGATTTATTGTTGTAACGGCGTCCTGGAAGTTCGTCATCGGCGGTGAGTGCTTCCATCCACCCGGTCCATCTTCATCACTTTGTATCAAGCGTTCCTGCTTGGACAACACTCGCAAGTTATCTCGAGGCATCAGATCCTTGGTGGGTGGGGTTTCCTTCTCTTTCTCAGGCAGCATCGACGAACGGCGCAGTGCCAGTTCTGATCGACACATCGTTCTCTTCGGTCATAGTCTCATCTGTGTCGTAGGCGTCATCAATTGTTCTCTTCGAGCCTCTTCTATGATCAGATTCGCCGATCTGTGTCTGATGTTGGTTTTGAATGCCATTGAAGACGGCAGCAGTATCGGCCTCTGCCCTAAACATCCCTTCCAAGGTCTTCAGCATTTCATTCATGTTCCCACTCAGGGATACGGAGAATCGGTACGCATGAATGAGGTTCAGGCTCTCGTGCCATGCGAGGCCGTAGACAAGCATGAGGTAGGCAGCAACCAGTATTGGAGATCTGTCGTTGCCGCTCTCGCAAAAGACCAAGATCTTGCCACCGATGTCCGTAAGGGATTGTATTGGCCTGTCTGCTGTTCGAGCTTCGAGATGATCGGTCATCATTTTGAGAATCGGTTTGATACGTTGAATAACGTCGAAAGGGCTGTCGACATCGAAGGTAGCGGTCTGCAAGTTGGCGCAGGAAGAAAGTCGGGATGGGTCGAGCCATTTGGGTTGAGCCCTTGCCATTTGAGCACTTCGCACAGCTATGACCATAGAGATGCCGTTTTGCGTGATGTAAGTCGCATCGCGAGCAATAGGCGCTGGGGCGAGATGAAGGAAAGGTAGGACTGCTTGAGCCTTGTGACGAGAGTCGTACTTCCAGCTGTATTTGTTTGCGGCATATGCGATGGGTGCCAAGGGAACTGCTGACATGGCTCGGAGTAAAGCAGGGTTGCCGTAGGTGGTGCTATTCAGTTGGAATGGCCTGTAGGTAAGCTGTAGTGCGCCATTCTCAGTGTTGTACTCCGCTGGCTCAAGGATGGTCGGATGGAGCTGATAAGCAACGTCTTGGTTGTATGGCTGGTTAGGGGAATAAGACATCTTTGCGTAGTATTTCAGGGTGCGTTCCAGAGAACTGGACTTGAAGTGTGACTGAATGAGCGTTAGAATTGTCTGATTCGTGCTGGCCTAACTTTCTTCACGGCTGATAAAAGCGAGGTTGATCTGGGCGTGTCTGGCAGTTGCAGTGCACACCAAGACTTTGGAAGCCTCACCAACTATAGTAACTCTGAAGTGACTGTACTCTACCTGGGGCGTTTACAACCTGTACTGTCAGCCAGCCTGTTGCAAGCATCGTGCAACTGAAGTTCGATCCTGTAGTCAGCGTCATGACATGTGCCACCTTCTGCCGCTCACGCACGAGTACGTATTCATGAGAAGGAGTTGGCTGGCACCCTTGTCGATGACCTGAGGTCCGAGCCAAACACAGCGGCTGTTACAGCGCGAAGACTTAAGAGGCTCTTCATCAACCACTACGATAACCCCAGCGCCGATCGGCACGTGACTGCTCGGCACGCTACAGTACTGGTACACGATGCAGGTACGTGAAAGCTGTCACAGGACCCAAGAAAACAGGGAGTACAAAGCAAGTGTTGAAAAGAGTTTTCCCAGCTAACATCGTCTTACCCGACGTGACTCTCTTAGTACAATTGACTCAAACAAGGTGTAGGATAGCTGCATCTTGAAATGGGGTCTATTCACCAACTTCACTTACGCTCCTCGTGCTTCTCGTCACTGACAACCTCTCGAGTCGAGGCAGATGCTCGTTTTTGTTCCCGCTCTTTCTCTTCTTCCTTCATCGCTCGCTCGATCTGCCAGACGGCACGTTCTATTTCTCCGCTAAGCTCAGGGGCTTGTAAGTCCGTCGCAATGGTGTTGTGTGCTCCGGCAGGTATCAATGGCTGCTCTTTCTGCGCGGTACCTTCCTCGATCTGCGCCCTTGTCACAAACTCGAAACTTTGCTGCAAATAAGGAGCATGTTGTTCGTAGATGGCTTCGACGGCAGGGGTGGAGACAGTCTTGAACAGGCGATGGTCCAAGATGAAGTCAAGATGATCCGATCCTTTCAGTGCTGAAAGTGTCAGTCAGTACAGGTAATCTGCGCAGGTTCAGCGGATGTGCTCACCTCTCCAGTGCGACCAGCAACGGTACAGCACGTAGAAGAAGGGTAGATTAGGAATTCTGTGCTCTGTCAGACGGGCACCTTCGTTCAAGATGCCACACTCACACAGGTATCAATGCGAAGGGGATGGTAAACGGCATACCAACCAGGCTTCCAATGAAACGGTTAAAATGTAATTGTTTTCGTTCTCTTGCCAGCCTCTGGAGCATCTTGGGGACGTCGTCTTTCTGCATGATGTTGCCCGGATACACCACTTCGAACTTCTTCTCCTCAGTGATGTGCTCAGCTTGCAGATTGGCGTTGGTAGGTGGAAAGCTCTTCAGAGCCCATTCTTGATATGGGATGCGCTGCAGAGCGCGATTACCGTAGGTGACAACTTGCTTCTGCCATCCTTTCTCTGCTTTCTCCCATTTCGCCCAGGTTTCGGTGGCTTTCTGGTTGACTTTGTCGAGGATGCTTCGTTGACTGGCCGGCTTGGGACTGATGCGCTGACAGAAGACGAGGGCTTGCCTGGTCGTCAGAGGCAGCAGGAATATGCGCATAGCAGCAGTGCTTTATGGGATTCGGTAGGGCAGCTTCATGCCCTGAAAATTCGCAGTCGGGTCATAATGCGCGTATCGATTGAGCTGCAAAAGGGATCATCATGTACAAACACAGAAAACCGACGGCGTGGGAGCTGCTAGGTCGATACACGCGATCTTGAGGCAAGCATGGAACCCGTTGCGAGACCAAAGTCGATGCGTCACTAGCACAGCCACAGCCAGTACACTTGGAGGAAGATTAGGTGGAGCAGTGCTCCAAGTCTTGCACCGACCATGCTCAGGAGGAGGAAGGTCAAGCCTATGTTGTCCGAAGCAGCCACGGGAAGCCAAATAAGCAAATTACCAGCCACAGCAGTGTCCATCATGGATGGGAAGCGAGGCCGATCTCATGTATCGCCTGCGAGCGCACTGCCTGCCTCGACCGTCCTTTGCATTGGTCCCGCTGACAACACTCATACTGCATAACCCTGTAATACTCTCTTGTAAGAACGACATTTCAGTCATTGGACAGCCCACCTCCTGCCGAGCAGACCCCTCTTTCGTCTTCAGTGAACATTCCTTTCTGTCTTCCACGATGCTGTGCCGGCAATAGTATCAATCCCCTAATTCCCAGCACTGCCAACGCGCAAGGGCATGGCGCAAGCTGGATTTCCGTGGCATGCCCAACCTCGACAAGACTCCTCGGAGAGGGACAGCAGCTTCCCCGTGCCCCAGATCAAGCCAACCCCAGCATTGAACGAGACAACGAATCTGAAGCCTAACACTATATCAATCCGCGACAACAAGCCGACAGCGAACGGTTCGACAAGGAAACGGTCGGACTCTATATACACAAATGCTGTAACAAGGCAGAACCAGCGGGGCCAGTCGGAACCCCCACGCCAGAGACCGGCTGCCCAACGCATACCCGTGAGGACAATCCCAGCATGGGTGCAGAATGCAGACGAGGATGACCTGATAGAAGCGGGTCTGCTACTGCCGGACAGTCCCAACAACGCCTTACTTGCGCAGCACAACCACACCCCTTCTGCCTCTCACCGACCGCTTCTACATTCACAATTCCAGCCGCCAGCCAGTGACGGATACCCAACATCGTCTGGCGGGAGGAGGAGCGAGCCAACATCAAGGTGGGTCTCGTTCGCGCGTTCCAGCGCCTATCCCCGCGAGAGATTCGATAACGAGAAGGTCGATCCTGACTGGCTCAACGAGAACTTCACCGACTATTCAAAACCCTGGCTGGCCGACCACAACGACGATGATGGTGAGGACGGAAGCGACAAGTACCGGGCTTTCCGGCGGAAGAGGCGCTCCTTGTACAAGCGTGTACGTTTCGCAGTCATGCGGAATCCTTTCGTACCCCTGGTCTTCCGGCTTGTCGTTATGATCTTCGCGGCTATAGCGATGGCGCTTGGTGCTAGTATCCATCATGAAAACAACATAGTGGGAAAATGCATGGCCCAGGCGCAGGGCAATAGAGACGCCTTTTGCGCCAATCTAATCGGGCAGGGGGACGTGGACTATGATCGCGATCCGTCTGCCATGATGGCTATCATAGTGGATGCTGTGGCAATCGTGTACAGCGTCTACATCACCTACGACGAATATTTCTCAAAACCTCTGGGCTTGAGGCCACCATCGGCCAAAGTACGATTAGTATTACTGGACCTGGTTTTTATCGTTTTTCAATCCGCCAACCTTAGTCTGGCTTTCAACAGTTTGACCCTTGACCAGGGTCCCTGTAAGTCAGGAGACATGGGCGGGGTCTTCTTCAGGTTTGGTCACATCTGTCACCGAGCGAAAGCTCTGGGTAGTGTGCTCATAATCTCGCTCATCGCCTGGCTACTTACGTTTTCTATCAGTATTTTGAGGTACGTTCTACACCAAACAAAGTGGTGCGTCTCACTGTGCTAACCCCGCCTAGACTTGTCGAGCGCATGAGCACAAGATAATGAAACGACAAAACTTTTCTTTGCACTTCTCTTGCTGGGGCTACCGGATCAATTGCCCACATCCATCAGAGCCGGCTGGCAGGCAGTCAAAGGTCGAGACACGGGCCTTCACTACCATAGATTGGATCTTTTTCGAACCAACCGAGCTTCGAGATGCTTTGGACTTTGTCCTCTTCTCCCGCCTTCCCATAGCACATATCCCAATTCTTCCCAACAGGATACGAACCGACCATCTGGAAGCCTCCATAATCCTCCAACAGACGGTGTGCAACGCCGGCAGGTACAATCACCACATCGCCTTTAGATAGTACAGGTTCGACTCGGTCAGGATTGTCTTCGTGCCCGAAGCAGCATTTTGCCGAGCCAGAGGCGATACTTAAGACTTCGTGGGCAGTGGAGTGAAAGTGGGACTGTGAATACATGGTGTAGCGCCATTGAGGTTCAACTACACCTACTGATTGGAGGTGCGACTCGATGTTGGATGCTGATGGATTCTTGAAGGCCTCATGGTAGATCAGGAGGGGTTTGTTTTGTACAGAAGTGTTCGGGATGGCTTTCCAGGCCGGGATTTGGTGCTTCGAGACTCGAAGTGCATTTAGAGGTGCTAGTGACATTTTTACAGTACAACAGCTGGATGCAGTGTTACAAGGTGAAGTCTGTACAAGAGTCCGTCCTTTTGTCTCAATCGACAGAACTTCACGAACTCTTGCTGATTTGTTCTTCACCATCGTGTTGCACCTCGACGGAAATGACACTTAATTGACGTCAGAACACTAACAGACTTAGCGCGTTTCGTGATGGTCCACCCCGTGAGTCTGCGGGTGCCAGTGGCGTGGCGTGTCAGGCACCAAGGCTACAGTAGGCGACTCCCAGGTCACATCGAAACCACGGGATACTTGCACCAGAATTGCAAGTACTAGCAGTGACTCTTGCCCCAGCTTCACTCCTGCGATTGTCTATCTGCAGGCATAAAATCGCCTGGACCTTTCCTTCTCCGCCTTGCTGACTAGGTCAATACCACGAACCCTCACCGAACCTTTACACTCTCCAATAACCGCCACTCTTCCGTCAGACAGTTGGATCAGATAGTGCCCTTGACGGGAAACTGCGAAACATACAGCGCAGACATTCCAGCCTGCATCTGTGCTGGCGCAACTTCCAGCGCCTTTGATCTGTTCTACTTTTACTACTAGTAACACAGTGCTGAGCAGTCAAGATGCCACCCGCAGCCGCCTCCTCGCCTGCCAACAGAGGCCGCGATGACCTGGCGACGACATGGGCATACTTAGAGGACAATGTCGACAAAGTAATGCACCATCTCAGAGAAGGTGTCGACATGAAAACATATATGGGCGTCTACACGAAAGTCCACAACTTCTGCACATCCCAGAAGCCTACAGCGGCACCGCAACAGGGTCCTGTACACAGTGCATCACGCGGCGCTCACCTGCTGGGCGAAGAAATTTACACTCTGCTAGGTACATATCTGTCGGATCATCTGAGAAAAGTCTATGACAGCGCCGAAACCCATACAGATGAGGCTCTGTTGGCTTTCTATATCCGAGAATGGAAGAGATACACCGATGCTGCCAAATACAACAACCATCTTTTCAAGTATCTCAATAGACATTGGGTGAAGCGAGAGATGGACGAGGGAAAGAAGAACGTCTACGACATCTACACCCTGCATCTGGTAAGGTGGAAAGATGACTTCTTCATGAAAGTCTGGGAGCGTGTTATGCAGGCCGTCCTGAAGCTGGTCGAGAAGCAAAGAAATGGAGAAACCATCGACCAGTTGCAGGTCAAAGCCATCGTCGACTCGTTCGTCTCGCTTGGTCTTGATGAGAATGACCCAACAAAGTCTACCCTCGACGTTTACCGACGACACTTCGAGAACCCCTTCCTCCAAGCCACCAAAGAATACTATCAGCGAGAGTCCAAGCTGTTCGTTGCCGAGAACAGTGTGGTTGAGTACATGAAGAAGGCAGAGGCAAGACTGGACGAAGAAAAGGAACGTGTTGGCCTTTACCTGCACCCGGACATCATGAAGAAGTTGACCGATGTGTGCCACGAGGCCCTCATCACCGATCATTCCCTCCTGCTACGAGACGAGTTCCAGGTCTTGCTTGACAACGAGAGAATAGATGACCTGACGAGAATGTACAAGTTGCTCTCCAGGATAAAAGACGGCCTGGATCCGCTCAGAAACAGATTCGAGGCTCATGTCCGCAAGGCCGGCCTTGCTTCGGTCGACAAGGTTGCCTCCAGCGGCGATAACTTCGAGCCAAAAGTTTACGTCGATGCGCTACTCGACATCCACTCAAAGTACCAACAGCTTGTCGACATTGCCTTCACTGGCGAGTCCGAATTTGTTCGATCTCTCGATAACGCATGCAAAGAGTTCGTCAACAGGAACGAGGTCTGCAAGTCCAACTCATCGAGGTCGCCCGAGCTGCTGGCTAAGTACACCGACCAGCTGCTCAAAAAGGGCGCAAAGGCCGCTGATGAGTCTGAGCTCGAAGAGTTGCTGCAACAGATCATGGTGGTCTTCAAGTACATTGAGGACAAGGACGTATTCCAGAAATTCTATTCAAGAACGCTCGCGAAGCGTCTAGTCCATGTCAATTCTGTATCTGACGACGCGGAAATGAGCATGATTAGCAAGCTCAAAGAAGCGTGTGGTTTTGAATACACGAACAAGCTGCAACGCATGTTCCAAGACATCCAGACCTCGAAAGATCTCAATTCATCTTATCGCGAATGGTACGATAAGGTTCTACAGGACGGTGGAGAGAAGCGTGCTGTTGACTCTTCCTACCAAGTCCTTGGCACTGGATTTTGGCCGCTTAATGCACCAAACACGCCCTTCACCCCGCCGACAGAAGTCAACAAAGCTGTTGATTCGTTCCGTCGGTTTTATGATCAGAAGCACAACGGCCGAAAGCTCACCTGGCTGTGGCAGCTATGCAAAGGTGAGATACGTGCAAACTATGTAAAACAACAGAAGGTTCCATACACTTTCCAGGTCTCAACGTACCAAATGGCGGTTCTGTTGCTGTTCAACGAGCAGGAGACGCTGGACTATGCCGAGGCCAAAGAGTACACACAGCTCAACGATGATATCCTTGAGCACTCAGTCTTTGGCGTGCTCATGAAGGCGCGAGTCTTGACGGCGACCCCAGACGATGGCAAGCCTGTGGCCGGCACCAAGTACACCCTCAATACCAACTTCAAGAAC
>Ga0066648_10000607_pt1 | contig 23203 bp, 21 predicted proteins | sample CryGeyCG12114_NA_FD_59537 | JGI IMG/M metagenome (GOLD analysis project Ga0066648, IMG submission 59537) | Groundwater microbial communities from aquifer - Crystal Geyser CG19_WC_8/21/14_NA | ecosystem: Environmental > Aquatic > Deep subsurface > Groundwater | place: USA: Utah: Grand County... | reverse complement strand
GAGTACCGCTGAGCGAACGGGAAGCGCTATATTAAAGGCCCTGTGACCGATTGCGTAGGAAGAATTTGCGCAGCTGAAGTATATGCCAACTTGTTGTGATATGCTTTGTGTGGATGGCTGAGCACGCGGAAGGCTCGATTTCGGCCATCGCCTTGGCAGGCACGAGACGTTGTAATCAGACGGCAGGCACAACCGGGCATATGCCAAAGAACCGTTTCATACTTCACACACTCTTTCAAATAGATACCTACTGGAATTTGTGCTGCTGCTAGCTCGACTTCGTGATCTGCAGAGGGCCAGAATTCCAGCAGCATCGCCAGAACGCAGAGTCAATCGAGCTGCAAAGAAGTAAGGCCGTCACGCTGATGGCCAGAGTTCCATTTTCTTTGGAGGGTGATGTGCTAGCTCCTTGAAGGAAGAAGGGCCACATAGCTCCGCCATATCTCAGGTTCCTGACTGATACCGTAGCTGCTCTCAACGTCTCGCAACAAGGGCATATTTGTTTAGTTGTCCGGGGGCCATGACTTGGAACGATTAGCTCGAGGTTTTCGACGTTTCTCGACATCGAGAAATGGCTATGGGAGTCCTGGTAACGCCAAACTCCATTAATGTTCAATCCGGCCATGTACTGCTAGATCCAGGGGTCAATGTACACAAGAATCAAGAACGGTCCCCAAGTATGATAGTTGCAGAAATATATTCCTGGTAGGCTGGCCTCAAATGTGAGCAAATTCCAGGTAATGAGATCATTGGTACCCAGGGAAAGGGCTGACGCCGGCCACAAGGTGAATCACCGTTGATCCAGGTACATGCTCACACCTCGGCCAATGGAAATTCCAAGAAGTCAAGAGACGAATCAGAGTCCTCGGAAAATTCCTGCGAAGGTGAAGCCGTCCTGCTTTGGCTCTGGCCGTCTGCTTGTATTTGAAGGCTTTGAAGAGCTGTGACTTCTGCCAGTGTCATTCCGTGGGTCAACAGGTGTCTCTTCAAGGCATCCTTCCTAGAAATCCCACCGTGAGGTCCATTCCAGGAGTATGGACATGCAGCAACCGGACATGGGATCTTGGCCTTCCGATGGAATGTACTGATATGTCTCCTCACGTCTTTCTTCTGGTAAGCGGAGAAGGTGCAGTTGTGATACCAGCATTTGTTTTCTCGACAATGGCTCCTGACATGTTTACTACGATATGTTAGGAATGGATCCAGATAGACCAAATGACAAGGCGGAGGACCTTGGGATACCTACTTGTATTTGTGCTGCTGTTTGAACTGCTTGGTGCATCCCTTGATGTCGCACATCCAGGTATTTGCAGACTCACTAAGCGTTGCGTGGTCCTCTCCGTTGAGATCATCAGGTACGTGGAGCGACAGGCCCAATAAAGTTTCCGACATCGAAGGCGATGTACGTCCATGGTATGCAGGCGTTGCAACCTGATCATATGATAACGTCATCTCCATTGAATCTCCAGCATCAGCCAGAAGGGAAGAAGATGTCATGTTCGCCGGTATGGTTTGGCCAATGCTTTGTCCAAGGGGGTCCATCCAAGAAAACTGGCAGGTTGACCATGCAGCGTGTGGCGATGGTAGTATCTCTATCGCTGAATTATTCATGCTGAGCGACATGTCTTGGGGGTTGAAGACTGGACACCAACCATGAACCATGGAATCTTCAATATCCGGGTCCGGCATCAACGGGAAGATGTGTGGAGGAACGGCATTTGGACTTGTAGCAGCATTGCCAAAAGCTTTAGTGTGCTCATCAAACAGAAGCTCAGGTGAGACGCTCTGCCAGCTATCCGAGCTTAGAACTGCTGAAGAAGCGCTTGAGCTAGGCTGCGACAGCGTATCATGGCCGCAGAAGCCCGGTTCATTACAGTTTTGTTTGGGAGCGACAGCCATATTATCGTCGTTCCTAGGGAGACTGTTTGAAAGGTTGGTCACTCAGACTTGAAAAGGATAATACCACCAGAGAATATGACGGAAGTTGGGACGGATCCTCTACCACGACCCGATAGGTAGGCAACGTTGAGTCAGCGATATGGTGAGCGTTCTAAACTGTGTACTTTTGATCCTCAGCTGAGTATTGTCAGGAAGGGTCTGCGAACGACTCTAGGATACCTGGAGCTTATATTGGAGTGGCACTGATTTAGGACTGTGAGTTTGGTGATCGAGATGCTCAGCAATTTCCTGAGGGGTGTGAGTACAAAAGGGAAAAAAAGGTAGAAATCTTTGTCCAACTTGGATCTGTCCGTGTCATGGTTATGGTTAGCAAGGACACCTTCGTATGGCCTCCCATGGTGGCCTCCCACAGTGGAGGGCCACCTCCTCAAGCACAGGCATGATGAGCTAGTCACGTGCTCAACGACCTCGTACCCGTCTAGGTCAAGCAAAAGCATCTGAGAGCTTGTGGCACGCTTCATAGGCCAGCGGAGTTTTTCTCTGCTGGTCTTTTGGATGGAGAAGTCGGATCAAGGAAGGATCCATGCCTTGACATCGTTCCGCTTCACTGAAAGATCGGATGTTGGGTACTCATAGCACGTTCCTAGCGAATCACAGCTCAGACCCTGTTGGGCAAACGAGGTCGCTGCCCAAGGCAGTTCAGCTGAAAACAAATACTTCATGTCTGACTGGCAGGTCGCAGAGCTGACAATAAGGCAGCTTGAGCTCCGTTTCCTTGCCGTGTCTCTGCTTGTCCTGCTTCACTCCGGGCTGAGAGCGCCTTATTAGTGAGAGCATGCTCGATGGTATATTTAATCAATGTTCCAATACCATTCATGTAGCATAGACTGCGAAACGACAGAAAGACTCGACATCGGCCTCTGTCCGGTAGACTGTACTAGCGGACATGCCTACTACCTTGCAAGGATGGGAATCTGACACACTGGCCGAGATTGGAACCGAACAGCCATGAGCAGGGACTTCGGTAAAAGCGGCACTGATGGCAGTGCTCTATGAGGGGAAGCACATGAAATCGTCTGATGGTTTATGTCCCAGTCAGCATAGCACAGGTGTGTACAGTTGAGACCAAGTACTGATGTCAAAACCTGAAGAGAGCAAGGGAGGAGGAACGCGAAAGTGACGCCAAACAACGATGCATGGCAGCGGCACGTGCACAGCCTCGGCACGTGTTGTGTCTGCCTCGACGTTTGCAATGACGGTCTCCATGTCGGCCTTTTCTACATACGACCAGGGGAGGAGCTGAATAGCAGTCTAGATATAGTACCTACCATTGCATATAGCAGAAATCAAGATGGATCATCTGTAGCTGGAGTATCTGCAGTGGTCTCTCTACAGCTGTGCCGGTATAGAACAGGGGCTTGCGGGCTTTGCCCCATCTGACTCCCTTACTCGCCTCCAGTATTCCCCAATTTATGTCCACAGACTGGGCCTCTCCTTCTGCCCTTCAGTCTTTGCAACTTGGCCCTCGTCACAAAATGCTTTGTACAAGCAAGGGGTATAGCGGAAATGTGAACATGCTATGCAATGTGCATCTTGGTGATAACGCCCGCTCGAACCCATCAACGAAAAGATTCTTATAAAACAGGTTGGTCGAACCTTCTGTTGCAAATTCACTTTTGCCGACCATGACGACACCGGAAACGTCCCATATTGGAAATGTAAGCGTCCACAAATGAAATGGCCCCGTCGCGGGCTACTTTGCTGCGGTGCTCTCATCACATCACAACACAGCAGCCACATCCTTTCTTTACCTTCCCTTCTTCCTCTGCTAAGTTCTGAGCCTGCATTCGTTCAGGCGGAGCTGTTGTCGTAGACCGTGCTGGCCGTGAAGGAGTTGAGCTAGTTCCTTTGTTTGGACTACTCTCTCGCATTGGCGGGCTGTTGACTTTCGGCATTGTGCTGTAGCCTCCGGTCACGCTGCCTGAGGTAGCGGGTCGGCCATGAGTACTTCTTATGCTGCTTACAGGTCTTAAGCCGATAGCATGAGGTTCTGCCAGTTTCTCGTCTAGCACAGGATCGTCTAGCACAGGGTCGTCTTTTACAGGTGACGGAGTCCTGCTTCTTGTCTGTTCCCGCGCTTGGTCTGTCTCGTTGTGCACATCTATAGGCGCGAAATCTCGATCGTAAGCCTTCGGTATAGCACCTTCTGCAGCCCATTGAGCTTGCATTTGTTTCTTTGCTAAAGTGGGTATAAGTTGCTGATCTGGTGGAAGTCTGGGGTCTGGCTTGTACATGGTCGCAAGCCATGGTGGATCACCTTCAGGCCTATTCACAGCTGTACGAGGTCGGTCGAATTCTCCTGACCTTGTGCCCGGGCGCTGGTTGGGGGAGGGTGATGTCCGCGGTGGTGCTGATACCTTTCGACTAGCGGGTGAAGTCTTCTTGGGGGCACTAGCTGTGGGAGGGGCGAGAGTAGCAGATTGAGACCTCCGTTTCTGCGCAGAGCTGGTCTTACTGGTAGCGAAAGTGAATGCTTTGGTGTCATCATCGTAATCGATGAGGCCGCTGTTCCTCATCTTCGTGACGCTCAAATCTCCTTCAAAGCTCATGGTGCCACTTGCAGTGCGTTTCCTGGCTATCGGAGTGTCTCGTTCGTAGCGTTCAGCAGGTATGGGCATAGGACTACTGGTCAAAACGGGGATTTTGGAGCCAGACTTGCGGAGTAGGGGACTTGTATAGTTTTGAGACGATGCAGCAGGATCACCGGTCTCTGTTTCAGGCAAGCGAAGGTTCCACGACGCGCGGTCGAAATGATCCTCGAGATCAGTAGGCGACTGCAAGCGTTGGCGCTTCTCATCCCGTCTGTTGTCCGGTTCACTACCACTAGTACTCCTCTCGCTCTTGATCTTGCTTTGACTTCTTAAGGTCGCATTAGCCAGGTTGGTACCGGCGGCCTGTAACTCCTCACTCTCGATTTTCGCTAGCTTGTCCCGATGAATCCAGCCTTCAGGGTCATGCTTCTCGGGGCGATACATGTTCTCTGGTATTCCATCGTCGTCAGTCGCAACAGCGCTGCCGTTAGTCTGTTCAGCAGGGTATGTGTCTGCGGAAATGGCGTTGTCAAGTCTCGTAGGTGTGACTGGGCGAGGAGGCTGCCAGGCATTCTGTGGGTGGCCATTGTATGTCAGTGACGAAGAGTATGCGACTGGCTGGTTCTGATCATGTTAGACAGAGCTGGGCAGTTCGTGTTTCACAGCGGTGACACACCTCATCGGCAATTGGACTGTGCATTTCATAGGCGCTTTTTGCGCCTTGGGCGGCTCCTGCAGACAGTCCATTCCTGGCACTGGCCACATGCGCCATCTGAGTCCTGACTAAAGCCGTAGATGTGCTCACTATCGCTCCGGGCTCACCAATGCGGCATCAGAATGCCGGGGTCGGTGACCATACATGAAGTCACTCTAGGACTTCAAAGCGGTGTGTTTTTCTCCTGTGTATTGCTCGGGACTGGGAGCGATGTACTGTACTGTTTTATTGAACTGTACGACTCGGGGTTAGGTGGAGAGGTGAAAGTGCAGTGTTGATCGTGGGCGCGGTTGGTTGCTACACGATTGATCAGGAAGGCCAACTCCTACAAAACGAAAGCAGAATTGCTTATTGAACCAGCAAATAATTCGAGAACAACACAACAACGACAAAATGTACAAGAAGGCAATCGCAATGCTTCAAAGACACGAACAATGTTTGGGGACGCTCGACTTGGAGGTGTTCGTGAGCGAGCGGCGGTCAACCGTTAATTGGGCAGGTCCAGGTAGGTAGCGTCCTTCCTATCCATGCGCATGACCATGAACGGAGCTAGTGCTGCAAGCTAGGTCTCGAGTTTAGATTTCGTCGTGCACATGGGAGGGAAGTCTCATCATCGCTCGCTTTTGATTCGTGCTTTAATATACGCGAACGAACATCAGTGTTGCACGACTAGGTACTGAACTTCTGCAGAACGCTACACGGGAGATCCACGAGATGATATTGCCATCCCATCCCGCAGGCGTAATTTCATCTGTGATATCGCAAGGGGTGCATGTGGCGATCTTAGCAGGGTCTCGAACCAGCTGGCTTGATGGTTAGAGCACTACCTACCTAGGTAGACAACCCGGAGCCGCTACTTCGTCATCGCCAACTTCATAATAGGGGGTCTACAGACACGAGCACGGGCATCATGTTCGCATCGGACGTACCGTGGGCCGTAGGTACAACCAAACAATTTATCACTCTGAGAACGGTCACATCTTATTCTCTAGAAGCTCGGCTGCGAGCTCGAAAATTCGGTATCCGCTAAGACAATGCGCATTCCCCAAAACTGGCAAACGCCGTTGTATAGACTTCGTTTATCTCAGTGCCATTGCCATAGACCTCGCACGTAAAGCCTGCTTCGTCCTCCCTGGTGTTCCCATTGTATGAGCGAGTGTATGTGGGCGACCGACCGCGCGCCTGCAAGCAATTGACTGGTACAAGAGCTGGCAGAGCCAACAGACACGCCTAGTACGGTGAAGGATTGTGTATGCATATGCTGACATGAGTTATGAATCACCCTGCCATTAATACCCTGCTACCTTTCTTGCTTCTCTCGTACGGTGGAAGGAAGGCTCTGCGCGATAGCTGTCGTGTCTGGTATAGATGGGCGTAGGACGGCTCGAATATTTCACCATCTTAGGATCGACTGCACGAGAGTATGCCGATCGCTCAGGCGACCTCTCCATGGTGGACTTGCGAGGTCGTTGTTCCTCATATCTTGAAGATGATTCTGTCCTGGTGAACGAGGGTCGCCTCTCACCCATTCCAGGTCTGCCAGATCGTGCACGTGATTCAGGCGACAATCTTCGTGGTCCTGGCCCCGGTGCTGGTGAGCCTCTTCTGGGCGTACGGTCCCTTGATGTTGACCGCCTGCGTTCTCTCCTCTCTTCTGGGCCGTGATTAACCAGGTGTGGCGCATCCTCAGGACTCATGAACCTCCGCAACTCACTGCCATCATCATCAGTCATCTTCCTTGCCCTGTGCATCTCCTCTCCGTTCTTTTCGACCTTGTATTTGGCCGTCGTCTCGCGTGGTCGTGGAGGACTTTCACCTCTCATCTCAGGAGTATGCGGAGTAGAGCTACTTCCGTATCCAGAGTCTTGCTGCACTGTTTGCGTTTCCTTCAGTGTAGATGGTTTTGTAGGAGCGGTGTCTCTTTTCATCAGTCTTGGAGGCACGGGGTCACTGCTGGTTCGCTGAAGTGGGGGGATCTCGCCGTACAAATCTCTTCGGTGGCCCGGTATCCTTGCGTCGTAGCTGCCTTGCTTCGACCTTGCCACTGGTGGCTCGCGTTCGAGTGTTCGAGCAGCAGCTTTGACGCCAGCCGGTGCCGAAGAGTGCGGGTGCAACGGTGGACGTCGGCTTGGCTCACCGTTTTCCGCCGGCATACTTCTTCGTGGATGTCTGTCCGGATTCGCTGGGCGATTTCTGTCACTATCACTTCCGCTTCTGCGGTGATCTCTGGTGGATTCTGCGGCCCAATAACGATTCTCCGAGCCCTGTCGGGACAGTGGCGGACGTGCCGGCGCCTTACGGCCTTCGCTTCTAGACTGAGCAATATATGCATCGGCGTATTGATGACGACGCTTCCACTCATCACCACTGTCTGACTCGTCATCGACCGATGAAGGCGGTGGAGATAGACGTCGTCTCCGCTGCGATTCTGCATTTGGGTGAGGTTTCGCCTTAGGCCGTGGACTGCGGTCTCGTGCCATTGGTCGAGGACTACGAGCTCGAGAAACAGATTCGGGACTGCGAGTCCGTGCTGCCATTGGTCTTGGACTTCGTGTACGCATAGGTTCGGGACTGTAAGTACGGGGGATAGGTCGAGGACTTCTAGCTCGCGAGTCAGGGCCTCTTTTAGGACCTGCCACAACTGTGTCGCTGTCGCTGTCGCTCTCTTCGCTCGAATAGTCATCCACCTGTGGGCTTGCATACCTCGCACGGTTGTGTTTGTCGCTTCGCGCGCTTCGTTCGTCCTTAGTCCGTGACTTGGCCTCTCTCGCACGAGCTTCTTGTTGTCTGGTCTTCTCCAATCTCTGCTTCGCGGATTGCGCCTTCTCCTTCATCCCAAGGGCCGTCCTGAACGACAATCCTGGCACTGGTCCATCCCAGCCGGAGCTCTTCTTCTCCTCCTTCCTTCTTTCGACAGGCTTCGACAAAGACGGTCTTTTCTCGTACGGGTCTTTTCGGGCGTGCGCCCTCGGTAGTGACTCGTCATACTTTGGGTCGAAGTAAGACTCGGGAGCTCGTTCTTCGTAAGCGTACCGAGGTGTCTCGCGCGGCATAGGTGTTTCGCGTGGCATGGGCTGGGTAGGGGCTGGTGACGGGCGTGCAGCGTATGTGGTTCTAGTGTATGTAGGCCTGGGTGCTTCGCGCTCACTCATTCGCTCATTCATCATGCGCTCTCTGCGGAGCTGTGCAAGCTTGACCTGATCATCGTACCTCTGCCGCTTGATGGGATCTATGAGGAGTTCGTATGCTTGTTGAACTTTCTGGAACTCGTTTTTGCCTTGCTCAACTAGTGCCGGGTCCTTGATTCTGTCTGGATGGTGCTTTAAGACAAGCTTGCGATGTGCTTTTTTGACGGCATCTGAATCGGCGTCTTTGCTAAGGCCTAGAGCTTCGTACGGGTCTGGTGGGAGCGGTGAGGATGACATGTTGTATAGACGTGGTATAGAGGTTGGATTAGTATTAAAAAGAACCTTGTGAAGTCCGAACGGTATAGTCGTGGTGCTATGTATTGTTTTGATCGTCTAATCGGCGGTCTGGCGGTCAACAAACGGTCGAGGCAGCCATTTCGCTCAACCCAAAACTAGTGGAGCGTAACAAGGTACAAAGTGACATTAAATGATTGAGTCTCGAACACTGTGGTGCATAAGTGGTGTGCAGTAAGTAATACAATGTCGCGCGGCGTAAAGAGGTGAAGATGGTCAGTGACGTTGTGCTTGGTGTTGGACAGAGACGACTGGTGGTCGCCAGCAGAGAGTAGCGGCCGTATTATTGGGGGCGTTCTGCCTGTGGTTATCGTGCGCCGGCTGCCGATCGGAGGGCGATCTTATGTCAGAACCAAGCAAATCCGAACCCACTGCGACTGTCTAACACTCAACAATCAGACCCAAGAGACCGGCAGCGTGGGTCGCAATCTCTCTGAGACACGACACGTTTCGCATGGAGAAGTTTCGAGGCGGAAGTGAAGGGAAAAAGAAAGGTCAGAATTTGTTCTACATAGAGGCGAGCCCGGAACACAAGATGCCAGCGTCCGAAGAGCAGCTCTTCGGTCAGAGCCATAGGCGAGCAAAAGAGACTTTGCCTCCTCACTGTAGGCTCACGGGCATTGGTAGCTCGTGAACGGTTGGAAAGAATACATCACGCTTTGGAGCGGCGCTAAACCTCCGATAAGCATGCTGCAGCGACAAGCATGTTGAGAAATCGAATCAGCAACATCCGTGCCCACCAGGACTGGGGCAGCCCTCCAGGCGTGCTCAGCACTAGGTATCCACGCTTTGTTTTCGCAAAGTTGCAGATGTTCCTGGACCATCTTTTGCTTTCGGCGCCCTCGCTAGGCTCCATAAAACAACGTTACCGGGGTGCACCATGTCGTCAGATGATAATCTTGCTCGTAGCAGTACAGACTTTGGAGGCTTGGGACCAGTGGGCTTCCCACTCGTGCCGTCCCTATCGCCGCTGCCGACCATGTGCGAAAAGCGCCGATCTTGACACCTCAGAAACAAGCTACCAGTATCACGAGTGCTGCTGTCAGATGCTAACCACAATGCGCGCTATATCTGCTACTAGGAAGGTGACATGTGTCGGCAGTACTCCTGTCGATACTAATCGGGGCTCGCGACCGCGCTGCCCTGCGAGTGCCTCATCGCCGCGAACCTTATTGCCTCATGCAGGTGAGCAAGGTCTTTCCCAACAGTGCACGAAGTACAAAAGACACCGTCAGTGGCTGTGTCTTAACAGTCCTGTTATACAAACGGAGGCTCCGGACCGACCGAAACGTGACTTGGATGGCTGCTATTTGTTGCGACCTCAGGTGCACAGTTACACAGATGTTATTACACTGATATTATCGAGCTGGTATGACAGCGCTCAACTAGCTCCCGTTTCGGGAATTCGAGCATGATTGGATCACGTCGATTGAGGCTGTTGCCGTAGTTTGCGACATCGTCCTATGACAGAAATGAAGATAAATCACCGCTTGTCATCATAGTCATGTCTACGTTCACACATATCACGCAACGGCTAGATAGATCACGAACTGTCAGGTTGTGGATACTGTTTTGCGTGCCACCCAACCGTGCTGGTCTTGTCTGGGCAGGTCATTGTACGCAACAAAATGGCATGTATCGAATAAGCTGGTTGGTTGTGAGTGGACGCACTGTTTCTTCGGCAGCAAGACCATATGATGGAGCAATGAGCACGCGCATACCTGCACCGCATCGTGATAGTGATGGCGATGGCCAATGACTAGAGCGAGTAATGGATGCCTATGGACATAACGCGGGGGCGCATGCAGGAAGTGGTGCGAGTAATTAGTAACAGACGTGATGTTCGATGTCGTCTTGACCTGCGGAGTATGCAGCCAGACGGAGGTCACCTGCCCTACCACGAGCACGATCTCTCCTGGTCAAGCAATTCGTGCACAGACGATTCCATCAGCACGATCCTGTGTCATAATACATGTTCATGAAAAGCAGTGGTAAGGGCTAGCCAAATGGGAAGTGCTTGGAACGTGCCTATCGTGGATGACTCGAACCTGCATGTTCAATCCTGCTGCTTCCTGTACTCAGTAGTCACGTTCTATGAATCCCACCCAGTGACTCATGGCAGATCCGGGGTGGCCAGGGAAGCGATGTGATAAACTCGGACCAACGACACCAAGCAAGGCGCTTATGTGGAGGGCAAAAGCAGGCAAATTATTGACTGGGCTCGGGTTGCCTCGTGAGTTACGCGCTCAAGTGATCCTGGACGATGGTGACCATCTTAGCGATAAACTCTCGTCCCATGATCCATGGTTAACACTTTGGCTCTACTCTAAAGAGCCCTACCTGCTGGAGCGACTCCGCTCCTGCGGTTGAGCTGCAAAAACAGTAGTTGATAATAACATTGAGATGCAAGTAAGAAAACGAAGAGGTACTTGTACAATAGCCTGACGAACCCGCAAGGATATTTATGCCTTGTGACTCAGGCATGACGAGAAGGCTGCCAAGCGCGGCTAAACACTTGTATCGTCGATGCGAAAGCTTCCGCCACCGGCCAACTTCTTCGCCAGTGCCGCGACACATAGCTTGTCGTGGCGCAGTATCATCACTGCGAACAAGTGAGCACGCTCGCCACCGGCCTCAAATTCATCGGCTGTCTATCAGACTGTTGAAACTAGGCAACAATGAGAGTGTTTTGCTACCGGCCGATTATGATGGCGCAGTGTTGACTCAAAGACAAGGCCGTCAGATTGGCGATAGCCAATTTCGGACTCTTTGATCCCCTGTGCCGTGCCTACACGACCCAACTCCTAAGCAAGAATCACCTCTGGGCACTGCTGTTGCTCCGATGATAGCAACTCCAGCCCAATCTACTCCCATCTCATGTTCGCTAAATTTGCCGTTTCTGCTGCTGATCCAAGAGTACCATGTACTCCATAGTAGAACAAGGTCGTAGACTAGCTGTCTATCCTACACTGTCTTTCAGATCCAGGTCTTCCTCAAGAGGAATATTTGCACCACGAGGCACGTGAGAGGGCTACCAGCGATCTGGTGGTTCAAGAAGTGTCGGAGGGAAATTCTTGAGCGACAGAGCTGCTGGGACAACAGCGTTGGTCGTGAAGGCTGGCACGCAAACGTTCAAATGTGCTCCCCATGCAGATATTATGGGGTCAAAAGTGTGAAGGGGATGGGTTAGGTAGCTGGGATCGGGCAGTCTCTTGATGTGCCGTGGGTAGAGCCTCGAGAAGTCCTTTCTCCTTGTCGTTGTTGTTGTTATTGCCACTCTCTAAGCTCTGGTCAACGGTAGTGCTTGTTGAATGGGGCGCGGCTATCGTGTAACGTCAATCAAATACTCATGGCAAGAGCTTACAGTAGTGCTTTTCGCAACCTCGCGTTTCTTGCGTAGCTAGACACGACATGCATGGAAAGTAAGCACTAATTACAGCACGAATAAAATGGCAACGTTCCAGCTAACCAGCTACCTAACACGCCAGAACACCTTACATGTACATCACAAACCAGCAAATGCCCACCTCGACCAACCATTCTCGCTCGTTATATCTAGTCGACGTAGAACTCTGATCTAGCAAAGATCTTGCGAGATCCTGGTGAGTCAGAGTACTTATAGCTCAGCTCATCCCACTTGTCAGAGACTCTCGATCATGCCTGATCTGACATCCATCCTATCTCCGACCACACCGCCCCGTCCTGTACATGCGAGAGATTACATCGTTCGTCTGCTCTATCTATCGGGGTTCAGCACCGCTGCAAATAATTGCTTGGTACTAATCCGATGCCACCTTGTCCTGACCCACCAGTCTTGAGGCTTCGATTGACCTCGGCCTCCCACCAGCCATCATCCTGCAGCCTTAGGACCGCGAGTATATCGCCTTTGCTGAAGGACAACTCCTCAGGAATAGCTGCGGAGTAGCTGTACAATGCCCGAGCTGCATCACAGTTAGCATTAATACAATGGTAAAGCACAGAGAAAAGTCTTACCCATGAAGCAAACACTTGGACTGACGTCAGCCGTTCCTGGTGGCTCATACATAGCAATCTCACCTGGCCCAGACGAGAGCTGAACATTGCTCACATTGTGCCCGCCATTATACGGAGCCTGGCCTGTCGTACCGGATCTAGATCGTTGAGCTGAACTGCCACCGTACGGATTCGGACTGGCGGCTCGATACTGACTAGCACTCCCTTGTCGACTACCAGGTTGAAGCGCCCCAGGTGCCGCTATGCTTTTGCTGCGTTCGCGTCTGACCGCTGGGTCATGACCTCGTCCTCGGATGTCGAAGCTTGACGGCGCGGCTGGCTCGTACTGTGGCTGTCCGGCATACGAAGAGGTAGGTCTGCCATTCATCATTGCTGTTCGGTTCCGGCTGCTGCCACCTTGCGGGTGTGCTTGTTGCTGTGACTGCTGGGATCTAGGGGCTGAGGCTGGACCGCCGCGCATGCGCATATCCGGAGCGGGCGACCGTGCTCGCATCGTCGGGTCTGGACCGGGTGGCGCAGGTGATCTTGAACGCATGTTTGGTGCTGCGTGGACCGGTGCCGGCGACCTTGCTCGCATTGGCATGTTTCCATTGTGCGGCGCTGGAGATCTCGACCTGACTACTGCGTTCGAGGGCTGTGGGCTTGCTGCACGAGGTACCGTCGCTGTTGGACCTGGGCTCCTGCGACCGTCTCTGCTTGCTGGCCGTCCCATCGAGCTCGGTGGTCGTCCCACTGGCGCGCTGACTGAAGAGCCCATACCCCAGTTGTCTGTTCTCGACCGCATATCCTTCGATGTGAATGCTGGCTGCGGTACACCGAGCGCGGATTGTGCTCGCACGTTACTTTCATATGCTGGTGGCGGCGTGCCACGCTGTGCGGCAAAGACATCCGTTGTCTGAGCACTGACCAAAGCTGGTCGAGCAGCTGGTTTCTGCTCTGGTGCTGGTGTTCTGACACGGTGATATGCGTCGACTGGCTGTCTTAGGGAAGCACGTTTGCTCATGTCGAACCCGCCTGACCCTGAGCTTTGCTTGAGGTTGGCCAAGGCTTGGGCGACCGGGTCATCGGTAGCACCCGTGACAGGTGGGACGTATTGACGTCTGCTGTTGGCAACGGATGCTCGAGGTGTTGACTGGTGACTGCTTGAAACTTGATCAGGACTGGCGACGTCGAGGACATTTGGGCCAATGTTAAGCTGAAAGTGCGCTCGAGGATCAGCTGCCTCCTCACCTTCGGGAGCGCTGATGCCTGCATGTCGGTTGAACGGCTGTGCAGATGGCTGTCTCGAGTGCGGCGTCTGCTTTGTCGGGCTGGACTGGGTTGATGGTGCAGAACTCAGGTCGCTCCTCGAAGCGTTCATTGACCAAGAAGCTTGTGATGCTGTCAGGGGATTCGATTGTTCTTTCTTTGACTTCCTCCTGAACGGGCTGTTGGCATTGAAAGGACTCTTCGCGAAGAAGCCTGATCGCCTCTTGGTCAGACTCTTGTCGGGAGATGCGCTCATGCCGGGCATCTGTACGCTGCCTGCCGGCTGCTTGACTGGAGACGATTTGCCTGACATTGGGTCGGCGCTTGTGAAGGAAGATGGGTTCGAGTAGTCGCTGACGCTGTCTCGGCTGGGTGGTCTAGTGCTTGCTGACAGATCGGACTGTGCTAACCTCGACGGCTGATCTTCTCGCCTGCAATACATGGTCATGCCTTCTGTTGGATATTCATTGTGGGGGACTTGATCTATGGGTCCATGCTGACTTGGCGAGTAGTTCGGCGGTACATGCGGCTCTGCTGGCCTGTATGTCAGAGGCTGTGGTCTTCCACTGTTTGTGTCCTGGGTGAAGGGCGGTTGCGAAACTGATTGTCCCCTTGCTCGTGCTGGTGCTTGCACAAGGGCCGGGACAGGGTCATCTAGTGGCTCTTCAGGATCCTCGGACATGTCTCTCTCCGTCGAATGCTTGCTCGACTGGGAGGTCTTGAACTCATGTAGGGGCGAAGCTGTCCTGAACGCTGGGTTTGTGGTGCGCGGGAACTGGGCGACGGCATAATTGTTGTCATCGTCCGAGACCTCAGAAGCGCTGTCACCATCGCCCTTTGCGAAGTTGATATACTTGGGTGGATCTGGGATTTCTTGACCGGTGCCGCATAGCTTGATGAAGTTTGCGATATCCTTCTCGACTTCGCAGTTTTCCAGTGCTAATCTGACCTTTTCGCACGAGGCGTCGTCGGATACACATACTGTCGAGGCGATATTGGCGAAAGCCCACAACGATGACTTGGTGAAGTCCAATCTCTCCTCTTCCAAGTCCTGGAACTTGTCACAGGCTGCCTTCCACTCCTTGTTCCACCGGCCAGTCGTCTCCTCAAGTACCTTTACAGCAGCTTCGTACTCTTGCGAGTCACTGGCCATACTGATTTGTGTCTTTTCAAGCTTGGCCTTATTCTTTCGCTCTTCCTGACCCATAACCATGTGGCCTTGGGCGAGATATCCTTTGATGCGCAAGCAGTCCTGCTCATACCGATCTCGACATTTGTTCACCTGAGCCGTCTGCTGTTGTTTCGTCTTCAACAGTTTCTCGACGACATGCTGCACAATCTTCCTCCTCTCCTTGATGCCTCCAGCAAAGGCCGCCAGCGGCTCTTCACATTCAGCTTTCATCTGCTGGGCGATCATCGCGTGCTGCTTGCCCATGGCTTCTGTCTCCCCTCTCGCAACATCCAGACTTGCCCTCAGGGTACCCAACTCAACGCTACCGAGCGCTTTCCTCGAGATGGCGAGCAGTTTCTTCGAGTACTCCTCTTCGAGTTCGGCGCGTGCCTTGTAGAAGGCTTTGAGTTCATCGCAGGTCGTTTTGGCGTTTTGCATTCGTGTGAGGAGTGGGTCGACGCCCTGCATGCTGTCAGCTGGCCCGTTTTGCTTGTTCCTCTCACAAGACCACAAACCATATTGTCCATCCCCCAGAAGCAGTTCGAGAAGCTCATGGGGACGCTGGGGCCTCCCGCATCTGATGAGGCCGGCATGGTGCCGGTAATGTTGGTGGGTGTCGACCAGATCGCTCAACGTCGAAACAGGCTCGAATAACTAGATGGGTTGCGCCTTGCGACTATGTCTTGACCTTCTAAAGTTTTTCAAGATTATCGTAGATATGTGGCGGCGAGACGATGCAGGTGAGATTGGATTGTAGACTGGACGTGCTTCGAAGAATGGTTAAGTTGGCGGGAAGCTGGTGCGACGTGTTTATGCTAGGTTGTCTAGACAACTCGATGCGCGTCATGCCTTAGCGGGATTCCAACCAATCGCACATGGAGCACCTCCGACTTTCTTGAGACGTCTTACAATTGGACACTGGCTCTAGACTGGCCTCGAACACTGCGACAGAGCTCTCTCTCTCTCTAGCTGCGCGACGCGCTCTTGGACGCGCTCTTGGGCTACTGCGTTCATGCATCATACAAAGCTGCTTTTAACATGCTGACGTTGAGTCCTGCTGGGTGTTGCCGCACCGTGCGGTTCGAGGCACTCGGGACGCTACAACCCTCGTGGTAAGGCTTTCAGGATCACGTTCTTTACATCATATGTGCTACAGTACACTAGATGGTACGGCTACGTCCTTGAGCTCGCAATGGTTGTTCTACAGCACAAGACTTCCAGTCAGCCACAGAGACAGGATGAGGTGCATCCTTGCGTATCGCAACGTTGACTGCTCAATAGCCATTTTAGCAGGTACAAGATTGCACCGGCAGGGAGGTACCTTTACGGGACCAGACACGGTATTTTGAGTCTACACTCAGTCTTCTGGTCTAAGCTTTGCACGCCTTTGGCCGCGATTACTCTAATGTCCACCACCTTGTCTCGTTTCTTCTACACGGCTGACTGCCTCACTTCCCTGACTTCATGCGCTATAGTACCTTTGCCGAAGACTTTCTAGTAGGGGTAGTCGTCATCTGATGCTTCTGCGTTGCTAGCCTCAAGCGTGTCAGCTGTAGCAATGCCCTGAATGCCCCACGAATCGTCGAAATGTTGTACCACGTCGTCTGAGAGCGGCGCATCAGCCTCCTCCAGGTACCGCCGAGTGGCCTCGTCATATGTGATCTTGTCAGAGCCGGCTTCCTGACCTTTGGCACTAACTGGGGCTTCGTGGTTCGCGAAGAAGGGCGATAGACTTCGTCGGCGGGTACTCGGCGCACCAGCCTTCGCGTATGCAGACAGCTCTACTTCGATGTTCTGGCGAACAGCCTCCATTCTGGCATCAATTTGCCGCTCTTTCTCCATTGCCCGGCGTTTATTCGCCGCGTCGAAGCTGCCGGTCTTTTGTGCCACGGCGTCGGCTGCATCTTCTTCTTGACGTGCTTTGATGGCCAGCTTGATGAAGGCTTCAAGAGTGTAGCGAGCATCGTTGCCCGCGTTGTGGGCGTACCAGGCTGTGATGTCGAGCTCGTGGCAGAGCTTCACCAGTGACGTGACTTGGTCGCTCTTGTGTAGTGATTTGTGGAGGACGGCTGTATCGAGTCGCTCACGAATCGAGCTGAGGACCTTCCGTCGTCGAGATGCCGTAATTTCGGGGGACTGTGAGACTGAATCAGGTCCGAAGATGAAGCTTCCCAGATTAGCGAGGTATGTGATGTCGCCGACTATGTCGTGGCCGAGCAGGAGAAGGTTTCTTGAGTCATCCCCGTCGGTCTTTCGTGCCATATCTAGAGCAGCTGGCTTCCTTGGAAGTGGTAGGCCCTCGGCATCAAGGTCTGGAGGACCGTTGCACTCGAACCCCGCTGAAAACGGGAATTCAAAACAGCGATCGACTGCCTCCGCGGCTTCCTGGATGGGAACTAACTCCGACGTGCCAAACTGGAACATATCAGGGTCGCCATGAAGATATTTGAAATTTCTCAAGGCTTCACGGCCTTTGATCCGGAAATGTCGTGATCGAATCTTGTTGACCCACTCTTTTCCTTGCTGACCTGGAGCGACGTCTACGAGATCAGCGGTGTCTAAAGTACTGACTCCAATTTCTGTGATGATATTGTGGTCATCCTCCCATGACTCAACGTCGATTGCGATAACGACCGTCTGATCCTCAAATGGGAATGGTGCCGGTTGCTCAACATCCAGTGCCTCGCGGAAGATGTGACCAGCCTTCGCTTGCTGCAGCTGTAGCTCATCATATTCAAGTGCTGGACGAATCATCTCGGTCGTCACCAGCTGCTTCAAGCCAAGGTACCGCTGAGCCCGGTTGAGCTGATTGACGTTCTCCATGACAGTCATAGCACGCCCCTCCTGGTTCTTCTTTTTAGTAGCATTTTTCTTCTTCTTCTCAGCCTCGAGAGCTCTTTCCACCTTCTCTCGCCAGGCTTGATAGTTTTGCTTCTGCACCGTGGTGGCATGTGGGACTCCTTGGTCATAATCGGCAGGCGGATCTGGGATCTTCGACTGCAATTCTGCCAGGTCATTCTTCGAATTGATAGTGCCTAGAAGCCGTGGTATGGGCGTGCCATCATCGTAAAAGGACAACTGAAAGGGGTATGAAGGGACTTGCACCTGCAAGTTGAATTCCGTACCGATCTCTTGAAGAAGCGTCTCGACCTCGTGGAAAGGAACCAGGATGAGTGGCTTGAAATCCCATGACTCGGGGGCAAACAAGTAGTGCCTGTTCAAACACGTTAGTGGTGATGAAGGACACGACGCTGTAGTATGTGCATCCTGCTGTTGGTATCGATACCTAATGTAGTTTTCAGGGGCAGGATAGCTTACACATGCCAACCGCGTTCAAAGACCTTCTCACTAGCGAAGAAACGCCGCGAAACCTTACTGTCAGGATCTTTCATGTACTTGTATGGAAACTTGGCCACCAACGACCATACACAAAAATGACCGATGCGTTCATGGCTGGATGGACTTGGTTCGGAATCATTCTCGCTACCATGATCTTCTGCGCAAGTCGCGGGTAGACGTCCTCGCCAGACGCCTCTTGGTAAGAATATGACTTGGTCATCATCCAAGCCTGGGACGTCTCCGTGCTGGGATTGGATGACGGACCCATCTTGAGAAGGGTTGTTCTGGAGCGTGGATTTAGGCTTTACAGACACTTGAGCGTAGGCGATGTCCTCTTCCTCAGTAGACAGCCCATGATGTTGTGTGGCCTGTTCTGAGAAAGGCTCAGCGGGCTTCTGCTGCTGCTGCTTGTATTCGAGCAATTCCCGTTCAGATATGTGTAGATCATCTGTATTGTTCTTTGGAACCTTTGGTCTGGTGGGTAATAGCTTGTCCAGCCGGTCTTGCGCGGAGGTTGCCATGCCTGAGATGTCTGTTATGTGTCAAGAGCAGGAGTAAGATGGTCTCAGCTATCTCAGATTGATGCCAGTGGAGAGGTTGAAAAGGTAAGTGAGACTGCTTAGCCACAAAATGTGTCCTGAGGAACACACTACTCAAGCCAGGTTGGAGTTCATCTGCAAAGAGACGTTCAGTTGCGGACAAAATGAAGGTCTGTGAACAAGAAGCAAACACCATCCTTGGGCACAATGCTTAGGCAATTACGATGAGCCCAGTCGGCCCAATCCACAGTCGCCCACTGCTCTAAACACTGCCTTCGACGTGTGAGGTACATGATCGACGTATATTTATGAATCTACGCGAATCACGTAGACCTCCATCACATCAGTACCTGTGTCAATCCAGTAGTCCCAATGGAGTAGTGATTGCATATCTTCTCTTCTCGAGAGCACGTGATCAAGATCATAGAAGCCTGAGGCAGTTTTTAGGTGATTGCAGCGCGCACTGCGGCGAACGTCACTGGGGTTCTCCACAAAACGCGACTTCCAGGCGACGGCAACGTGTCTGATGAACAAGCACGTGAAAGTGCAGTCGCAGTCAACACAAACCAGCGCAAGTCCGAATTCTGTGGTCGCACATCCCGCTCTCGTGCAGGTACTCGCTGTTATCCCGTGGCGTAAGTGGCAACATTGCGACAACGGCTGTGCGCTTCGAGTCTATGCATGCACCTTAGGGAGCCTTTTAGGCTTTCAACACACTGGCGAACCAGGACAGGCCAGTGAACAGACGACAAGATGACGGCGACCATGGCCGAGATCAGTGAAGAGGTGTCAGTAAATCCAGATGCGCAATCAGCAGTGACCGATTTCTTGGACTATACAGAGTACCTCCCAACCGATCTCATACGCTCACTGAGCCTGATACGCCAACTCGACGAAACATACCTCAATAACGCCGATTCGGTCCACGAACTGACCCAAACCTATGGCGCGCTCCCAACCTTGCCCTCCAACGAACGGCCAGATGCGCTCAACCTGAGAATTACTATCTCGCGCCATCTGGACCGCGCAATCAACGCTCGGGAATCGGCCTACGCAGAGGCTGTACGCTTGTTCGACCTCACAGACCGCCATCAGGATCGCCTCAAGAGCATCATTGCCAAACTCCATGCCCTGCCCAAGCCACCTTCTCGAGACCCTACCCCTCAACCACAAGCCCCAAGTTCTGCCAAACGCTCCCGCACCGGCAGACAGATCAACCTGACGCTCAAAGCCCCCACAGGGCCGATAGCTGCTGCCATACTACCTCGACCACGGCACAGAAGAGTGACAGTGCCTGGCGAGGTCTTGCCACCCTACGATCCAGACGAACCTATTGCGAGCACCGAGGTTTCTGATCTGGACTCCGAACCTTCTTCGCCAGTCAGGCCTGAGCCTGAAACTATCCGGTTGAAGCTGCCCAAGCAGAGATCCACCACTGACCCCGATCGAAAGTCACGCGAACCACGAGAGCCCTCAACTTACAAGAAACCCACCCCTCCACCCGAAAATGCTCCCATCGGAAGCAAATTTAGGCCCTGGACTCATCTGTCCGAGTGGGAAATGTACAAACTCCGTAAGAAGATGAAGAAGAACAACGCTTGGGAACCGAGCGACATCATGATTCGCCGAGAGTTGGCCGAGAAGGGCCGTGGATGGGAAAACTATCACAAGGCAAGAGCGGCGGCCAAGGCCAACGGAACACCCTTCATAGATGTTGATGAGAGCGACAAACTACAACCTTCTTCCTCCAACAAGGCAGAGGTCCCCAAACTTACACCCAAAGCTGAGGTCCCCGCGAGACCAAAGGTCTTGAAAAGAACCGAGTCGAAGAAAGAGAAGAAACCCGAGACGCCCAAAGATGCTGCCGCAATTGCTGCGCAAGAGGCTGAACTCGCCGCACGTCGTTTGGGCGACATTGGCTCTGCTTTCAGGAACCTCTTCAGCCCTTTCTCCTCGGCTCTCGCAGCGATGAAGAACAACGCCCCACCGACGCCGACACCGACCGCGGCCACGCCAGCCAAGGCCGAAGGTAAAGTTTCGAAGAAAAGGAAGCTGGAGGCGACATCCTCGGCCTCACCCTCTATCGAACCCGAGGCACCCCCGAAGAAGAAGCCCAGGACTCTGGTGCCGAAGCCGTCGCCGCTGGCCAACGGTGATCAACCACCTCCACCTCCTCCTGTCGCGCCAAGTGCAGGGACCATCAAGATACCTGCTAAGCTCTTGATTCAACCCAAGCCTCCTGCATCTACGAATTCTACACCGGCGGCGGTATCTCGTCCAGTGAGTGCACATCGCACCACGGCGGCAATGGTCATGCCTGAGTCTAGTCCTCCACCGTCACGTCCACCATCTCGAAGGTCAGCAGCAGCTTCGGTCGAGCCAAGCAGCATTGCATCAACTCGACCCAGTCGAAGGACATCGGTCACTCCAGCAGCCCCGGTGCGCAAGACGCCCGCCCAAGAGATGACACCAAAATCAGCGGCCACAGCAGCTAGCCGGCGACCCAAGAGGGAAGCGCCGGGCACCATGAAGCAGAGTAGTCAGGATGGCGGCGCAGCTGTTAGTGTCAGCAAGCGCAAGCACAAACCAAGCAAGGGCAAACCGGTGCAGGGCCCGAAAGTAGCAGTAGATGCGGCCAAGCCAGAAATCAGAACGGATGTCGATGGTAATCAGGAGCTCATAGACCCCGACGAAGAAACATATTGTGTCTGTGGGGATGTGAGCTATGGGGACATGATCTGTTGCGAACTGGACGAAAAGGTGAGTCTCATGGTGCCTTGTCTTGTAGAAAGCTAAGCTGACGCTGTTTTCATAGTGCGAATATGGGCAGTGGTTTCACATGGAGTGCGTCGAGTTGCACGAAATGCCGCCTCGGACTGTGAAGTGGTACTGTCCCGGCGATCGAAAGAGACTGCACAAGGGCGAGAATTCCAACGGCTTGGTTGGACGAAGCATTAGAGGCTGAATTAAGCTCGAGATGGATTGAGATGCTGATGGCCATTCGAGCATTGAGCGATCGAGATGAGATTGCTTTGGAGAGGAAGTAAGAACGTATGGAGTCGAAGTCCGTGTAACGCAGAGCCGAACAGCCGAAGAGCCTCATCTCCGCTGGGATCACCTAGAGCCAGTCATGATGGTCAGAGGGCGAAGCGAATTGTTTTCCCAGGGTGATGCCCACTGGTGTTCCGTGCGCACTCTGCCAAGGCTCGCAAGCGCGGCGAAGAACGTGGTGAGCGGTGTGCGCTGGCAGATGGTGGAAAACCCCTTCTAGCTGATCGCGCATGCTCGCTGGACTGTATTGCAGCAGTGTGAGCGGCTGATGTTCTTCTGTCCATTTGCACGCCTACCTAGAGTAAACCAATGGCTAGGGCGAGGGGGCATTCAATGGCACTAGACTGTCATATTGTTGCTCTATGCCACCGACGACTGCATGTGCACACAGAGATATGTACAGTTCGTGTTGCATCGAGGAGCAGGGTGTTACAAAATCCCCTGGGCCCAAATTTCCCGAAAGCTAGCCAAGCTTTGTCTCCTGCGTGTACCTGCATACTAGCGCCGAGCCAATTCTCAAAGTGGAATGTCGATAGCTGGTGGCAGGGGGGCAGGTTGCGCGACTCGGCAGCTAAGCGTCTCTTGACAGACACTGGCAGTGCCTCAGTGTGGTCCACCAGACTAAGTCGAAGCGAAAGCATGCAAGCAAGCACTCTTTCCTCCGTACTCCGTAGTGTGTGGGACTGGCGCACCACGTCTTTTATCCTTTCCACTTGCAGCGGCAGCTTTTCCACAACAACGTTTGCTCCTTACTCGCTGCTCGCACCACCTTGGTTGGACTCCCCTATGCGCCCGTCCCTCACCTTCACCCTCACCCTCACCCTCAACCATCGCCGTTGTTGCTTCGCGTCGTCACCTCTTGTCAACAACTCCAACTGTCGTCAATCCTTTACCATCCAACGCTCGTTACTGACTAATAATAATACTAATTAAATCGGCCCTCTTGCGCAGCAGCAGCCCACATCTACTAGTAGTACGACACAACTTGTCCCACCCGCAGTCACCGCATGTCCCAACTCGAATCGAGCTTGCTACGAACAGCTAGGACAAATGCAACAGTACCATACTTCTCACATCGCACGGAGCACATAATACCAGCTGGAGATAATGGAAAGACCCACGAAAAGACTGAAACTATCTCAAGATTTAGTACTTCATGCATCAACGCCGGCGTT
>Ga0066648_10000605_pt1 | contig 23229 bp, 20 predicted proteins | sample CryGeyCG12114_NA_FD_59537 | JGI IMG/M metagenome (GOLD analysis project Ga0066648, IMG submission 59537) | Groundwater microbial communities from aquifer - Crystal Geyser CG19_WC_8/21/14_NA | ecosystem: Environmental > Aquatic > Deep subsurface > Groundwater | place: USA: Utah: Grand County... | reverse complement strand
TGTCTGAGGACTCGACCTCAAGGGTGATGGTCTTGCCCGTGAGGGTCTTAACGAAGCTGGTAGTAGTCAGTATTGGCAATTCGTGGTGGCGGTCCGCGAAGGTTGCTGTTGACTGCGAGGTGGAGGGACTTACATCTGCACTATAGACTTGTTAGCAGATGTCAGCTGTGGTGCGCAGATGCCAGGACTTACTCTTTACAGTGTCTTCGTGATCGGGGTGTGTTCAGATATCTTCGATGAAGAGAGGCAACGACGAGGTAATTCGCAGACCGCAATGAAATCAGCGCACTCTGCCAAGCAATTTCGTGTGCGGGCGGAACGACCGACCGACTCATTCAGCCTCACCCGGAAGTCCAGCCTTGTCTGATGCATGACTTGGTGCAAACAAAGCAAATCCGGACTAACCCCGGCACAACACTGGTAACCGGCACGGCACATACTGAGACCCATTCTACGTGCTTCACCTTTATGCCAATACATCGCTGACCAGCCGCGCGCGTCACCGATTGGAGTATAGGTGGACAGGGGACGAGTGAGGTATCGACGGACCTTGGACAAGATTTCTTCGAGTGCGGCAGCCATGGCCAACCATCCCCGCGCAGCTCGAGCTCTGCTCTTCATGCAACAATGCCGACAGCAAGCGAGCACCCAAGCACGGCGACAAGCAACGGCCCAGTCTTCTCGCAACATCACCGACACCTCCTCTCTCAACCCAGAAAACTTCGGCAAGAAGATGCGCCTCGACACTTCCGACCCAACGATCCCCGAATGGCGCCTCCCCCAACCCTCCCCGGCACGATCCAGCAGCACCCTCCAGTCCCAGCTCAACTCAACAGCACCCGCATCCCTAACAGACTCTGCCCCCAGACAAGCCCCCTACGAGTTTCCCCGCGCTCGCGACCAACCCATCCCACGCTACCGCCACAACCCCGCCGTGAAGCCTGGCTTCTTCTCCTTCCTCAAATACCGCATCCTACGTATCCCCGAACCCCCCAACCCTCACGACACCGCCCAACCATCTTTCAATGTCCTCACGAATCCCTACCGCGCTCGCAAATCATGGCCCCCAATTCTCGCCCACATGTCCGAGCTCCAGCAGTTCCACTACGAGAAGAAATTCCGCCGTCGGCTGCTCAATAAGACGTACAGTCTGCGGACGACCTGGGACCGCTGGGCGCTGTTCTTGCGGCGCGCAAGTATCGGCGCGATGGTGTTTTACTTCGCGCTTGTTGCCGAGCCCAAGGATCCGAACACGCGGGTGCCGCCTGACGGATTGCGGTATTGGTTGTACGGCAAGTTGAGAGCGGGCAACGGCGAGGAACTGGGTGGTTCTGGGTCGCAGTTCTGGCCGCAGAGGGTGGGGCTGTGGATTGAGAGCCAGTACGTGTATTACAAGCGGAAGCACAAGAGGCAGTGGGACCCGTATAATCATGAGGGGTGGGATGAAAGTAGGCCGAGGAACAGTTTGCCTATGCCGGCTACGCCGAATGTCAATCGACCGTTGGATGATCCTTCAAGGGAATACGAGTCGTAGTTGACGGAGGGTGAGGCGAGGGCATCGTGTATGAGGCCTTTAGCCCAGAGTGAACTGATAATATACCATGAACTGCATGCTACATTATGCTCATAACTATATCCACATATCTTCAACTAATATGTCTTGCTTGATGAGCCATTCGTATGCATCACAATCTATACACCTTCAAAGCTAGCGTGCAACCCGAACTCCATCTCCATAACTATACAAAAACCCACCTTGGCCGTCCTACCCCTACTACCAATGTCCACATCCACCTACGCCTTGCCCATCGCAGCCAGCACAATCAACGCCACGTTCATGACGACAAGCACCACCCAGATCAACACCCCAAAGACGGCAACAACCCATCCGTTCCGCATGTTCACCTTCCCCACCGCCCCAGCGTCCCCATCATCCACCCGTCGTCCCTCCGCATCACTCCGCACAGTCATGATACTGCTCTTGCACGTGAACCAGAGCAACGGCGCGCTAACAAACGGCAGCGCGACGCTCAGCGCGACCTGGCTCGCCGTCAGGGTCTCGTTCAGTCCTTCCTTGCCCACAGCCGCCGCAATGGCAATGCTAGGGATGATGCTGATGGACCGCGTGAGCAGGCGGCGGACCCACGGCCGCAGCCGCCAGCGGATCATGCCCTCGCTGACCATCTGGCCCGCCATGGTGCAGACGATGCCTGCGCTCGTGCCGGAGAGGAGCAGTGCCAGGCCGAACAGCACGCCGGCGGCGGGCGAGATGGTGCGGACCAGCAGGGCGTGGATGCCGAAGAGGTCGGCGTCCGAGGCCTCGGTGTCGTACAGGCTGGAGCCCGCGACGATGAGGATCGCGCTGTTGACGAACAGGGCAAAGGTGAACAGGCTGGTTGCGAGTTCGGCGATGCTGTATTTCAGGCACGAGCGGATCGCGCCGATGCTGGGCTTGTATTTCTGGCTGAGGTCTTGGGTTTCGTCGTATGCTTTTGTGGCTTCAAAGACTTGGTCCGAGGTGTTCTGCTGGTCTTGGTCGAATTGGCGGAGACGTGGCTGGACGACGCCGCTGCCGAGGAAGATGCTGTGAGGCATGACTGTTGCGCCGAGGATGCCGCAGGAGAGATAGACGCCGTTTCCATCTACGACGGCCGACGAGGGCAGGTAGCCGTAGAAGACCTCGCCGACCGAGGTATCGTGGATGTAGGAGAGTTGGATGCAGAAGCAGACCATGACGCCGAGCACTAGGAACATGACGAAGTACTCGAAGATGCGGAGGCGGGTCATGGTACCGTCGGGGTTGTAGAAGAGGAGAAGGAGGAAGACGTCGACGAGCGAGATTGCACAGCCGGCTACGAGAGGGACATTGAGTAGGAGGTTGAGTGCTATGGCGGTACCGACGACTTCTGCGACATCTGTGGCTATGATGGCGCCTTCGGAGAGGATGTAGAGCGGCCAGACCATCCAGCCAGGAAGGTGTCTTCGGCAATTCTCTGCTAGATCCAGACCTGTGACGCTACCAAGCTTGATACAGAGCGACTGCAAGAAGATGGCGAACAGATTCGACATGAGTATGACGAAGAGGTGGGCGTATCTCGTCGAGGCACCGGCTTCAACGTCGGTAGCATAGTTGCCAGGATCAATGTAAGCCACAGCTATGAGGAAGCCGGGACCAACGAAGCGGGCGTATTTGATGAGGACGCTAGTCATCCTCGTCGCCGCCCGCCGATGCCATGGTAGCACGCTGGCTTCAGGCTGCACCCGAACAGACCTGAAGCTGTTTTGGCGGTCCGGACTAAGAGAGTGGAGGGACTTGTTCCTCGAGACCACCGTTTGCTTGCCCCCTTTCGAGTATGTCGAGTCGCCGGGCTTAGTCGCCAGTGTCGACGGATCTATAACCTGTAATTCCATTTCGTCAAGACTTATCGATCCGTCGTGGTTTCGTTGTGCTCTTCGGTTCACGATCCCGTTAAGATCGGCTCTGGTGGTCGCGTCGGCATTCAGCGACTGAGGGTTCTGGTTCCAGTCTGGATGACTTTCAATGTCATCGGGTCTGCTCGGACAATTCATCTCGATACAATCGTCAGTCGCACAAGCATGTCAGCACGAGGGCAGAGACAAAGAGAGATCAGCGAAGGCCAGATCTATGACCTACTTGTAGACCTTCGTGAATGGAGGAGGATTCCCGACCAGAGATCTGAGTTTGCGGTTTAACCCGATCGCAAAGACAGAGAATCAAAAGTTTCAAGGCCCAAGACTCTGGTTCCTCTTCATACGTAAGCTCTCATCCTCGGCACCGTCCCACGCTTTAACTTCACGACAGCCTGTACTCGAGCCGTATTGGAATTATGGTGTCGAGAAGTTCAAACGTGCCTCAACAGTACGATCCGGGCTCGAAACAGTTTTCTATGCTGACCATGCCGCCCCTGCCACAAGACGCAAAGCAGATCCGGGGTAAGCGTGTAATATTACGTGGTAGCTTGGCATCATTATTATTAGAGTGGCTTCAGTCAACCTCTAATTCTATGATTTCACAAGCATTCGTTTTGCGCTAATGACGTGGACGAAAATGCCGTTCCGAGGTCCGGGCTCCTCGACATCGACCCAAGCACCAATCTCGATATTGATCGTTGCCGTCGATGAAGGAAGTCACAAGGCCTATTGAGATCGCCGATAACAAGATCACATCCTCAGTGCGGTTTTGCAAAGAGGTGCCAGAACCCGCAGCTGTTTCTCGAGAGATGCAACTGCTATGATTCGCGACTAGTCGGAAAGTGAGCCGGTAGGACAACAAGGCGTATGTACAATAAAGGTGTCGCGTGTTTTCTGCTGTGGTCTCTGCTATTTTACTTAGCACTCAACTAGCAGTTTGGGGCAACACAAAACGTGCAGGATGGAGTTTGTAATAGCAAGATGAGCACTTTACTCTACGCAAGTAATTCAGCACGTATGTACTGATGTCGTTGGCAAGCTCAGGAAGAGTTGAATATAGCTGAAGCATTGAAGCAGGACAACAAAATAACTCAGGGGTGAGCATACTCATCAACTTGCTGTACACGTACCACTTCGAGGACTCGTTCTTCCATGCTATAATTTGCGGAGCGACACAGACTCGAAGAGGTGTAATGATGGGCCATGGAACTGCCGGTCTGGGATCTATCCTGTATTCTCAATACACTCAGACATGCGTCTAAATCGGCGGACCCTGTAGTACTTTAGTAGGCTCACAATGCGGGTATTGCTATGTGGGCGGAGCGATACATCGTTCAAAGTCGAAGACCGTCGTTTTGTGGGCGAACTCTCATCTCATTTGGGCAATCGTTCTGATGCTTAATGTACAGAGACGACATTGCTTTTGTCTGTCCGTTGATCTTCTCTAACTTCACATCCCGCGGCATCTCTGCGCAGATCTGCCTTGGTCCCACATTCCCGCTCCGTCTTTGGGAACACCTGCGTTCGGTCGTGTTACCCAGACCACATTCGCTTTCTTCTAATGAAAAAGGTAATTAAATCACAGAGCCCGCTGCTTATGTATGCAAAAACTTTCGTAGAAAATAGTATCTCAGCGTTTTCCTCACAACCCTTTCCTCAAATCGCAAGGGCGAGCCGCATGAGTGGTATAGAGGGAGAAAATGGTCAGTTCACCCACCCAATGACAAGTATTCCACAACGCCTGGTAGGATGCAATCGTGATCTTTCCACAAGTGAGAAGACGTCTGTGTTTGGCTCTAGCGCCCCCTTCAGCCGAAGCAAGTCATCGGAGGCCTGTAGATTGTTTGTTGGTAGATTGTGCAAGATTCTCCTATGCACTCAGTGCCTGGTGCTTAGTAGATACGAGCATCGCATCTGGGACTTGGTGTAAGTCTCGATTGTCAAGGTTTCTATATCAAACCGCACATCCGGAGGTTTTCTTGAATGATAATGTCTATCGATGTTAGTGGAGATTCCGGAACATGATGTCGAACAGCCTACCATTGACAGCGCCCATGACAAACCTTATCTGTGTCGTGTCGGTGGCGCAAGTGAAATGTGTGTAGATCTGTTTCGTCTCCGCTTGATTCAAAGACACGAACCTGTTGAGGATGTAGTCGCATGCAGCGGCGTAGTCAGCACCACCTTGAGAAACGTTAGTTTGTACACTACTGTGATCTGTAAAGAAGTGCATACCGTCATAGTCTGGGAAATAATTTTGCATAGGGCTAACGGGTAGCTTCTCCTTAAAGCGGTCAATCTTGTTCAAGAACAAGATGATGCTGGTCTTGATGAACCACCTCGAGTTGCAGATGCTGTCGAACAGAGTGAGAGCTTCTTGCATACGGTTGACTGTCTCATCCTCGAAGAGTAGCTGGTCGTATTCTGAGATGGCGACCAAGAAGAGGATGGTTGTGACATTCTCAAAGCAGTGAATCCACTTCTTTCGTTCCGATCTTTGACCACCCACGTCGAACATTCGGTATGTGAGGTCGCCAATGATGAAAGTTGTTTCAGTAATTCCAGTTGTCTTGACACGCGAGCGGAGGACATCCTGGTCGTTAGGCAGATAATCATGAGCAGCGATCCTGTCAATTGAGTCGAAGTAGCTGGCAAACGTCAGTAATGAGTCCGTCACAAGCTTGAGCAACACGCACTATCTAGCTGAGTCGTTCAATTGATATTCTCTCGACCTCTTGAAGCACTCTTGTACCCCGGCATCTTGCCACAGAGCTTTGATGGCGGCACCGACCTCAGGAGGCAGGCTGTCTCCTTCGATTTGAGGCGGTTGCATGAATATTGTTTGTACATGGTATTCGGCGCGTTGGTCGTCCAGTGGCAGTTCGAGTGACTCCATTGCTTCGAGGATCACTCTCATGGATTGTACAGTGTTGCTGTAAATGATCTCTTTGAACGATTCTCTTTCATCCCTGGAGTATCCGCCCTCATGAATGAGCTTCATCTGCTTGAGGATAGTTGATTTGCCAGATTCACCAGCACCTGTTCGAGGGGTCAGACACAGCAGAATCCATGTTATGGGCTACACTGACCTAGCAGCAGCATCTTGATCTCGTTCCTCTGCGCCATCTTGTCGCGCTTCAGCTGGTTCTCGATCTCATCGTTTCTGGCCTTGCCGGCCGCGGCCCCGTCCTCCTTACTCGCACCACAACCCATAGTGGTAGATCGGTTCTACTCCAGCGAGATAGATCGAGTATACGAAGTAGGTTGTCGATGTATCGTAGCGTGGGACAGAAGCTGTAAACTCGGGTTAGCTGATCTGGCCAAGCACAATCAGTCGTCCGAGGCGTGAGTGACTGGCGTCTGTCGCAACCTCGTCAGGCCTACTTACCTGCTGCTCGGGTTGACCAACAACGAGTCCTATACAAATGGCTGGTGGGTTGAGGCTGTGGTAATCAGGTCACTGAAGCAGTTGCTAGAGATGGAATCGCAGAATATGAAGAGGCAGCGGTGGTCGAGGAGAGTGATGAAGATCGGCGCAGTTTGAAGCAGCGCAGTTTCCAGAGCCGAGAAACTGTGACAAGGATGCGACAACCGAAGCACCAAGGACTTGGGACGAAAGTGCGCGTTGTGGGCGACTCTGGCACTTGGAAGTACTATACTAACGAGGCCCAGGTGACAATGTTGTTCTTACTACGGATTGTGATGAAGACGAGAAGGATATCTTCGAAAAGTTTTGGATACAGCGTTGCAGGTCATAGCCTGCTGGACAGAAGTCGGAGGAAACTAGCTGGGATGCATGGTTGGTGCGATGTTAACCTGCCGGCCCAAGTCCCCAGCCGGGCAGGAAGAGGAAACAATTGCTTGGTGAAGTGGACAAGAACAGACCAAGCTACTTGCTACTAGCGGCCTAGCGCCTATCACTCGACCGCTCTAGGGGAGATTCGACTCCATCTTGTCCCTCTTCATCATGCCTGTGGTGATGCTCACTGCAGTGGTTAGCCAGTGGAGACACCGGAAAGCCACCCCAGCTTGTGCAGGAATCTAGCCTGACTGTGTGGAAGGCAATCTGGTTCGCAGATGTCACGGCAAAAGCTTCATCGCTGCGCGTCTTTCTTTTGCGATCAGTATGGACTGGTTGTCTTCGTGCATGTGAGAACGGGGCTAAGCTAGAATGCTTTGGAAGAGTGTCTTCGCGTCGCTACCAAAGCGAGCTCGCTGTGTTTCAGGTCAACTGCACCGTCTGCTGCGACAAGTGGCAATGCGCGAGGACCGAAAATCACCTACTCTCAGGGGCTCTAAACGGTCGCCCGACCGAAATCCTCGGTGTGTCTCCAGGCACTACTGCACCCATGCTCTTACGCGTGCCGCTTCCTGCCTAGCTGGTACCCTGGACTTGCTAGACGAAGTTCTAGCTTGAGATACAGGATCAAGGAATCTGATTTTGACGGTTGATCACGCCCCCAAAATTGCAATATCGTCTCGAGCCTGATTCGAGCTTTGTGTTGCACCAAGCTGCTCAGACCGCATGACAATGCATATTGCCGTCCCGAAGCAGACAAGGCATCAACGTCTTACGTCTTTATCTGCCACGTACTCCATCACCGCGCTTCCTGACAGGTCATGACGGCCCGCATCGCAAACATCGAGCCACCACTAGGGCATCGGTCGGGGTAAAGCCACTGATCTCTACGCCCCAGTCAGGTAAAACTCCAGCGCACGCCATGTCCTGCATATCCTACCTACCGCACGGTACGAAGCAAAATGCGCAGCCAATGAACGCAACCCGTGCCTGGTCTGCATCGAAGGTGGAAAGGCAGATCACTTCAATCAAAGTCTGATCTCATCCCCCCCGTCTCGTCCTCGCTTGGGCAGCGACATGCCAGTGGTGAAGCACTCTCGGCTATCTCTGTAGCCTTGTTTGCTCGATCCACAAGATGGATGCTCGGCCCTCGATCAGCAATGTTCTAGTGACACTCGAGAACATCAGACGGCCTGTTAGTATCTGTGTAGTGTAGTCAAGTCTCCGAGTAGTGGAAACGCTCCTGCCGATAATTCCAAGGCTCGCCAGAAGGGTAGTATGTGATCTCTCAGTATGTGCACGGCTGGAATCTCCCTGCGAGAGAGCCAAGAGAGCTGCACAGTCATCATGCCTTCGATGACCATTTCGCGCGGACTGGGTGCCGAGCACCAAGCTGTACCGTCATGGCGGAGCGATGCTATGAAGGGTCTTTCTTGTATCGTTCTTGGGGTCTCTCCTGCAGCCATCATGCTGCTCATCAGCGAGCCGTACACACAATTCTAATGCCATGCACACGACAATCTCCAGCATCCTGCTGAGGACTGCACTGCTACTATCGCAGCAAGCTGAGTCGCCGACTAACAAAGTTTAGCGTCCACTTCGTAGACGCGCTACCTCGTCTCGAAGGTGTCGCAACCCAGATCTGTCGAGTTGTATTTAAAATGTCGAATCTAGACCCCAGACGTCTACCGTCGAGCTGACGCTTTGCAACTCTTGTTGCTGATCTGAATGTAGACATTTTCCCATACCATATCATCACAATTTCGGGCATATACTCCAAACACGAACGCTGGGGCTAGAGGCAGCGATTGTAACCATGTCTTACGAAATGTCGCATGCGAATCATGCTGGTGGTGGCACGCGTGTCGGTGGGAGGCGTTGGTTACCTCTGGAGTGGTTCAATGCTACTTGCTAACACGTTACAGCATTCAACCACGATCAGTCGCGCGAAGCCGAGGAAGAATACGACCGCCTGCGCAACTTAGCTCGACAGGAGGCGTCGAAACGAGGCAGCTGCTTTGAGCGCAGCAAGCAAGCTTACAACAGTGGTGATGGCGCCGCCGCAAAAGCGCTCAGTAACGAAGGCAAGATCCATGGCGAGCGCATGGAACAGTACAACAAACAGGCTTCTGAATTCATCTTCCGAGAGAACAACGCAACGGACCGTGTGCCGGCTGACACGATCGATCTACATGGCCAATTCGTGGAAGAGGCCGAAGATATCTTGGAGGAGAGAATAAAGTACGCACGAAGCACCGGCCAGAGGCATTTGCATGTTATTGTCGGCAAGGGCAATCACAGTCCGGGGCATATTCAGAAGATTAAGCCCAGAGTCGAGCAGGTATGCAGAGAGCTAGGACTCGACTATCACACTGAGCCAAACGAAGGCCGAATCTATATTGATCTGAGCGGTGGCAAGGTTGACATGGGCGCATTCAACAACTGGCAAGGCTACCAACCAGGCTATAGCTATGGCGGGTATCAACAGCAGCAGTCCGGCGGCTATCCAGGTCAGCAACACGGGGGCTACCAGCAGCAGCAAGAGCCACATTACCAACAGCAATCACAGCAGCAACAGCAGCAACAAGGCGACGGAAGTATTCTTTCCACCATCTTCAGAGCTCTTATCAAGTGCCTTGGTGGGAAATGAGTGCCTTGCTGTCTTCTGGCTTCTGTCGGTCGCGTTTGGCGGTTAGAATGCTCATACACCTCGGAACGCGTCGACAGAGCTGGGTGTACAACAGCTCAAGGAAGTGCTCTGAATCGGGACAATTTTGGCTCTTGCTATTTCACCCCCATTCTTCGAGATATGCGTCAAACACAATTCACAACAAAATCCGTCGTTCGGGTGTGGTAGATTTACCAGTGGACTCAAAAGTACTATTAGCAACAAAGATTAAAGTCGTCACGAAGTATCAAACCGCGGATCTGATCTGCTCTTCCAGTCACGCCTTCAAGATGTGGCCTATGGATTCACATACCCTGACACGCCTTACCGAGGCTTCAACATGCTCCACTTGTGACATGAGGAAGAACTCGGCGAGGCAGACTTCAGCGGTCAGAGTCCTGGGGAGTGTGCGATATTTTCTGATTTCGTGTGTCTCTGAGCGAGACTGCATCGCCTTTTACGACCTTTTTTGGACCTAGCTTCCCAGAGACAGCAGATCAATGGTGGTTATTAGAGAAGCCATCGACGCTGACGAGACAGTACTACAGCGAAACCACAATGAATGCGGCTGTGAAGCCTGCAAAAGGTTCATGGTAACGCAATGAAGAAGGGGCTCAGAGGAAGCTTGATAAAGCCGGTGGGCACGAAGACGACTGCGAAAGGGCCGAGCACTTGCTGCGAAAAGGATGCGGAACACGATGGCCGGGCCACGGCACGTATAGATGCAGCCGAAATCGTGGATGGATCATTCCGCTCGATCGAGGTTGTGTTCTACAACTATTACGGTATCTGGTTGGACGTCTTGTGAAGATCGGAACAATGGAGATCCAAGTACATCCAAACAATAAGGAGGCATCAAGGCTTTCGTGCAGACCTTTGCTCGAACCACGCAGGTACAGACTAAGAATTTAGTGCCTAAGCTTACGGTCAGACAAGCTATCGTAAGTATTATTTGGTAACTTCCAAACACGAGTCCCCGGTGATGGCTTTGAAATGTATAACGAGTTAGCTGCTCGTGGCCACCTTATGTCCCCTTCACCTCAGTGTTTACTCATCTACACTCCCTGAGACGATGTCTGGCGATTCATATCTACAGTCTTACCACTTCGTTTCGCACACCGTCAAAGCTGTCCTAAGTACTTGTCGCGTGCGGACATAAGCAGAGCGGTCTTGGAAGGACACGAGACATCGTCGCATTCTTGCCTGCATGTTCAGCGAACATCTAGAGTCTTGGCATGCATGTATTTCATTGGTCAACTTGCCTCGGTATGTTACCGGCTAGCCTCAGATCCGTGTACTACCGTCAATGTACTTTTGTGGCAGGAAATGAGGCACGAAGCTAGCTTGTAGCCTTGAGGGTCTGTCGAACTATCAGACCTCCTGCCTCCAGGTTCCCTAGAAGTGTACAGTCATGCTTCGTGCGGTATTGCTCGCCGTCGTCGTCTGCTGCCTCGGCATTCCTGTTTGGGCTTGAGAGCAAGCACCAGCAGCAAAATTCGCCGTAGTACACTGAGACAGACACTCCAGAAGCCGAGTTATAGCTAACAGATACCCGCCCACCATGCCTTGGTTAGCAAAGGAACACGCCGACCTCCCATCCGAAGACGCCGTATCGTTCGCCCTCGACCACTGCGATTACGGCCCCGACAAGCCCATCTACCATGACCTCGAAGACCCGTCCCGCACTATCTCGCACCGCCAAGCAAACGCCATCGTCCGCAAACTCGTCGCTGGTTTCCGTCGCGCCGGCCTTAAGAAGGGCGACTGCTTCAGCATCACGTCCTTCAATGAGATCATGTTCTCCATGCTGTTCCTCGCCGGCGTCGGCGCGGGAGGCATCTTCAGCGGCATGAACCCTGCTTACCGCGGACACGAGATCCGCCATCACGTTCGGACCGCGGAGGTCAAGTTCTTTATCTGCGAGCCCGAGTTCCTCGACGAGCTTGTCAAGGTGCTTGATGCGGAGGGGGGAGGACGGGAGAAGCTGTTCGTGTTCAACACGAGACCTGAACAGGTTGTTCCGGCTGGATTCCGGAGCTGGGGTTGGCTGCTTGAGCAGGGGAGTGAGGAGTGGGATCGGTGTTACGATAGGGGGGTGCTCAAGGGTAAGGAATTGAGTAGGCTGACGACGAGTGGGACGACCGGACCGCCGAAATTTGCGATGCAAACGCATTCGTGCGGGACAAGTTACCACACCATGGTATCGCAAGGTCGCGAGGTGCCCTGGGAACCGCGCACTCTGTCAGTTTTGCCTTCATTTCATGTTGCTACCGTCCCAGCTGTTCATGTGTCGCCGCTGCACAGTGGGAACCAAATCTGGATCATGCGGCGGTTTGACCTTGCAGCCTACCTGTCAGCGATACAGACGCATCAAATCACAGATCTAGGTATGGCTCCACCGCTAGTCATCGCTATCATCAATAGCCCGATCACAAAGAACTACTCCCTAAGATCGGTGAGGAGAATCGCGTGTGGCGCCGCACCACTGGACGCCGAGTCGCAGAACAGATTGCAAGCCTTGTGCGCGCCAGACTGTACATTCACACAAGTCTGGGGAATGACGGAGACGACCAGTGCGTTATCGATTTTCAGATATCCGGAGACAGACGACACAGGTTCAGTTGGCAGTATTTTCCTGCCAGGTACTGATGTCAAGCTGATCGATGATGACGGCAAGGACATCACTGCTTTTGACGTGAGAGGGGAGCTATGTGTGAAAGGACCGACTGTCATCAAGGGGTATTTCAACAACCCGAAAGCGAACGCCGAAAGCTGGGACAACGATGGATACTTCAAGACTGGTGATATACTGTACTGTGATGGAAAGTCCGGGAAGTGGTATGTTGTGGATCGGAAAAAGGTAAGTTTATCTGGTCCTGTTCCTGATCGCTGTGGAACGGGCCTCACAGACCGCGCCCGTGCTACAACCACATCTCGTAGTTTGCGACGGATATCGTTGAACTGTAGCACGGCTTCAAGTGAAGCGCGACACGCACTGACACTTCCACACAGGAACTCATCAAAGTCCGCGGCTTCCAAGTCGCTCCCCCCGAACTCGAAGGTCTCCTCCTCACACACCCCGAGATCGCGGACTGTGCTGTGGTAGGTATCCCCGGCCGCAACAAGGCGCAGGAGGATGAGAAGCCACGAGCGTACGTTGTGAAGCAGGCGGGGTCGAAGATAACAGAAGACGATGTCAAGAAGTTGATCTCGGATAACCTGGCGAGCTACAAGCGGTTGACGGGCGGTGTAGTGTTTGTGCCCGAGGTGCCCAAGAGTCCGAGCGGAAAGATTTTGAAGAGGATATTGAGGGAGAGTGCAGAGGCGGAGGAGCGGGCGATGGCGCATAGGGCTCAAGCTAAGCTGTGACATGAGCATCAATGTTTTGTAGTGGTGTTTTGGTCGAAGAGTAGAGAAGACGGATGCAGCATTTTGCTTCGATGTCCTTTGGGGGATAGGTGACCTGAAGGTTCCCTCTGCTGAGTGCAGTGACAAGACGCTCGACGTGCAGTGTCCTCTCGTGGCATCTGATGGCGGAGGAGTCTGCCCTTCGAAACGGGTGGTAGAAACAGGTGTTGTTTTACAGCACAGATTTGCGGAAAAGCGGCTCTATCTCTGTGGTTGCAAGAAGGCGTTCAGTCATCCTTCTTCAGTTCTATCTTCTCTCTTTCTGCTCCTGACGGAGGCAGAGTCTCGGTCACACTGAGATCAATTCTCCTGCCAACACCGAGCCTCAACAGATTAGTGACCAACCGTCCTATCCCCCACCCCAGTACAGCCCCCCACAAGACCGTGCACGGCCACTTCTGCCACTCCCGATCCCAGTCCAAGGCAATAGGGATGGCCCCAAACCATCCACCAACCATGGCGCCCACAGCGCCGCCCCAAACTCCTGCTTCGTCAAATGGGAGCCAGGCTGCGCTGACATCGCGCCATGCTGCGGTTGAGACACCGTGGGTGTAGAAGATGGGCAGCGTGCCCAGCAGTGATACGTGTGCTGCGAGGGCCATTGTGTGGGGAAGGAGATAAGTAGGGTACAATGGTGCTCCCAGGACCAATGCAAGAACCATTAGAGGCACAGGTGGAATCATGAGGGAAAGGATAAGGGCGAGGGTTGTGGGCTGAAGCACCGTTAGCATCCTTCTACATGCGCTCATCTGCAGGTCGTGACTTACCAGTATCCTGCTTGGCCAGCTCCCACCAGGATCCTTATCCCTTGCTCCTTCTGACACTGGTGCAGTCTTTGCTGCGCCCTTTACAACCGGCGCGCCCAGCTTCTTCTTCTGCAACGCTGGTCCTTTCGTCGCACTGGCGCTCCCTCGTATCATCTCTCCATCTGTCGTTCCACTGTTCCACTTGCCCACCCTCGGCAGGCATATTGCGCAGAACAAGCACTGCGATACTGCAACGGGGAAGAGGTCTTGTAACATAGTACTCAACGGGTCTCGCACCAGGGCACTGCCCCTAAGATAGTAATAGACGAGCAGCTGTAGAGTGTGTGCATAGCTGTAGTAGTGGGCTAGGTCGGTATTGAACAGTGGAATAGCGTTCGTCTTTGGCGTGAGCAGTCGCTGCGCGGCAGGGACGTGCTTGGCCTTGGGGAGAAGATTGACAAGAGCTTGCGACATCCTGCAACGGTGGTGACGGACATCAAAGGAACGACGGTAGTTGGGACAGTGGTGGTCTCACCTGTGCTGACGGACAGTGCCGGCGGCATTTTATGTGGTCGAGGGTCGACGTCGCTGTCGACTGCCGAAGATCTTCCACCGTTGTTTCTTGGCATAGAATGTTGGCGTCGGGCAAGAACGCGTCGACAAGCTCTTTCTTGGTCTCTGCTCCTGATACCACCCTTCGACCAGAGCTCACAGACGATGTTGGCACAAGATTTGGCTTCGAGTATTGTCTACGATTGTCCACCCCCCGCTATAGAGAGGAGGTACGAGTACCTGCTAGGGAAGCAACCATGCCTCGGCAAGGTCGCGTAACTCCTCACGCCTCCCAGATGCCTGCCAGCCGCAGCACGTCGTGGGAAACTATGCATCTGCCGTCACACGACGCTCTAGGTAAGAAGGTGAGGCTTTTATCTGTGCTCTGGATGCTCGTCTGTCTCACACCTATTCATCCTTGACAACAATTATGGCTCCGTCCACAATTGACGTGTCCGCCATCAAGGAGCGAACATGGGTGTCCGACTTATACTACACACCTACGAACATCGTCTCGTACAACATTTCCGTAGGTGTTGATGGTTCTGACCTCTCTCGCTGTTGGGAAGATCATCCAAGCTTCAATGTCCTTCCCACATTCGCGTCTCTTGCTGTGGTCGACATAATGAGCAAAGTCAGTCGATCCATGTCTGATTTCCTGCCAAATTTCAGGTCCTACAACCACGTTCATGGAGAGCATTATCTGGAACAATACCAACCATTTCCAGTCAAATTTCCCGGCACAAACATCCGCTCAACGGCACAAATCGTAGATATCGTCGATCGTGGCAAAGGTGTGACGGTTCAAGTCGGCATCACTACGTTCGACAAAGCTACAGGCGAGAAGATCTGCTACAATGGGTGGACATCCTTCGTCCGTCAAGTACCAGGGGAAGGTGCAAGTCGACCGTCAGCAGTGCCCGCCGCGAAGCTCCCCGCACGAGCTGCTGATGCCATCGACAGTCACAAGACAACTCAAACACAATCAGCACTCTATCGTGCTACGACCACAGAGTGGAATCCAATGCACATCAATCCAGCTCATGCCAAGGAGGGTGGTTTCCATGCCCCAATCCTATCTGGGACGTGCACAGTTGGCATCGGCGTGAGACACATCATCGATACGTTCGTCGAAGGAGACGTTTCTCGGTTCAAGAGCGTTAGGTTAAGACTGAGTGCCCCAGTCATCATCGGAGAGAAAGTCCAGACGGAGATGTGGATTGACAATGGAAAGGCTAAGGGACAGTCGAGCAATGGCGTGACGCGGGTCGTATACAGACAGGTTGTGAAAGCTGATGAATTAGCTGGAAGTAAAGATAGAGTTGTTATCAGCAACGCTGTCGTCGAACTCTGGGATGAAAGACCGACAAAGAGTAAGATCTGACGGGGTGCTAAAGTGCACATGCAGCGCCAAGAACCCCGAGATGGCTTAGGGAAAGTTTCGTCTGGCGGACCCCAGGCGGGATAGGGTACCAGAGCTGGCAAAGCTGCGGTACACACGACTACGGGATCTTTTAACTGTCCACCAGGGGACGCATGACTGGAGCATTGCTCTTTGTAGTAGGTGGTGGATCTTGTGCTCACAGTCTGGTAGGAATCCAGATCACATCAACACTGCAAGTACACGGTTGCAATGAACCATATATCGACGAGCTGCTCCTGTCATAGAAAAGCAAAAACCGTTTGTGACTACATTTCACCTACTCGAACCTACCTTGCTCACCACCCATCAGTGAATGACACGATGTCTGAGTATTCATCTCGGAAACGTGCTGGTACCTTGACCTACTCTGTACCATTCGAGCCAGCGCAGAGAGTATGTACCATGATAAGATCCTCTACAGACTCTAATACTGACTTAGCCAAGGCGAAGAAGTCCTCCGTAGAGCACTCAAATGCACGCTCTGTCTTTCCCGTGCCTCGTGTCTCGCAACCCAGCCACAGTTCAGGCTCGACAACACAACACACTGCTGCTACTGCTGCACCACAAGTCAACAAAGTCGATGTCATCGCCATGCCCTCATTTAGGGTAGCTCCAGCAAGAGTCACAAGCCCTATCAGAGCTCCTGCTGGTACATCTAACTCACGCATCGGGTATCCCTTCCCGCTCCAAATACCACCCAGGTCAGCACCAAAGAACAAGCATCTTGAAAATATCCTATCACAGACGGGAAGCCCCACCGATGCCTCGTCTGAACAACATCCCAGCTCAAGGATGCTATATGGAATATCACCCCTTCGAACACCACCACAATCCCATCCTGACATAACAACTCTGCTTGCTCCTTCCCTGCTACCAGCATGCAACATTCCTCCAACCTCACCACCATTGTCAGAATTCCCCACCTGTCCGCGACCCTCCATCGCTTCAGATTACACCACAGTCTCAGCAAGCAGTTCCATGGGCCCACCTATCTCGCCGTGGCCGTCGATGTCTTCCGACTGCACGACTGCTTACTCACCTGTCTCACCTACAACGCCATGCAGTCCCTGCACAGTCTTCGATTCTGCTGCTGACTCACTGAAAAGGCTTCTGGCAGCAGACGACCTGGACATGACGACTAGTGAAATCAGAGAGCTCAGCGACTTCGCAGCGGGCCAGAACCAGAAGCGATTGGGCCGAGTGCTTGTGAAGAAGAAGGCCACGATGAGACGCGACAGGCGCGTGAGCAAGGCGGACACGAGTGGCAGGAAGAGAAGCAGTGCAGTTAGCGGGAGTGCTACCGGTCAAAGCATTGGAGGAAGCATTGCGAGCGGCAGTGGGATCAGTGGAAGCGGCGCTGGCCGACGCACCAAAGGGAGTGTAGCGCGCAGCGGCAGCATGGAGGTGCACGTTCCACACCCGACGGGCGGGCAAGGACAGGGACATACGTGGTGGAGAGAGATAAACTGGTCGGGGTCTAGCGATTCGTTGTGTGCTGCCTCGTCCTCGATGTCGGCACCTGGTGCTATGTCCCTGAGTGAATCCGAACTCAGCCCGCAAAGCAATATGTTGCTCAGGTCCAGTGATGGGATGGATGTTGACAGCCAAGAAGAAAATGATGGCGACGACTACATGAAGATCGATGGGTCTCGGCTGGGTCTGCCTCGCACATATGTAGTAGGTGATGAGAAACGGAGGAGAGGTCTAGACATGTCGAGAAGCGTGCCGGACAAGGCCGGGACAAGGGTGTCGATATACGGGCCTTGCGCCGGTGGTTACTGTTGTGGTCAATGTGGGAGATGTGAAGGAAACTAAATTTGCAGGTAATGAAGAGTCAGTTTGTAGACGATAGCTTTGCCAGCAATTATTGCTCATACACCATCGTTGTCGTAGTCTGCAAACATGACTGCGGTGCATAAGTTACCGCCCAAGGAGCGGGTCCAGGCAACAAGGACCCCTATAGGCCCAACCTTTCGCCCCTCGGTGGTAATTACTTGTACCGCCGACCTTCCCTTGACATCTCCATACCCTCGAGCAAAGGACGTTGTCAACATGAACAAGCCGCAGACTCGCGCCCGTACGTGCGAGACAGGAGTGCCTACGACTCTGGCAGTAACGCTGCCCAGCGTCTCCTCAGCTTGCTAGTCCACGCCAGGCAACCCTAGCCGAGCCGACAGGCGTAGACAAGGGCGGGACGCCTGAAACGCTCTACCAAACATCCATGATCCAGGTACCTCAACTCACCACTCGTCAACATCTGCACCTTCCAGCCCATCAACATGGTCCACAGCGAAATGTAAGCTCTCCACTCCCCTTGTCCCCCTAGTCCACACACACACTACACCGCAGCCCATTCCTCACCCTTTCCCCAGCCTCGAAACCCCGGGCATCCCCCGCAACAAAGGCGTCTGGACCTGGCACGGCTCGTCCACCATCAACGTCCCCGCCGCCGCCGTCTGGTCCACCATCCGCGACTTCACCTCCTATGCCCACTGGAACCATTACACGCCCTACATCAGCACTCCGAGCAACACGAACACGGTCTCGCCAGGCGACATGATAACGCTCTCTTACCGCCCCGACGCAACGAGCGCGACGACAGACATCCCCTGCCAGATCCTCGAGGTGGACGACGGCGCAATGCGCTTGAGCTGGAGGGGCTGTCTGCCGTGGACCCCGACATGGGTGTTGTTGCCGGAGAAGGTGCAGCGGGTCACGGCCGTCAGCGAGACGCAATGCTTGTATGAGGTTTTCGAAACACAGGCCGGGGTGGCGGCGTATGCGGTCATGTGGATGTTGGGCGAGAAGCAGTCTGCGATGGCGAGGGAGCAGGCGGTCAGTTTGAAAGGGTTTGTGGAGGGTAGTGGAAGGCAATAGGTTGGGAGACGTGGTTTTGGACCATTGGACTAGTAGCTCTGTGGCGTTCTGCATCATTGAGTTGTCGCAGAGATCCTGAATGTATCTCGAGAATCAAGATCGTAAGACCCAGCTGCAGAGCGCTGGGAAAGGCCATGGAAACGCTATCCCAGTGATTGGAGCACGAGCCGTCACGATTGATGCTCTATATGAACTCTGCATCAGTGATCTGGAACATTCTGGCAAAAGCAAGACTGAGACAATGATACAAAGACAGGCTCGCTGTCACTTGTGATAAGTGCATTTGATTAGGCCATAGAACAGCAATGCTGCTCGGCCAAAACCACTGCTGGCCATATCGAACTGGCGATCGATTGTGTATTAGGAGTCTATATCGACACTTCATTGCACCCATGAACTCACACGCATGCAGTATCTGACTTCTAATGACTACCGCGGCCTGAAGATCCTGCGCCTCTACCTCAATTACCGCGACCTCTTCGAGCACCGCGACCACCTCGAGAAACAGCCCCGCCTCGACCACTCGAAGAGCCAGCGACAACCTCAGCTGCCGTAGCGCTTACAGCAGCTTGCACGTGAGCTCTATATGCAGCAAACTCCTCGCGTTCACGTTCTGACCTTTTCTCCAACGTCCGCATACCTTTCTGCGTTTGCTCAAGCTCCTCTTTGTGAATCTTCACTTGGTGCTCTGCGCCTGCCAGCGTCCAATGCATCTCGTCCAACGCATCATCCGCAGCTTGGATTTCATCGTAAGCTTGGCGAATCTCGTCTTTCTTGGCCATGAGGTCAGCCTGAAACTTCTCGATCTCCAGCTGCAGCTCACTATACATGACAGCAAGCTCCGAAGCACTACGACCACCAAGACGAGCGGCAGAACGACAGATGTCAACCTAATCATCAAAATAATGACGCTTCCAGCCGTTGGCCTTCAGTTCATCGTTGGTGGGGGAAGCTCTCTCATCGATCACTTTGTATATGTCATTTACTTCGGGAGTTTCAGAATAAGGTATTTTGGACGTTGAGTCACCATGTGCAGCTTTTTCTCAGGTGTTGACTGGTTTCGAGATCTGGCCACTCATCTCCTTCAAGACGTCGAATCTTCCGTCGCGTCGATTACCTCGTCCTGTATGATGGTTAACGAACTCCTGTCTCACCTTGAGAATCTTTCCGTACCCACTTCAGTAATGTCCTGCTCTTGTGTCGTAGCGTCTTTCGATTTCGTGACCACTTTCGGCTGCTGCATTCCATCGTCCTCGTTCTCACCATAACCACTGTCGGCGACGATACGGTTAACAACAGTTGTCCCACCACAATCCAGTGATGGTCCGCTGTTGGCAGGCTTGATCACCCGTTTCAGGGACCGATGTCGTGTGAAAATAAAGCAGGGAGCTTGATAATCGCGCTTCGCTATCCATGCCGTCGACTAATCATTCGGATTGGGTCTCCTGACACGTGGTCCAGACCTTCACCTTGCGTAGTCGGTCGAGGATGAACCTACGCGACTAGTGAGAAGTGCAAATTCAGAGGCAGGAGAAATGCTTGTGGGTAAGTACGTTGTCAGGCGCGCTTGCTAATTGTTCGTAACTTCACGAAATTGGAAAGGAAGCAATCAATGAGCAGACGACGAAAGGGAAGGAACGGTCGGGCACAGCCGAGACAATTGCTATTTCTGGAGACTGCACGGGTCTCTGGCGACGAAGGATTAGTTTTCATCTTCTCGTCCAGCAAGAAGAAGATGTGATTAGCTAAAGAAAAAAAGCTCCCGACTCACCACCACTCAAGAATCAAGCTGCTGTCAGCCGTTGCTGCTGTATCTGGACACGGCGGAATGGAAGACGATATGGACCTTGCACTTGGTGGCCACTGACCAGCCATTGTCAACGGGGTGTCGCTGATATTGCATTGATGCTCGATGAGAGAAGTTGGCCGCGCTCTGCTGACGCTGATTGGCGCTGGTCGACGTTTTGGTTGATATTGTGGCAAAGGCAAGCTGGTCTGAATCTCGTTATCGCTTTCGTCGGAGCAGAGGACAGCAGCGACCTTGTATGTAGCATAGTCGCTTGAACTTGAATCAGCACTCTGCGCTTCGTCCTCCATGTGCTTACCTGTGTCCACAGCCTCGATTCCGGCGATTAGAGCCCAGAAATCCTCCAAGTCATCCTCTGCGCGGACAGGCTCTGGTCGACTGTGGAAGTCGTGCAGCTCCAGCTCAATGCCTTCACTGGTGACTTCCAGCGCGAGTGGGGCATATTCAAAGCAGCGGGACGGTCGGGGACTGCGAACCTCCTCTTTGAAGAGCATGTTGTTCGCAGACAAGCGATGCAAGCTTGATTTGCGCCGAGCAGACCAGGCTTTTTCAAGTTCCGCAAGGCCAACGCTTTCGCAACCATGAACCATGGTGCGTCGGTGACTTTGGTGTATCCGATCGGCATATTTGTGCTGCCTTGGTGGGGGACTGTACTGATTCGTTGCAGATCGGTCGAGCGCATCGGATGGTGTATGCGCAGCCCTTGACTTGAAGTGAAACCAACTACAATGTCCGCATTCTGACTTGCTTGCCTTTGTGTTTCGGCTGCGAAGGCCCAGCCAGGCCCGAACCTGCGAAAAAAACGACATGTTGTGCAGTGGTGTAAGAAGATGTCTCTTACCTGGAACGTTGTGTGCTTTGTCTTGTGCAAAGAGTGCTTGAGATCTTACCCGAAGAATGTTTTACGCGATTGTTGGGAATATGAGAAAGAAGCGAGCATGTCGACTTATTTGTGATTTCAGGAGAGGCGCAAGAACAAGGGGCTTTGTGATTCTGCTGAGAATTTGTAGTAGCACAACAACAAAGTGGCATTGTAATGGGTACATAACCTTCGAGTCAGTATGGCTTTGTTGTACTAATCCAAGAGCACCAGTATGACGCTCACCAAAACCAAATCTGGTTGCAGTTCTGACTCGATATCAGATCGACCAGTCTATCCAATCCACATTGCCAAGATCTCCATTGACATACTGGAAGACCTTCTCCGGACTGTCGTAATCTGCCCACTGCGGCGCAGAAAGCTCGATAGTCACTCCTGCACCTTCTTGCAACCGACTCGTCAAGTCGAAACCTGGCCCGTAGTCCTCATACTCAGCCATGAATGTCAAGCTATCCACGCGCGGGTCCGAGGAAGACCATTCAATGTAACCTGCTGGCAGAATGCTATCGTCCAAATAATTTCTCGCAAATATTGACCGCTGCTGAGAGTTCCATGGCCGACCAAGGGCGCACTCATGAGTGATCATTAGCGAGTCGTTGGCTTTCACCACGCTGCCATCGACAATGTACACCCCGTACTTATTCTCAAAGGTCGTGTTTGTTCCCTTCCAGGCCGTTATTCCTCCGCCGCAACCACGAAGGAGAAGGGTCGAATTTGTGATCCACAAAGTACCGAACCCATACAAGAAGTCTGTCTCGCCTTCAATTGAGCTATGGCTGATATATGTAGAAGCGTTCTTGCCAATATAGATGGTGTCTTGATACGAAGAGAAAGAGCAGTGGTAGAAACCGCTGTTCGCATATCCAGTCGATAGTGTCAGAGAAGGTCCGGCACTGTAGGGGAGGAAGTCATTTGTGAAGTTGAGATTGTATGCCCGGAAGTCGGTATTGCCGAATGGCTGGTCTACAGGAATCGGGTACCCCGTAGGACCAGAGCCTGTGAGTGAGGCATTCAAGTCAGGGGCCACTGTCAGTACAGCGGTGAACGCATTGTCCCCGGTGCCTGCGACCGCCCTCCAGAGTACTTCGACAGTGTTCGACTCGAGATCATCTGATGCACTCGTCTGGCCAAGGAGAGTAACTGGCCCTTTTCGAGTAATGTTTACTTGCTCTTCATACGTTCCAGGTAGTACAAGCAAGATCTGAGTACTTGTATCATCTGGAAGTGATAGTATTGCTGACTGAATTGTAGTGTATTCGTGGTTAGGCCCGACCAAAACCGTATCTGGCGGACAACCTTCGAGGGGATTATCTGAAGGCGCCTGGCATACACGCCTTGAATACTTGTCCCATGGCGATTGGTTGCTGAAGACAGCCTGAATCAGAATAGAGATGACTGCAAAGAATGCGTTCAGTTGCATCATGGTAGGTAAGGTATGTCAACGTTGGCTTGGCTTGACCTCGATCCGCAGATGCTCGGAAGACATGGTAGATAAGTTCGAAGGCACAGCTTTCTACCAACACCGTTGCGTACTCCATGGCAAAGACCCCGAGCTGCGAAGCTCAGTCTGCTTGATCTAAGCTCCTCCAAGCTCGAAGCAAGCAAGAAAGAGAAGAAGCTTACAAGCCTTTCGGAGC
>Ga0066648_10000602_pt1 | contig 23352 bp, 14 predicted proteins | sample CryGeyCG12114_NA_FD_59537 | JGI IMG/M metagenome (GOLD analysis project Ga0066648, IMG submission 59537) | Groundwater microbial communities from aquifer - Crystal Geyser CG19_WC_8/21/14_NA | ecosystem: Environmental > Aquatic > Deep subsurface > Groundwater | place: USA: Utah: Grand County... | reverse complement strand
CAACTCCTTCACAGTCAAAGCCGGCCTGGCCCAGATGCTCAAGGGCGGCGTCATCATGGACGTTGTCAACGCTGAACAAGCACGCATAGCCGAAGAAGCCGGCGCCTGCGCAGTCATGGCTCTAGAACGAGTCCCAGCCGACATTCGAAAGGACGGTGGCGTTGCAAGAATGAGCGACCCGGAATTGATCAAGGGCATTCAAGAGGCAGTCACCATCCCCGTCATGGCCAAGGCGAGAATTGGACACTTCGTGGAGTGCCAGGTCCTCGAGGCTCTGGGGGTGGACTACATCGACGAGAGCGAGGTGCTCACGCCAGCCGACGACACATACCACGTGGAGAAGAACAACTTTGGTGTACCATTCGTCTGTGGGTGCAGAAACCTGGGCGAGGCTCTGCGGAGAATAGCCGAGGGTGCGGCCATGATCAGAACCAAGGGAGAGGCAGGAACCGGCGACGTCGTCGAGGCTGTCAAGCACATGCGCACCGTGAACAGAGACATTGCGCGCGCACAGGGTGTCCTGGCGACCGAGGGCGAAGTCGGCATCCGGGCGTTGGCACGCGAGCTTGGAACCGACGCCGCGCTCCTGAAACAGACCGCCGAACTCGGAAGACTACCAGTCGTCAACTTTGCTGCCGGTGGCGTCGCTACCCCGGCCGATGCTGCGCTGATGATGCAGCTCGGCTGTGACGGTGTCTTTGTTGGAAGCGGTATCTTCAAGAGCGGCAATGCTGCGGCCAGAGCAAAGGCTATCGTCACTGCGGTAACGCACTACAAGGATGCCAAGGTCATTGCTGAGTGCAGTGCCGGTCTTGGTGAGGCCATGGTTGGCATCAATTGCGGAAGCATGGCTCCTGGCGAGAAGCTGGCTGGTAGAGGATGGTAGATCCGAGTAGAGTAGAGCAAAAGCTCGGCATAGCTCTCTATGAAATTTAGAATGAGCAGCATGAAGTATTGAATGTATGTACAGATGTCGGTCATACGTGCGATGTGACAAGTAGACATAAACGTCTCCTTTTCCCGACACATCATCCAACTACCAACTCTTTGTAGTCTTCAATATGCTCAACTCCCGTTCGAGGCACAAATGTCCCCACAAAGCACAAACTAATCCTGCAGCTCCTCCACTGCTCGAAATGCAATGCCGGAACGAACCTCGAAACGTGGAACATAATGTATTACCTTTGGTCGCTCATGTAAATTATGTACTATTGTTGATCTTTGATCTTTTTCTCAGCTGCTACGTGGGGAAGCCAGCTTCACCTCCACTGCCCTGCCTACTGCTTCAATCGAGGCCCAAGTACTCCCTCATCCACTTTCGCTTTCTGAGAAATTCTTCATACTGGTCTTGGCTGAAATAGAGCCAGCCTTTCGGGTTAGTCCAATGGTAGTTCACGACCATGGTGCGCTTGCGGTTGCCATACGGGTCACGTCCACCGCGGCGGTGATCGGTGTCTGGTGTGTTCGGACTCGTTATTTCCGGCAGGTCGATGATGGGGTTCTCTCGGAACAACCAAAGCGTGGAAGCCGAGGTCACGGTTCGGGTAGCGACATCGTATGTAGCGACCATGCCTGCGGAGTAATACCCCGTGGGACTCCACTTGTTGACGAAATATACTGTGATCTCGATGGTTGGGTATTTGCGGTCAGCTGGCCATGAGGCCGCTGGTCCTATGATCTTGCGTACTCGTTCTGGTACAGACTCCATCAGGTTCCCTTCGAGATCCTGCATTCGCAATGGTTTGCCTTTGCGGGATCGTATCGAGTCGAAGTAACTCTGTGTAATGGCGACAGTGTCTGTTTCGGGTATGCTTTGTGAAGTATCATAGGCTAACTCGCGGTTGACCATGTATGTTGCGGCAATGATGCGCTCAACATTGGAAAAGCCCAAGACGTAGGTGGGTAGTTGTGCCGGCAAGTCTCGCAACAAGAAGCCCTCCACTTCGAACGTTCTCACTGAGCCTCTGAGCCATGCGGGTAGGCTAGAGAGGTCAAATGCTGCATCGATTATGAGATGGCAGTGGGCGTTCTTGGCGACGATTCCAGCTGCTTCATATCGTGTCTGTTGGCTCAATCTCAGAACCGAAAAGACGGTTTTTTTGCTGGGTCTCCATAATCTACGAGTAGACAGGAAGCTACTACTCCTTACCGTAAACTTGGTGGTTGGCGGGAAAAGTTGTTCATACACCTCGTTTCGTATTTCGGGCGCAAGGTCGAAGAAAGATAGTTTTGGCGTTCCCTGGTCTGTGCTGCTTCCTGGCTTCTGCAGCTTTGCGACAGCTTGGGCCTTAGCCTCGCGTATCCGAGATGCGCGTCGCATGTTCCTACGAGCTTTCCGTGAGGTGGAAGATGCCTCAGTGTTTTTCGACATGGTAGTGGTTTTCGGCGAAGGTAATGGCGTCTGAGATCTTGTCTTGCTAGGTTTTTGGGTTCAGGAGGCTTTGTATGATCGGTACAGAGCAGATATAGGCACAGTCGTTGATTATGTCGTGCAAGATATGATCGAGGCCAGCTCGTATTCTCTTCTTTCTTCTGGTGTGGTTCTTGAAGGATGTATTATGGACAGCTGTTTGGAATGCAGGTGTACTCAATCTTATACATGCAGCGATCAATCTTCGAACAATACGCTGGCTGAGGATGAATGCGCGACAATGGACCCCTGGGACAACGGATGCTGACAATTGGCCAAAGGGCTTTGACTGAAGGACTTGACAATGGAACATTATGTGCGTAATTAGAGAAAGCGATTTTCGAGGCTGGACATTGTGCTTGAGTGTATCCGCTTCAGGATTCCAATGCCCCAACCAGAACAGGTATCTGCAAGCTGTACGTCCAGCTGTGTAGGCATACATTCCAAAAAAGTTGCCATAGACTGCTCTGGCTTCGTGATGAAGATCGGTGGGCCTCAGTGTCCTCGGCTCCGCGTGCGCGACGGTCATCCTTCTCAGTTTCACATCTTGCATGTTATGCGCTCGCTAGAGCTGTAGGCACGAACATCGGGCGACTTGTGTTTGGCCGTGTTGTTTGCATGGGATAGCACTGAGAGAGCGAAATGTTCAGGCGCCTCTTCCGGTGACACATCAAGTCTTAGCTCCAAGGACCACGCCTGTACTGATGTTGTCGATGCTGCTGTAACATCACTTGGTGGTGAAGCTCTAGAGAGGAGCTGCGTAGCCACAAGTACGGAATGATCAAAGTATATTTCAGCATATTCTTCAATATTCTCATCGCTGAGGCTGTTCGTGGATTTGTCCGAAGTCAGGCATTGGTGCAAAACTTGCAAGCGTTGGTCTCTCGTCGCGGAGTCGGGTAATGTTATTATGGCTTGTAGGTCGTTCACGTTGCTTTTGGTGCTCAACGTTGCGGAAGCTACCAGCTCGGAATGCAGCGCCGTAAGCATCGACGCAATCAATGCACCAAAACCGCAGCCGACTAGATGAACATGCTTTGGAACGTCCACTATTCTCAGCATCTCCACCACGCTAGCTGCGATACTCTCGTGACTGATGGTCTGGTCTGCTTGCCGTTGAGGCCAGACGCGCCTTGCTGGCAGCTCTGGGGCAAGAGTGATGTACCCGCCCATAGCGAGGAGATCTATGACGTGTCTGAACTGGTAGCTGGTTCGGAAGAAGTCATGTAAGAGGATCACAGTGCCTTTCGGCTGCAATCGTGCTGGCGGACTGCATCGGATATACTCAATTCGAAGTATCTCGTCGTCGACAGAGACGTCAATCGTGGTGTTTTCGTAGCACAGCATGTCAGATGTTTTGCTGAGAATAGAGGAGAAGTCACGGGCCGAGTGCAAGCGAGGAATGTAGCATATTTGTGCTCGTATGTCCAACGGACGCCATGATTGTTAGACATTCGTTCCTAGCTCGGCGTTTTGATGGTCGTATGACCGAACGTCCGCAGGCAGTATAGTAAACATACCAGCACATGCTCAACATATGACCAAGCTCGTTAGCCTGGTCAGCATCTGCATCATGCTGTATCGCCTGACTTCGCCTCAGGGATCATGCAGACTTGTTGTTGGAAGTTAAAGCTCCCACACCACCCACTGCGGACGTGTCGCTGTGGGCATGGAAGACTCATCGCAGCCGCCAGCACCTCGAGATCCAGGATAGGGATACCTAACAAGGGTTATCTTAATCCTCGCAAGCTATTGCAGAATGAAGCAGTAGCTCGTCGCAATGGCACCCGTCCTCGGACAATGGATGGAGCGCGTTTGTGCCAAGGATCGTGATATCGCCGAGCTCGGCCGTAGCGGGGCTAAGAGCCTGACACCATCCGTGGACTTACCACGACCCATGTCTAGACATACATGGGTCTGACCTGTCAAGACAACAGGACGCACCGTGGACGTTGTCCCTTGGCACGAAGGATTGGGTTACCCAGATATGGCGCCCCAAGCGAGCAATGCTGGTGCTGAGAATGGAGCAAGTGAGTTCGAGATGCGGCGTGCAGAAATCGTGGGACAGATTGGCGATGTAAGTACTCTCTGTCGATGCGCGCCAGACAGCAAAGTAGGGCGTGTAACACCGTCGATATATGAGGTTACGACACCAGCAACGCAAAAACTAACATACACAGTCGTTAGAGCAAGTGTTGACACAAATCAACGCGCTGAATAGAAGTCTTGAAGGGATCATCGAGGTGAGACGTGTGATGCGAGGCTCTAACAGGGTAGATATCTAATACTGGCCAGATCGGCAATGAGTTCGCTCAGGTCGAAGCACTTTGGAGTCAGTTCGAAAATGTGATGGGCAACGGACAGGCAGCAGAAGAAGAAGAAGGCCGAAACCAGGACCAGCATCGACCTGGAGAGAATGGGCAGTCGTGAAGAACACACTCTGCACGCTCAATCATTCCTGAAGCTTTGAGCAAATCGACAAGCACATGTCTTGGTCTATGAACAGATCTGAGCTCTACCAAATAGAGTCACCGAATACTAACCGATCGGTACCTTTTACCGGTGTCAGAACGCCGATTGATGGATGCCACCAACGCCTCATTATCATGTATCGGCCCAGCCTTGATGTGCAACGAGAATACAAGTTTTGAAGAAGAGAAAGCACGGCCTGCATGATCACAATATCTTGCACGATCTCTTCTTTGCTTTCTTGGTCTTCTTCCCCGGAGCACTGGGTTTTGTCTCATAGCTGGTCTCTTCTACTTGCACGGCTGTGTTGATGGCGGTCTCGAAGACCTCTGTAACACCCTTCTGCTCCTTTGCGGAACACTCGAGGTATCTTGCGCCCATCTGTTTGGCGACGGCCTGGCCTTGTTCGGGTGTTACTGGAGTCAGGCCTTGTGTTCGGAGGAGTTCGATGCAGGCACGCTTAGTGCGGAGATCTGATTTGAGGCCGACGAGAATGAGCGGTGTGGTCGGGCAGAAGTGGAGGACTTCTGGGTACCACTGCGCAATGTTAGCGCAAGGGTGGAGGTGGAGAAGTGGTTGCAATGGTGCTTACCTTGTCCATGACGTTTTCTAGAGAGTTCGGGCAGTCGATGGCGAAGCATACGAAGAGCAGATCGGTCTCAGGGTAGGAGAGTGGTCGCAGTCGGTCATACTCTTCTTGTCCAGCAGTGTCCCAGAGGGCGAGCTCGACTGTCTTGCCAGTAGCAGCGTGTGGGACCTGAGTGATGTAGTTCTCGAACACGGTTGGTACGTATTTCTGCAAGCATGATCAGCTTTGGTACTGTATCCTCCTGATGGTCACGCTCACCTCAGGGAAGTAGCCTTGCGAGTAGCTGATCAAAAGACAGGTCTTGCCACAGCCACCGTCACCTACTACGACGAACTTCTTCGAGTATGCTGGGGGTTGGGTAATGTTGGTTTGTTCGGACATTCTCGCACTGCTGTTGACGGTGCTCGCTGTAGCGTTGCTTGTTCTCGTGCTTGGAGCTCGCGTTGACTTCCGTGGTGACAGAGGAGCTGAAGGTGAAGTTGCTGCCTTCTCAGACATGATTGACGATTGAAACTGGTGGCTGTGTGATTGTGTTTGTGTAGCCATGATGATGGTGGATTAGAGCTGCACTAGAGCGCAATCGAGTGCAAGCACAAGTTGTCTACTTCTAATACACTGCGATGACTGAGAATGCTGAGGCAAGTGTAAGATATGTATGGAAGACTTGTATCTGAACAGCTGCTTGTATGAGATGTATCCAAGTTTACGTGGTGCGATGGTGAGACCTCTGGCGGCGCCCGCCAAAAATGTTTACAGTCGGTCGCCGGGCAACGTCTGCGATGTGCCATGGGCAGGCACGACCTGCCATCCCGGAACCGCGTTAGCCCCTCCTTGTGCTGCAACGATGCTCCTGGCATATAGTGTCTTGCTGGTGTACTTCATGCACATGTGCTAAGATCTGTACATCAGCGGCGCATAATACTGTAGCGCACGCCATCCTCGAACGCGTGTTTGCGCTAAATAACGACCAAGACAATTATTATCATGCTCGACTTCAAGTTCCCTGCTCCACGATACTTCTCCAAGACGCATGAAAAACGTAAACACACTGCCAGTGCCCTACGCAACGCTCCACTGACACACGATAACATCCGCTGCATCGAGAGAATATCCATGGCACAAGGTTTCCAGGCGGTTGCACAATGGAAGCGAGAAACGGGAAGATAGACGCCGGCACCGCAGGCCTCGACCACTACAAATCGCGACTACCACCATGGCGGTACGTTGTGCGGGAAAAGCTTCTGCCCATTACTCGAGCCGAGACACCATATGTTGCACTGCTGCAGGAGCGCATGCGAAGCCCTGCGCTGGACACGTATTTTGCCATGACGGCGAATCTGGGAACACACACGTGCTTCATGCTCGTCCTGCCCATCCTTTTCTGGTGCGGCAACCCGTTTCTGGGCAGGGCGATGACTATCAGTTTGGCGGCGGGTGTCTACCTGAGTGGCTTCATCAAAGATCTGCTATGCTTACCCCGGCCACTATCCCCACCCTTGACTCGTATCACTATGTCGGGTTCGGCGGCGCTGGAGTATGGCTTTCCTTCGAGCCATTCGACTAATGCTGTCACCGTCACCGTCTTCTCTGTCCTGCTCCTCCGCAATCCGAGCACCACCATCTCGGCTGACATGAGCATGTACCTGCAAGTTTCTGCTTACCTCTATGCCTTCTCCATAGTGCTCGGCAGGGTATACTGTGGCATGCACGGTTTCTTCGATGTGGTATGCGGAAGTCTACTGGGGGCGGCGATTGCATTTGGTCAGTTCTATCTCGGTCCGGTCAAGGACGATTGGATGTTCTCGAGCGCAGGACAAGCTGTTGTCGTTATCGCCCTGGTAATCTGTGTCCTGATACGGATACACCCCGAGCCTGCTGACGACTGTCCCTGTTTCGATGATAGCGTGGCGTTCACTTCTGTCGTGCTTGGCGTTGATATCGGTGGCTGGCATTTTGCCCGGACGCAGTACGCCGACGCCTCAGCCACGTACCCGGGGACAGTGCCCTTCAGCATCAGCGGACTGGGCTGGCCTAAGGTCATCGCGCGGATCTTGCTTGGTGTGTTGGTGGTGTTTGTGTGGAGGGCTATCATGAAGCCGCTGCTGTTAGGAGGACTACCACCCATCTTCCGCATGGTCGAGAATCTAGGCCTGGATCTACCTCGACGCTATTTCAAACCTGCTTCGCAATACAAGACGGTGCCAGATCAGCGGGATGACGACAATGTGATTCCGTCGGCGCGTGACATCCCCCACCTCTTGACGAATCTACGACGACGACGAGCGGAAACGGTGGGGCCTCAATCAGAAGCAGATGCGTACGAGGCCTTGGCGTATAGACAAAAGAGGAGGAGAGACTCTCTGTTGAGCCCTGGCCCGGCCGCACCTCCTGCCAGTGCGGCAGGAGTAGCAGAAGCTGGCAAAGACTACTTTGACCTATCCAAAGCAGAAGGTCCACGCTCGCGCAAGAGATCACTGAATCTGGAAGAATTCCGGGCGCAGATGGGGGCATCAGCGGACATGATGTCCCCAGAAGCTGTTGCCACGCCTCATCAAGCTCAGGACAATGCAAGCATGCGAATGAATACAGAGGACGAGAAGGACAGATCAGAACTCTTCGCAACAGTACAGAAACCTCGGGTCAGATATGATGTCGAGGTGATCACGAAGCTGATTGTGTACTGTGGTATTGGATGGCTGGCTGTGGAGGGTAATCCGATCTTATTCCATCATGTTGGATTGAGCATCTGATAGTTAGGGTCCCCGCCATGTGCACCACAATCGGACTCTTGCTCAGCCACTCTTAATGTCGAGGTGAAGATTCTATTCGCTTATCACACGCTGCACTCTGCACAGACCACTTTTAGGCCGGACCCAGAAAGTCGGTGCACTACGTTCGCAGCTGAAGCAGCTCCTCGGTGTCGCTTCTCCATGCGATATAGTCCGCTTCGAGTAATAAGTTGCTGATGCTGTGGTCTCTCGTTCGCGCTCTTGGTCTATGTGCCAGACCTATTCCCCAGTGATAGATTATCTGTGATGCTTTGCGTGAGAAGTTACGTAGAGGTCCATTCGTCCACGATCTGACCAACACCTCAGCCTAGACTGCCCGCTTTTTGCTCATATAGACCTTGATAGCGAGCAAGTCGCAAAGACAACATGAAGATGAACTGGCAATGGAGATCGCCAGGGATGGCTCCGATTGGTCGACAACTAGGTGGGTTGCTGGCCGCCGCGGTTGAGCCGATGTGGCAGGTGGTTCGCGCTTGCGACTTCTCATTCCGTCAAGCGCGACAGTCGCGGTCACAGCGCGTCACTCTACAACGGACCCCTCTACCAGCTAGCCCGCATCCGCCAGAGACAGTAGTAGTGGTAAGAACGGAAGCAAGGAAGAGAGGGAGGGCAGCTCCTGCTTTTGATCAACGGAATGAGGAAGACCAAGTCAACTCAATGCGACCAGCAAAGCGTCGACATCTTGACATCGACACACCATGGAAAGACCAAGCCTGGCTGAAAGAGCATATCAAGGACCTCACTCCTCGAGAGATATCGTCAACGAGACAGCTTGTCGCACCCCGTGAAACACCGGTGGTAAGAAGGTCACCCCCCAAGCGATTCGGCTACGAGCCTCGATTTGACCCTTACGCCCGCTCACCACGACGCAAACCATTCAAGATGGCCAATTCTATTCACCTATATCGCGACGATCCAAATCAAATGCAGTTCCTATGGACAAGCGACGATGAGGACGAGCGCAAGCCCAGTCCAGAGCCGACCCCAGCGAGGGAGGAACAGCCGTCGCAGGAGAGCAACACGAAAGTCGAAGACACTTCACATACAACCCTTGATCCGCCGAAAGAGCCTACACCCCCACCATCGGACTCCGACCCAGACTGGGACCCTGCCAGTGAGGCTGACCCCGAAGAGGCCCTGAAATGGCGCAGGTTCTTACGCGCACGACCAGAATCCTTCGACGAGCGTGGTTTCAAGATGCCCATACATGGTGTCATCAGTCCTGAAACACAAGAGTGGAATGAACAGCATGGAAAAAGACTAGAGCTCCAACGAGCAGCAGAGCCCCAAACTCCCTCAAGACCACCCCCCACCTCACCACTACATTCAACCCCCGCACAGTTTCCAGGCACACGAAGACTTGAGCCGGGTGAAGCTGTCGCGTCCCCGCTCAAATTCTTATGGAATGGTTTCGTGTCAATGTTCTCCCCTCGAGATGAACGGCAACAGCCACAAAAAGAAACGCGTCCAGCGGTCAAAGAGGAAGGTCCTGTCTCCACACCAATGGAGGAAGTCTCCAAGGAAAACAAATCAATACCAACCCCTGCGGCCATCGGGAATGGAATAACATCTACCGAGACTCCATCGTCCCAGACATCCAGTGAAGACGGGACACCTTCCCTTGAGCCAGCGACACAAACAGAGTCCAGTACAAACTCCTCAACCCCAGCCACGAGCATCAAAGCAGAAGAATCGATCGAAGCGAAGCCCGCCGAGAAAGAACTGAATCCCTTCGAGACACCCGCCAAGCAGCTTGCAGGCCTCACGTTACGCGACACCAGAACGCCATTACAGCATTTCCGAACCCCAAAAGCCAGCTTCCATCAATCCGTCAAGACTGACCGCAACACTCGCGCTCAAAAGCTTTTCGAGGAACGCGAAGCCCGCAAAGACGCATACAAACTCGTCCCTCTTAGCAAAGAGTGGGATGCAAAGGTCCGTCACGCCGTACAACACGGTGTGAAAGACAACGAGGGCTACACCAAATACAACGACACAGATCTCGCCCGTGTAGTCCCACAATACGCACGGGGCGGTGTCCACGATAATTGGCTGAATGATGCTGTGGTAAACGACTATGTCACCCTCTGCGTCAAGCACGGGAACAAAGACGATCGGCCTACTCAGGTCCCTACGTTTGCCGCCTTTTCCAGTCAAACATGGCAGAAGATCCAATCAGACCCCAAATCCATCCCTACCCGTTGGTGGAAACGACAAGGAATCCAGGGGAAACGCGCCCTCGAGTGCACCACCATATTCATGCCAATCAACACCGGCTCTCACTGGACCCTGGCAGTCATACATCCCAAACTCAAGAACATCACCATGTACAACAGCATGGGCTATGGTCGGAACCAGTCTGTCGCCGAAATAATCCTCAAGTTCATGAAACAAGAGGTTGGCGCAAGCTTGCTCGAGGAGGAATGGACCATCAACGCACGTGGTCTGTCTCCACAGCAGAGAAACAGCGATGATTGCGGTGTGTTCAGTATCACGACGGCGCGGCAGGTTGTGCTGGGCAAAATGGAGAAGGAGCCGTATACTGCGGATGTCATCCCCGTACAGAGGAAGAGGATCGTGGCAGAGTTGGTGAACGAGGGACTGTTAAGCGCTGAAGCGTCAGCCGGGGACGCGTCAGTGAAGGGGAAGTAGGGCACAATGGTACGGAGAAACAGCCCGCGAGGGAATGAGCTATGAGGTCACGAAGTCACGAAGGGCAAGCGCTGCAAGCAGCAGCGATTAATAGTGGCAAGCTGGGATTGAAGCAATGAGTCCAGGTAGAGGCATGACAAGAGGTTCTGCATCAGTCATGGTGGCCGCGGAGGATCAGGCCTTGTATACCTAACCTACCTTAGAACTGTATAACATAGAGATACCCAATCTACCAACCAACCAAGCACGAGACAGTTGTGTCAATAGTAAGCCCGCTGGGAGATCCGATGCGTACGGACGAACTGTACAAGATGAGCCTGATTGGAACGACCGCTTAAATCACACTGGATCTAGACGGTTGATGAGGCCATCAATCACTGTCTGCTTTCGCTTTCGCTCTCGCTATCTCTTTCGCTGTCGTCTCCCGCCGCAACCTCCTCCCTTGACAGAGTCCATGACTGCGCCAATGCCGCAACATCACACCAAGTCTATTGTATATACTAGACTGTGATCGGCGCATGGCGGGCAGCGAGGCCAAGCTAGCCAGCTAGACAGCCAGCCTCGTATCTTGACATTGGACGCCACACGAGTCAGTACCTCGGAGATTGAGCTGGGTTGCATGAAACGACCAATCAATATCGAATTGAGCTCAACCAAGAGATCTATTCGATGAATGAGATGTGCCATTTTCGCATTCATCCAATGGACACCAATCTAATTCTTTAACCAAGTTAAGTCACGTACCCAAACTGTCCCCCACGACATGCCACCCAGAAATCTCTCACAACGTCGTTCGTCTTCCTCGCGCCTCGTAGACTCTCGATCTGCGCTACAAATCGGGCACGTTGCTCCGTCTTTGTCGCATTTAATGCCTTGGGCGTCAGTACACCGCTTTCGGGGCGCATGGCGGCCGTCAGAATTGGTTTTGCACGGAGAGACTGCTTGGAGATGTAGGTGCGGAGGAGGAGGGTCAGGGAGTCGATCTCGGAGCGCGCGCATTCGCCGGAGAGAAGGTGAAGGGTCAGAGCGAGGGTTTGTGGGGAGTAGCGGGTCAGGAGGGCGTCGATATTGGCTGCGACGGCAGGATTCGGGTTGGACATGAGTGTTGAAGATGCGTCTGTGAGCTCAAGGAACGAGGTAAAGAAGGCGGCGGCGGAGCGACGGGGGAGAGTGTCGGTTGTACTCCGAAGGAGGAGGAGGGCGTAGTCTATGAAGGCCGACATTATGTCGATGGCGGAGGGATGGGTCAGGATGTGGGTACCGTATTTGGGAAGTGAGCGGATGACGAAATCGAGGATGCAAGTTGGTGCGCTGAACGTGTTGCTTGTGACGGGGTCTGTGAGCCGCTCGGTGGACTCTTTGGTGAGTGTGAGAACACGGCTGATCAAGGCTTCGGCTTGTGGCGAGGTTTCTGGTGTTGGTGCGGGCTCGGAGGAGACGTAACAGCAAGCTGTGTTCATTGTTTGGTCGAGGTTCGCGTTCCGAGTGTCGATGAGAGTACAGAGTAGTTCCGTGCTTACGTGCAAGGGAAACTTGAAGGGAGTAGGATGGTCTTCTTTGAAGCCGGCTTTGAGGAGCTCGCATGCCGCTGAGACCAGGTCTGCTTGATCTGGTTCTAGGAGGCGGCTCCATGGCTCTGCCAGCATCTGCAGTACGACTTGTTGTGTTTGCCGACCAGGCCCATCCGCCCAAAACGTGGTTACTGTACTCTTGGTAGCTTCCAGGTCGACAGGTGTTTCTGCGGCGCCCTGTAAGCCCCTAGCTACCGCAGCCAGCATCGACACGCGCTCAAAAAGAGGGTTTTGTGATTCGTCATCTGGCGTCAAGGATGCTCTAGTGGCATGGACAGCTTCCAAGTTCTGGACGAGCTGAAGCATCTTCTGAAGAGGCTCGATTTTGTCTGCCTCAGAGGGTAATGCTTGGACAAGGGCTGAAACGGCGCTCAAAACCTTGCAACCCGAATGCCAAGGGATGTCCTCGAGCGTAGTCAAGGTCTGCAAAAACTGTGGAAGTGCTTGCACCAAGAACGATCTTTGGCTATCACAAAGACTGTAGATTGCTCTGGCGGCATGGTTCGAATGAGCTCTGATCTGGAGAGAGCGGAAAAGGAAATCGAGGCTGCCTATCAGATGTTGTGAGTTTCGCTGCAGATATGATGTCGTCTCGGCGAGCAGCGTTATGGTGGATTTTCGTACGCGACTCGGTGTCCCTTCCGATGCTGAGATAGCTCGATGCCATAAGCTTGATGAAAATATCTTGTTGAGAGAGGGGTCGCAACGCTCGGGTTCGTTGGACAAGGCATCGGAAACTGATCCCAGAACCCAGATTGCCGCTTCGAATTCTGCCCAGTTCGATTCCGACGCGTCGGACACCGATCGTGCTATGTCTTCTATCAGCGGTGGGCCAAGAATGCCGAAAGCAGTTTGGAAGAAGTCGTTGGCTGAAAAGCGAAAATCTTCGAATCTGGTGTTATCGTCTTCATCCCATATAGCCGTCATCTTGTCAAGCTCTTCAGGAGGATATCGCACTTTGACAAGCGTCGCGAGACATACATCTTGAATTAGCGTCGTCATGCTCTCATCAAACTGCGAAGGTTCGGACCAGTCACTGAAGCCCTCTGCGATGGTTGCCATGATGTCAAGTGCAGCCTGGCAAACTTCGTCCTCAACCATGGCCGCACCTTTACACCTTAACAAAAGTTGTGCTGTCTCAACACAACGCCGCACATCGCCAGATTTGAGATATTCACAGGTTGTCGTATCGAGCTGATGCACCACTGCTTCGAGAAACTCTACGAACGAGTTGGCTTCGGCAGAGAATTCCCCTTGAAGAAGCTCTGTTTTCCATCGTGAGGCTGCATCCGAACCAATTATTTCGTTGCGATACTCGGGTAACGCACGTGCCAAGATACGAGGCTGATAGGTTTGTAAAGAGGTAAGGCATGGCATACACTGATTGGCGGCCGCTGGGTGTTGAAGAAGACGTATAATGAGGGATACGACGTTCGAAAATAAGTCAAAAAGAGCGTGTTCGGGAGACTGTTCATTCGCAACGAATATGGCCCAGAACTGGCTTGTTAGCTAGGGTTCGTATTGGGGACACGCCATGGTCAACCAACGCGAGCTAGTGAGAAGCATAAATCTGAACAATGAAGGGGATGAAATTGGTCGACCAGGGCAAAGGGGACTAAACGTACCGGGATCTGCTGTGCTGTTTCAGCAAGGAGCTTGATGGCATAGTGCTCTGTGGACTGAACCTGAAGTCCGGGCAGTGATGGTGTCACCCCGACTTGTGCACAAAACGCCATGAGGGTAAAGTACAAGAGATGCCAGACATCAGAAGCCAAATTCGAGAGTCGCACCTGATTACGATGACCCGTCTGTATGAGGGAACTAGAGCCCAGGCCTTCACTAATGGCGAGGCTCAGTCGCAATACGGCCTTCAAAGCGTAGCCAGAGATGACAGTATCGGCACCGAGAAGATCTGCCATTGAGGGCACCTGGGTTTGTGGCAAATACTGTCCAGCAAGAATGCAGGCTAAAATATGGCGACATGGTTGGGCCCAAGCGGCATCGGGCTTGCCGAAGATTGCAGCAAGCGCCGACGAGAGCTTTGAGAGCACGACTTCAGACTCGGTAGAAGTAGCAATGGTGACATAGCGTGTGACCAATTGCCGAAGCAGCTGCGATACACGATCACGGTTTTCGCCAATGCTGTCGGTCTCCCAGTCAGCGTTAACCTTCTGCTCGAGTGTTAGAGCGCCATAAAATTGGAGTATATGGTCGTCGCTGTTCAGTAAGTTGAGTGCAGCCTGCCATGCAGTAGGCTCACGTTGCAGAGCTTGAATCTGTCTCTGGATTGTGTTGATCACATGTGGACGGCCTTGGTTCTGTGGAGAGTTGAGATCGCGTATGAGTTGCTCCATAGTCCTAGAGCTTGCACAGTGCGCCCGTTTCAATGTCTTGCGTCTTTAGGAAGTCGTATCCATGGTTTCGAGAGCGCGACAGTACCTCGCGGATGTTGCTGTAGTAGATATTGTTCCAGGTCAGGTTGTTGTCGAAGAAATGTAGTCGCCAGCCCCACCATAGCATAAGGCAGGTGCAAACGACCTGTCACTATTTGCATGGCAGTAAGGATGAATTACGGGAGTAGCAATCATTCTTTCATCTAGCCTGATGAAATGGGCTGAGCGACAAAGGATTCACACACCACGGCAAGGTTCTCAGCCGGCACTCTGCAGACATGAGCAGTAACAGATGGGCCACGTCCCACCTTTCTGGATTTGGAAATTCGTTGACATGCGGTCATGCCTCGTTGCTTGTCACCCTTCTTTGAATCTACATTCTCTTATTCTCTTGTACACATTCTGTGCCTGTCTTATTGTCCTTTTAGGTCTTCGTCACTCGTTCTGCGGCTCCAGTGTTGACTCTGCGACGTAGGCATCCTTCATGCGCCAATTGATATCACGACTGAGTAGCGTCTTTCAAAAACGTGCCCAGCTCCCAGTCTCGACCACTGCCTCGATACGATCTTTCTCAATCTCATCGCGCTCTCGAGCCATCGATATGGAGACCGTTGACACGACCAAGAGGTTATCGCAGTTGCGAGATCTCATGAAAGAGCACAAAGTGGACGTGTATATCGTACCTTCAGAAGACAGCCATCAGTCCGAGTACATAGCCCCGTGTGACGCGAGAAGAGAGCACATATCCGGCTTCTCGGGGTCTGCCGGCACAGCTGTTATTACCCTGGACAAGGCAGCCCTGGCCACCGACGGTCGGTACTTCAATCAAGCCTCGAAGCAGCTAGACAGCAATTGGCTGCTATTGAAGCAGGGACTAGAGGACGTGCCAACATGGCAGGAATGGACAACAGAGCAGGCGGAAGGCGGAAAGACAGTTGGTGTAGATCCCACTGTCATCACCGCTGCCGATGCGCGGAAGCTCACCAAGTCCCTCAAGAAGACTGATGCCAAGCTGGTGGGCGTGAATGAGAATTTGGTCGACAAAATATGGACTGATCGACCAGCTCGCCCAGCAGAGCCAGTCATTGTGCTCTCGGACGAATATGCTGGAAAAGACTTCAAAGAGAAACTTACAGACCTCCGCAAGGAGCTGGACAAGAAGAAGACTGCCGGCATGGTCGTTTCCATGCTGGACGAAGTTGCCTGGCTGTTCAACCTCAGAGGAAGCGATATTCCCTACAACCCCGTCTTCTTCTCTTATGCTGCTGTTACACACGATTCCGCTACTCTATACGTTGACTCTGCGCAACTGGATGACAAGGTCTACGAGCACTTGCATGGAACCGTTCAGATCAAACCATATGACGCTCTTTTCTCCGACCTCAATGTCTTAAGTCAAGGTCCTGAACAGGGTGGTGCTGATACCAAAGCAAAGAAGTACTCCAAAATCTTGGTTTCCAACAAAGCTTCCTGGGCACTCTCACTAGGTTTGGGAGGTGAGGAGAAGGTGGAAGAGCTCAGAAGCCCGATCGCAGACGCAAAAGCCATCAAAAATTCGACAGAGCTGGAAGGCATGCGACAATGTCACATTCGGGATGGCGCCGCTCTGATAGAATTCTTTGCATGGTTGGAGGACCAGCTCTTAACAAAAAAGGCCACGTTGGACGAAGTCCAGGCCGCGGACAAGCTTGAAGCTATTCGATCGAAAGGAAAGCACTTCAAAGGCTTGTCTTTCGACACAATATCCTCTACCGGACCCAACGCTGCAGTCATCCATTACAAGCCAGAGCCTGGCAATTGTTCGACGATAGATCCAAACGCTGTGTACCTGTGTGATTCTGGTGCTCAGTATCTGGACGGCACGACCGACACAACCCGGACATTGCATTTTGGTCAACCGACTGAGATGGAAATCAAAGCATACACTTTGGTGCTGAAGGGCGTCATCGCTCTGGATCGAGCAGTGTTTCCCAAAGGAACCACCGGCTTCGCCATCGACGTATTAGCTCGACAAGCTTTGTGGCGAGAGGGTCTGGACTACCGGCACGGTACTGGTCATGGTGTTGGCTCGTTCCTTAATGTCCACGAGGGCCCAATTGGTATCGGCACAAGGTCTGCATACTCAGAAGTGTCGCTGAGTATCGGCAACGTCATTTCCGATGAACCAGGATACTACGAGGACGGCAACTTCGGCATCCGCATCGAGAACATGATTATGGCAAAGGAAGCTAAGACGAATCACAAATTTGGCGACAAGCCTTGGTTGGCTTTCGAGCATGTCACCATGGTACCCATGTGTCGGAAACTGATCGACGTAAGCATATTGAGTCCGGAGGAGAAGCAGTGGCTCGATGAGTACCACCAGGAGGTATGGGACAACACGCACGGCTACTTCAAGGACGACTTGACCTTGACGTGGCTAAAGCGTGAAACTGGAATGATAGGATAGAATAAACGTGAGCGATGGACATGGCTTTTGTGACTCTGTTCCACACTAGCTCATATGACCCTCAGTCGAGGCATCTGCCCGATCAGTCACAACCTCAGCCCTCCTCTACTTGGCTCATTCTACTCCTATGCTGCTGTTGCTGCCCTTGAACTACCACGTCTTACTATATGGGATAACTTGGTTGACATCGTGACTGGACAATCCCATCATAAAATAGTCCAATTCCCCAATGATCGAGTGTCGAGACCGAATCTATCGTGTTAGGGCGTTACTTGCGCAACAAGGACGATTGGCTCCCGCTAAAGTGTGGAGTCGCCATTGCCAGCACAGCGGCCGATCTTTTCTCACCTTCCACCCATGGGTACACGTTACGGAGGCCGATCAGCCTCATTTCAAGCTCGCGACTTGCAATTGACAAGATGCTCAATCACATTCTCATCCGAATCTCAAGTGCCTTGGTCAAATCTCATGCAATATTCAACGCCTGATGTCAGGATAGGGGTGCAGTTGACGGGCAGCATCCCCGCTGCTCTTGGCTGGTTGACATCGTGCTCACTCCATTGGCTAGGGATTCTGGCGAGTGATATAATGTGACTTGGCAGCAGTGTTGAGTCACGTCTCTTTTCGTGCTTTTGGCGACGAAGCCTCTTGACGCTCGACACTCTTCAAGCCTTTGCAGCTCATCTTGGACATCTCAGCAACAACAGTGCCGGGCCAAGATGCCGTTGAATCAGCTGGTCAACTTCTTGACCGAATGCTCACCTCAACACGCATACTCTGAGAAACCTTTCGATCGAATCAGTGAGATCGTCAGATCAACATGGTATCTTGGTTTCACTTCTTTTGGTGGTCCAGCAGTACACTTCCAGATCTTCCATAAGAAGTTTGTGGAGGAGAAAGAGGGAAGAACACCATGGATCGATGAGCAGACGGTGTGTTCATCCTCCTCTCGCCGCGCCTTATGTAGACACAAATCGCTATCGTGCTGCATGCATCGAATGGTCACATGCTAACTGTATCGTCGTTGCCAACAGTACCAGCAGCTTTTCGCACTCTGTCAAGGCCTTCCCGGACCGGCAAGTACTAAGTTCTTCTTCGCAATCGCGTTAGTTCACGCAGGCTGGATCCCAGCTATCCTGGCATTCTTGATATGGTCCATACCTGGCGCAGTGGGCATGTTTGCGCTTGCCTTGGGTGTACGACAAATCTCCGATACTTTGCCTGAGCCTGCTTACGCTTTCCTGTCTGGACTGAATGCCTCAACCGTCGGCATCGTTGCTGTTGCTGCTGTCCAGCTTGCCGAAAAATGTATCAAGGACCCCATCTCGCGGCTATTGGTCATCTTCGGCGCCTGTGCTGGACTGTGTTATGGCGCTTTGTGGTACTACCCAGTCCTGGTCGTTGCTGGAGGCTTTGCCTGCGTTATGTGGGACCTTTGGCTTGGGCGAAGAGTGCGCAAGTTGAAACAAGCCTGGGAAGCCAGAAGAAGCCATGCCGCAGATCAAGCTGCTGCTGCTGAAAACGAAGCAGCTAGCAACTCTCCACGACAGCCTGGGATTGAGCTCAGAGTGCAGGAGGCCGCAGCCAGTATGAAGCACAGCACAGGTCTTGTCCAGCGACGACAAATACAGCCTGAAGCGACGGCCGACCGCTCGTTCGAGGCGACTGCGGAGTCAAGTACAGATTCCGCTACGACTATTGATGTCCAGCAGCAGCGACGGCAGCATCCTCAGAGCGAATCAGAGCCTTTCAGAGTGCCGTATGGCGTTAGCATCCGTACGGGACTCACCGTATTGGCATTCTTCACAGTCTCATTCGTCGTCATCCTTGTTACGCGCTCGGAACTGCCACAGGATCATCGACCTCTGTCTCTATTCGCCAATATGTATCTTGCGGGAACGATTATCTTCGGCGGCGGCCCAGTCGTCATCCCTCTGCTCCGTGAATATGTCGTTTCGCCCGGCTGGGTCTCACCCCGAGATTTCCTCATCGGTCTGGCCATTATTCAAGCATTTCCAGGGCCCAACTTCAACTTCGCGGTCTATCTCGGTGCTTTAGCTGTTGCTGGTAGCGTGGCTGGCATTTCCGCCGGCCATGCTTTGCTCGGTGCTGTCCTTGGATTTATCGGCATCTTCCTTCCTGGCCTCGTGTTCGCAATCTTCTCGCAAGGTCTTTGGCGGATACTACGGACCCAGCCGTTGTTTCTCGCGCTACTAAGAGGTATAAACGCGACAGCTGTCGGCCTTGTCTTCACAGCCGTGTATCGCTTGTGGGAAGTGGGATATCTGACCAGCGAGTCGACCTCGGGCGACAACGTCGACGCTGTCTCAGGCGGTAGAGTCAGCGGACGAAGTCTCGCTGATGAGCCATGGTTCGTTGTCATTGCCGTCCTTACCTATTCTGGAAATAAGTGGTTCAATATTCCTGCTGCCGTCGGCATTGCTGCAGGCGGTATTCTTGGACTGGCGTGGTGGGGTGTGACACAGCAGTAGCATGCTATCGACGGCGACTCTAAGCAGCGGAGAACGACAATCGTTCGGTACGAATCTGCTGATGTCTTGCTGTTTTCATCAGAACCACATACAATACTTCACCACAACGACTGCAGTTTGCTGGGTCGTCATCCGCACTCCTGCTCGAGGAGACCGAGAACCTGGTAGTACACGAGCCCAGCAAACCCTAACCACACTACCCGCAAACGTGTTTCCAACACAGTTCCCATAAGCTACCCAGTCAGAGCTCCACTGAGCCAAGTCCATTTCTCCTCGTCCGGGCCTAATCATTCACTTATGCTTTCTTGGAATGTTTCTAACCGCAGTAACTAAGGAAAAAACCGCCGTCCCTCCTTCCAGGAAACGCAGTCCTGATAGGATGATGCTATTCGCTCGCACCCACAGTCGGCCTACAGACAGCACACCACCCCCGTTCCGCCAAGCCTCCATTCCTTTGAGCTCTTGGTCACGATCTACTCGTCCGTGGCGTGCGTCTTGGTCGGCGTTGGCGCTCATTCGTGGTCTGAGCCGTCGGATATCGTGAGCAATGTGCGCCAACTCGTTCCCGGTGAGCCGAAAGCTGTCAGTGAGCGAAGCGAGCCTAGGTTGAGATCTAGTTGGATGGGACAGAGCAGGCAGGCACGCAGGCAGGCAAGTCGGTAGGTAGGTAGGTAGGTAGGTAGGTAGGCAGAGACAGGACGAGAGTGGAAAGGAAGAGGCTGAACAGCGCGGCGCGCTATATACATCATGTAGGAGGAGTAACAAGGAGGTAGTCTACTGTAGAATTGACGTTTTCCGCGCATCAGCAGTCTACCTAACTGTCCCACATGATCTCACCCAACTGTAACAACATATCACCCATCTTCTTTCTACTGTTAATCGCCTCCTCCCGATCATCTCCTCGAATGTTCGCACTGAAACACAGCTCGATCACTGTCCTCAGCTCATCATAAGTGTACCCGACATTTTCCTTGTCCTTCGTCTTCCGCTCTTTTACGTAATCCATGATTGCATCTGGTCCCTGTAGGAACAACTCGTAATACTGACTCGACTGTGTAAGTAGTGCGTCGTCTTCAATCTGCGGTTCCGCCTCGCCGTCCACGTTCGCGTTCGCTTTCGTTTGCTCGACGAGTCCAAGTCCAACATCAACGGCACCCATCTCGCCCTCTGTGCCGTATTTCTTGCCATGTACATCTAGACCACGGAGGACCTGCTGGACGACCATGCCGTCTATGCGCATACGCTCGGCACCATGTCGATTCATAACGCCCACGAAGTCTGCGCCCACAATGAGGTAGCGGTCGACTAGGCGGCCGAGACCAGCCAAGATGAAATGTCTTTCTTTGCGGCCCAGGTAGGACGAAATATTGGCTTCGAAGTGGATAAGGTCGTTGTTGAGGTCTAGAATTAGAGGACTGGCAGATGTAGGTGGTGCAGGAAGGACAAAAGGGTAGAGACCTGAATCGAGAGGCGGCGGTGTTGGGTCTCTTTTGGCTGAAGCTTGTGGTGTAGTGCCTTGTGGTGTTGCGGACGCTGGTAGACTAGCACTGGCTGCTGGGTCCTCAGTGTTAGGCTGGCGAAGTGCACGGCCAAGTTGGTGAATAATGCCACATCTAATGTCGAAGTGAAGGGTCAGAAGTGCCTTTACGGCGAGACCGCGGAAAGAGTTAAGTGTCTCGTCGAAGTGAAGCGCAGTCTCATTTGTGAGAGGGAGGTAGACTCGCGTGCCCTGGGATGCAGGGGAATTAGCTTGGCCACCAGTTTTCAAATTTGTGATGAGCGTCCACCTGCGTTGAGTGTGTTGGCCTGTTAAGGAGGAATTGCGCGAATCTGTCTTGCCTGAGCTCGCGTCAACGCGGCGGAGCTGTGAGAGCGATGCCGACAGCCATTGCATGCTGTTGTAGACTAGTGAGAGTCGGTGCACGGATTTGGGGTCCGAGATGATATCGTATGCTTGAATTGGCTGTGCCTTGGAGGCCGCGATGAGGAGTTGGACTTCCTTCTCCAATAGATCTGACCGTGCAGCCCGATCCATAGTTTTGTCATTCCAGAGAGATAAGGTGGTCTCTCTAATATCGCCCTCCTCAGCATGTCCAGCTGCAGCTTTCATGACCGTAGTGTGGACGCCGCCAGCTTGGTTAGCTTGCGAAACACGACTGACTATGTCCTTGTAGAACCCATAGCATCGGTCGTAGTATTTGAATAGTTGACTAATGACCAGCTGCGTGAACATTTGGTCTCGAGGTATCGCGCTCAGCATCGCAGAGAACGCGTGTACTAGCGACATAAAGCCGACAGTACCTTTGAAAATAGGATGGGGAGAGTGCTTGGACCATCGAGAGTCTTCCATGAACGCTTCGAAGTCGATCATGTTTTCTGTGCAGAGATCCGTGACTGCCTCTTCGAGCTGCGGGTGAAAGACGTTGATCAGGAAGTCATCGAGAAAAGAGGTGAGAGTGCTCATGGGTATGTTCGAGGTATGTGGCACGATGTCCTTTAGATGCTGCAAGAATGTCAGGGACGGTGGCAGTAGTATGGTCATGTTGAAGACGCTCGGTTCGATCAAGAGCTTGTGTCCGGCAGCGGTGCCATCGTTGGCTCCTCGATCGCCGAGCAAGGAGGTAGTCCCGTCCTTGTTTTTTGACTTTGTGACCAAGCCAGGCACAGAAGACTTCAAGACCTCATCGAGTTCATCCTCTTCAGTCTTGATATCCGAGGACTTTTCATCCATTTCCGATAGCTTGAACATCCTTTTGTTCCTGTCTCGAGGCTGTCTTGCAAAGACGTCGCCCGTGGCAACAGATTGTTTGGTTGCACCATTAAGGTCACCGTTTGTGGCTAGATAATCGTGCAGGAGGGATCGGATCTCCATCTGATACAGTTTCCACAACTCCTTGAAACTTGCACCGTACTGCTCAGGCTTTGCCAGGTTTTCTCGATCGACAATGCCCAGCACGACTTCATGCAGGACTCGGTGACCTTCAGCAATTGCTTCGAACTTGGCGTACAAAGTCCAGAGGAACTCGGATAGCACCTCGGAATCTGTCTCGCTTGCTTGCAGGATGGCCGTCTTCACTTTGTTCTTGGTACCGTGTGTTCTCAAATGGCTTGGATATTTGGAATCAATCTCTTGGTTCGTCTTTTCGACGACCTTGTACAGCTCAACGGGGAGCCTCTGCTCAATCCTGCTCACTAGCTCCTCGAGGTATCCCCTGCGATTTAGCGCCTCTATAATCATCTGAATGTAGTAGAAAGTGTCTGACTCGGGGTTCTTGCTCGCGTCTTCGGTCATGGCTTTCTTGGTGTTGAGTGCTGCCAGGTAGTGGTAGACTGGCCGATCCCATGCATTGGCGCCAAAGCTATCTCTAGGGTTCGCGTGCCCGCTGCCCACTTTTCTACCTCGCCATCGCTCTGCGCAATAAGGACTCTTGAGGTACAGATGATCATGCAGTTCCTCAACCAGCATATCGATCAGGCTGCTCTCTTGAGAGGTGAAGTAACTCCTCAGATCGCCCATGGCACCAATATCGTCGAGTCC
>Ga0066648_10000601_pt1 | contig 23397 bp, 28 predicted proteins | sample CryGeyCG12114_NA_FD_59537 | JGI IMG/M metagenome (GOLD analysis project Ga0066648, IMG submission 59537) | Groundwater microbial communities from aquifer - Crystal Geyser CG19_WC_8/21/14_NA | ecosystem: Environmental > Aquatic > Deep subsurface > Groundwater | place: USA: Utah: Grand County... | reverse complement strand
GGAGCTGTGCGAAGCCCGTCTTGAGGGCCTCCACTCCGGTGCGAACCGCGTCGAGGATCGGCGAGAAGCGCCCCAGAGCACCGGAGACGTTCTCGACGAGCCCTTCGAAGCCGTGCGAGTCCGTGGCTCCGTCGAACAGACCGGAGATGAGGCGAGACAGACGCCCAAGCAGCTCGATGGGGGAGACCAGCAGGCTCGGCAGGCTCTCGAAGAGCGCTGTGAAGCCTCCCGCCTTTCGGATGGCCTCATCGAGCGAGACGAGGAAGTCTCCGATGGATCCTGTGAAGTCCAGGAATCCCCCGGAGCCATTCGACACCACTCCCAGCAGATCGGAGATCGCTGAGAATATGCCCTGGACGAACTGCTTGCCGATGTCGAGCACCGCGAACAGCCCAGCGAACGTCCGCTGGAGGTTCTTCGCAGTTTCTGGTCCGATTTTGAGCTGTTCGGCGAAGTTCGCGAACCGGACCGTCAGGTCGTAGAGCTGCTTCCCAGTGGTGGCCGGGAAGATGTCTCGGAAGGCCGTCTTGATCGGTCGGACGACCGAAACGAGGCCCGCGAAGGCGTTCTTGATGCCCTCGATGAGCTTGTCACGCCCCCCGAGCTCCTTCCAGGTGTCCAGAAGGGCGTTGCGAGCCTTCGACTGCCCCTGGACGAAGCCGCCGATGGTGTTCGACAGCCCCGTGAAGAGCGTCTTGGCCTCGCCGAAGTCGCCGAAGACGGTCTGCCAAGTCTGCGCCCAGCCTGAGCCGATCGCTTCCTTGGTGGTGTCCAGCAGACCAGAGAGGGTCTTGACCTCCGTGGCCGCGTGGACCGCCATGGTGGCCTGCTGCTTGACGGCCTTGACACCTGCTGCATCGAAGCCCTGCGCTGCGATGGTGGCATCGTCCACGTCGCCCGACAGGTTCTTCAGGGTGTTCGTCAGGACGTCTGAAGTCAGCCACGGAGGCGGAGCACCTGGGATGTTCGCGATGGAGTTGCGGAACGAGTTGCCGTTGATCTGGAGGGTCTTCATGGGACCCACCGCCTTCACGGCGTTGCCGTCCAGCTCGCCCATCGCTACCGCGGTCTTGGCGAGGGCCTTCTGGAAGACCGCACCGCCCATGCCCGCGTTGACGACCGAGTTCCAGTCCTGCAGACCGACCCGACCGGCCGAGATCGCCTGCGACAGCTGGTACATCGCCGTCGAGGCCTGCTGCGAGTTCGACCCCGAGAGCGCCGCGAGGTTCGCGATACCCTTGATGGCCCCGACCGAGGTGTCCAGGTCCACACCGGCGGCCGTGAAGGTGCCGATGTTCCGAGCCATCTCGGAGAAGTTGTAGATCGTCTTGTCGGCGTAGTGGTTGAGCTCGTTGAGCGCCTTGTTGACGTTCGTGAGTCCAGAGTTCTTCTGACCATCCGTGTTGGCCAGGATCGTCTGGATCGAGTTCATGTTCGTCTCGTACTCCTTGAACCCGCCGATGGCGGAGTTCAGGCTCAGAGACTTGGCGATCCGGGCGCCCTGCGAGGCCGCCTGCGTGGCGATGTTGCCCAGAGCGACCGCGGCCGCCCCCTGGAGGACCGAGAACTGGCTGGACGCCGAGGCGACCGCCTTCGTGATCCCCGGCAGGGAGACGGACTCAGACGCTCGATCGATCCCCGCGAAGGCCTTCTGCGGCGCGTTGCCGAAGTTGAAGACCCCTCGGATTCGACCGAAGGCGTTCTGAAGGCCGGTGAGGTTGACTCGATCGGCCGCCGCGGAGATCCCAGAGAATATCCTCGGGACCTCGGGGAAAGACAGCTTCGACTTGACGTTGGCGATCGCGTTCTGCAGGCCCTGGAAGCGGACCTTGGACGACGAGGTCTCGAGGTTTTCGAGGCCCTTCACCTTCGACATGCCGTCGATGGTGGTCTTCAGACGGCCCAGCGAGGCCATGGACGTCGCCAGTGCCCGCTCGAACTTGTCGTTCTCGAAGGCCATGGAGACGATGCGCTCGTCGATGCTGCGTGCCACTACTGAGTCACCACCTTCCACATGTCGTTGGCCATCTGGTCGAATATGTTCTTCAACGCCGGGTTGATGTAGTCCTCACCTTGGATGTAAGTCCCTTGACGGGTCCCGTGTCCGTATTGGAGGAGAATCGCCACCGGTACGCCTCCCGCCATGTGCGAGTTGTACCAGTGAATGGCGAAATATCCCGGGCGCTGGGCGATCTCGAAGTACCAGGAGTCCCGCGTTTCGGCGGAGTCGACTGGTGTGGCTGACCGCAGGGCTTCCACCCCGATGGGACCGTACTTCTCCAGCACCCGGAACTGCTCTCGGCGCTTCATGCGAGCTGCGAAGGCGTCGAAGTTCTTGAAGGAGCCTCGACTCGTCACGCGGATCAAGGCTCCTCCTCTCAGACGCCGTCGGGGTGGCTCGAGCCGTAGACGATGTAGTGCGCGTCCACGAGGAGCCGAACGGTCTGCCCCGGCTGGACACCCGTCAGGCTCCACAGCGCGTTCCCGCCATCCACCAGGTGGATGCCGAAGTGCAGCGGGAAGTTGGGCGACCGGGACCTCTCGGCGTCCGGGTTGGCCATGTCCGGCGTGAGCCACATGACCGATCGCCCGACCTTGACCGGCGTGTAGCCCGGGTTGCTCGGCACGGAGAGGGTGATGTCCCCGTACGTGTTGTAGCCCCACGACTGCGAGGGCAGCCCGTCCTGGGCCGTCTGGCGTCCGGACAGGACGATGTTCGGGTTGACGTAGACCAGGTCGTCGAGCGTCTCCCCCGCGGCCGGCCGGGTCAGGAAGATCTCCTGGTCCCACTCGTAGCGAGGGTTGCCGTCGGACTGGGTGTTGTTGGTGATCGCCGAGAGCGGGATCTTGGGCCAGCCCTTGGACTGCCCGCCGTCGAAGCGGACGGTGTCCAGGAAGGCCGGGTTGGCCAGGATGATGCGACCGTCTTTGGCCACGAGGATGCCCGTGGTACCCGATCCCTTGTAGAAGTTCGCGGGAACGGAGATGACGCCCGACGGGCGGTAGCCCTGGGGGAGGATGGCCACGGTTCCTGAGCCGTAGATGGCTCCTCGGAGGTAGACCATCCCGTTGCTCGCCTTGGCGTACTGCGGGTTGTCCAGGTCCTCGGAAGGATCCGGCTTGATCGCCCCGTTGAGCATGTCGAGGTCGTGCCACTCCAGGGGAGCGTCGCCGGCCCCGCCGTCCTTGCCGTCCTCTCCGCGCACGGAGCCGACAGCGATCTCCTCGCCGTTGGCCAGGATGAGGACGAGACTCGAACCCTGGAGCTCGGCCTCGGAGATCATCTTGCCCGCGACTTCCTGCATCTTCTCGGCCGTGAGGCCGGTGACTGTGCCCATCTAGGCCTCCTCGGTGATCGTGTAGCTGTCCTCGTCGCTTTGAGTCACGACGACGCGGGATACGGTGAAGACACCATCTCCGTTGTCCACCACAGAGGGTCCTGTGGCGGTCCAGGTGCCGTCGCCGTTGTCGGTGATCAGCGTCTTGCCGGTCGGGTTCGTTCCCCCGGAGCCAGAACCGGTCGGCTGGGGGAGGACGATGAGCTGGGCCCAGGTCCCCTGATCCGGGAACTCCGATCCGTCGTCCATCACGATGGGCATTCCGATGTCAAGCACCTCACCCGCCTGGATGACGTGGTTGAGCAGGGCGCCCTGATCGTCGCGCATCACGATGGGGACTTGGAGACCGACCTCGAAGGTGTAGAGGCCCGTTCCCTCGGTCAGCCCGATCTCAGACCGGACCTTCATGATGAACGACGAAATATCGCCGGCCTGGAGCTCGAACTGCTTGCCCTCGAAGCCGTCGGGGATCGTGTGGAAGTAGATGAAGCCGTTCTTGACCGTCTCTTTGGTCGTCTCCCGGTAGGGATCGGCCGTCGTGGCGTGCAAGCTCGTCGGTCCGGTGCTCTGGTACGTGTCGTACACACCAGGCTGACGAGAATATGGCTGACCGGGCTCAGGAGTCGGGTCTGGATCAGGATCCGGGTCGGGATCGGGGTCAGGGTCGGGATCCGGATCAGGATCTGGGTCGGGGTCAGGATCGGGGTCCGGTTCCGGGTCGGGATCCTCAAGCGGGGGATCCGGTGTGCCGCCCCCTGCGCCGATGAGCGCCTGGATTGCCGCGATGTTCGGCAAATATGCGCGCGTCGTCGCCGTGCCGTAGAGGATGGCCTCCAGGGCAGCCCACACTTCCGCCGACACCTCGGTCGACTTGATGGAAATATGAGCGGTGGGGCGCCGGTTGGAGATGATCTCCTCCGGTGTGGAGCTCAGCTTCCACGCGAACTCAGAGGCCTCAGGCGAACCGCCCAGGGTCGAGAGCGTCCGGGTGTCCGGCGTCGCGTGGAGGTGGTAGAAGATGTGGAGGATCCGGCCCAGATCCACACCGCGGACGTCGTTCCCGAGGATCGTCTGGTAGGACAACCCGAAGGCCAGCGCGTACTGCTCGTGGAAGTAGAGCCCGTTGCCCGAAGTCGCAGCCCCTTGACAGGCCTCGAACTCGTCGGGGTAGGTGAAAGCACGCAGGGTGCCCTCGAAGTCGCCCAGGATCTGCTGGTCCAGGAACTTGATCCCGTCCTGCCAGTACCCCTGGGTGGAGCGGTTGGACCCCTCGTCGACGCCGGTGAGGCCGTTCCAGACGACCGCCTCGTTCGGGAGGTACAGCACGCCGCGATCGATGCCGGTCTGGAACGTCTTCTCTCCCGGCTGGTCCCAGCTCAGCTTCGTCATCGCACCTCCTCTCTATCCCTTGGTTCCGAGCCGCGCCTTTCGCTGCTCGTTGAGTTCTCGGTTGTGGCGGGCGATCTCCGCCTTGCTCATCGGCTTCGGCTTCTGCTGCTTCGCGTTGGCGATGCGGATGAGGGTCATCAGCCGGTTGAGATGCCAGTGCTCGCATTCGAAGGGGATCCCCAGGGCGGTCATCCAGTAGTAGATGAGCTCCGAGGTGATCACTTCCGAGCTACGACCCCGGCCTCCCTTCTCGGAGAACCAGGTTGCGGTCATCTTCCGGTTCATGTACTCATTGATGGCCTCGAAGTTGTCTGCATCGAGGTCCTGGAGGAAGTCCCCCGGAGGAATGTCACCAACGACCATGCACTTCACGTAGGCAAGGATCTCCTGTTCATCCTTACTTTCATTCGAGAGGAACGGCTTCTCGAAGATCTGCTCCCATTTTGACACGGAGGCCAGAGAATGCTCCAGCGTCAGTTCCACTCCGCCCTGTGAGGTGAAAGCCTGCTTCTCCTCGTCGAACATCTCGGTGGAACCAACGGTGATCTTGAGCATCTCTGGCCTCCTGTGTCAGCGGGGTCCTACGGCGTGACGGGCGCCGGCGTCGTGTCGAACAGCGCGATGATGTCCTCCGGCGTGGGGAGGGTCGCCGGCGTGTCGTCGTCGCCGTAGAGGAGGTTCTCCAGGTCCTCCAGGGCGTCCGCGTCGACCTCGGTCGAGTCGATGACGATCAGGGCCGAGGGCTTGAGGGGCTCCGGCATCTGGACCGGCGTCGTCGTGAACTCCCACGAGAACGAGGCCGCCTCGGGCGAGTCGTTGACCGTGGCGTAGGCCCGCTCGGACGGAGACGCCTGCGCGCCCCAGACCAGGTGCAGCTTGTAGCCGTAGTCGGTGCCGCGGGTGTCGTTGCCGATCAGCGTTCGGTAGCACAGCCCGAAGACCGCGCGGCCCTGCTGGCCGACGTAGACGCCCGGGGCCGGCGTCGCCGTGCCGTCCGCCTGCGCGAACGAGTCGGGGTAGGTGAACGCCTCGATGGTCCCGCCGAACTCCTCCGCGGAGAGGAGGTTCGCGTAGACCTGGTTGTCCGCGTACTGCTTGTTGGACTCGGCGCCCGAGGGCGACTCCGTGACGGTGGTCAGGCCGTTCCAGGCCTCGCCGTCCGTGTAGTCGCCGTCGTCACCGGCCAGGTAGAGCACGCCCCGGTCGATGCCGGTCTCGAACTCCTTCTCGCCCTGCTGGTCCCACGTGATCCTGGGCATAGGTGCCAGGCTCCTTTCAGAAGAAGAGGTTGAACACGTCGTGATGCAGTCCGTCGGCCACGAAGTGGCGTTCGAACCTTGAGTACGGCAGGTCCCACACCTTCTGCCAAAGGGGTGAGTCAGGCGAACGGTCGATGACCGTCACCGTGTAGCGGATCTTGCCCGCATACCTCGCGTTGTCCGCGAAATATGACTGGTCGCCGGCGCGATCGTAGACGATGCACGGGTAGCGCATGTCCAGATTCACCGGTGGCTGGAAGTAGACGTGCTCTGAGAGCCCTTCCAACACCGTCTGGAGCTCATCCCTGGGGGCCATGGTACACCTCCCCCAGGGCGAGGAGCAGGCGGGGCCGCTGGACTTCCACATCAGTGACTGTCCAACAAGTCCCCGCCCACTCGACGTACCGGATGGCGAAGAAGTGCTCATGCGCGTACGCATCAGCCACGATCGAGATGGAGTTCCCGACTGACAGGTCGGGATTGACCGACGCCCCTTCACGGAGCGTCCGACTTGTCCGGGTCACGTCACCAAAATATGACCTTTTGGTGATGCTGTCCTCCCAGACCCCGGGCTTGGTCTCGATCTGCTCTCCAAACCCGATCGTTCCTGCGAACTTCGCCATCCGGACCCGCTAGGACGGGCGGGTGAAGGTGTACTCGTCCTCGACGTTGTCGCGGAAGTAGTAGCCCTCGACCGGGACGGCGAGCACCTTCAGGGTCGAGCCCTTGGCGATCGAGAACGGCGCCTCGATCTCCGCCTGCGTGTCCCCGCGGCGGTAGATGACCCCCGCCGTGGTGGCCGGCGTGATGGTGCCCGTGTCGGCGTTGAAGCCGGGGCGCACCGGGCGGACCAGCGTCTCGCCGGCGTCGACGAACCGCACGACCAGCGCGGACCTGATCTTGACCAGGGCGCCGGAGAGGCGGGTCTCGAGCAGGTACTTGTACTGGTTGTAGTCGATGTCGAAGTCGTCGAAGAACGTCGTCTGGCCGCCGGCGTTCGTGCCGAGGTTGTAGTCCCGGAGGTTGACGATGATGCCCAGGAGGTCCTCCTCGGCCTCCATGACCTCGACCTCCTGGATGGCGGCCACGCCGATCTCCGCGGCGAGGTCCGAGGCCGTGCGGTACATCCGGCGGCCGTCGCCGTCCCGCGCGGTCAGCATCCGGATGAGGACCGGCGTCGTCGTGTAGAGCGTCGGGGAGCCCGAGCCCTTGTAGAACCGCATGTTCTCGAGCATGATGTCGACCATCTCGGCCGGCTCGAGGTCGCGGCCGATCGACACCGTCGCGGCGTAGAGGTCGTGGTCGTGCAGGATGGAGCGGATGCCCCGCCCGTCGACCGCGGCCTGCGGATCGCGGATCTTGTCCTCGTCGTCGAGCTCACGCCCGTCGCCGATCAGGATGCAGCGGGCCAGCTCCTCGTCGAGCATGAGCCGCATCTCGCCCTTGAGCCAGGCGACGATGTCGAGGTCCGTGATGTCGATGATGTCGTCACGGTCCAGCTGCTGCTTCTTGTAGATCGTGGTGGAGTCGGTGGTCCGCTTCGTGAGGCCGAACCACTCCTCCTTCTTGAAGTTGCCCTTGATGTAGCCGCGGGCGCGGGCGTCGTCCATCGTGATGTCGGCCACGATCGACTTGACGCGCGAGAAGGGGGTCGTCCGGGTCCCGTTGAGGACCGAGTTGACCCACTCCGTGCGCCGCTTGTCCCACTCGGGGGTGTTCTGGAGGGTCTTCGCGTCGGGGAAGAGGAGGTCGAGGTTCTCGACGCCGTGCGCGAGCGCGTACTCCTCCATGGCCGCCTTGAGCGACCCGCCCTTCTGCGCGGACTCCACGACCTTCTTGAGGTCGTCGTGGGAGATGGTGTGCCGCTCGCCGCCGTCGGACGCGCCGGCCCCGTTGCCGTTCTGCTGCTCGAAGAGGTTCCGGCTCATCTTCATGGTCTGCCCCTGCTCCTTGGTGTCGGTGTGCTCGGCCGAGCCCGTGCCCGTGCCGTCGTGCTTGGCCCCGCCAGCCAGCTCCATGGCCTGGCCGACCATGTAGTGGACGACGCTCTTCTGCTCGTCGGTGAGGCCGTCGTAGACCTTCTGGACGGTGTCGTCCGCGGCGTGCTCGACCTGCTGCTGGCCGGGCGCGGGGATCTGGATCGTCCCCGTGCCGCTCTGGCCCGTGGCGCCGTCCCCGTGGACGATGGGCTCGTCGAAGGTGATGACGGCCTCGTCCTCGATCGTGACGGTCTTGCCGTCCGAGTGCTCGAGCTGGATGTTGTCGATCATCGCCCCGGGGTTGGCCCCCGCGAGGACGAGCGAGACCTCGCGGATCAGCCCGTGGGAGACCTTCTTGGCGGCCTCCTTGAGCTGGTTCGCGAAGATGGACAGCGACTTGATGTCCTCGTGCTGGACCAGCGCCTTGGCCTGCTTCGCCGAGTTGGAGTCGTTGAAGTAGCCGTAGCAGTAGACGCCCTCGGCGCGGTGCTCGAGGACGGCCTTGCCCAGGACGTTGTCCGGGCTGGAGTGGCCGTGCTGCCAGACGAGCGGGACGGTGACCTGGTGCTGGTGCTTGAAGGCGTCGGGCAGGATCGTGCGCCCGTCCGAGCAGAGCACGTTGGCCTTCGTCGCCCAGCCCGAGAAGTCCGGCTTCGGCATGTCGCCCGCGGCGTGCATGAGCGAGTTGCTGGTGTCCCAGTACTCGTCCAGGGTCTGCGGGGCCCCCGTGGCGTTCGCCACCGAGGTCTGCATGGGGTGCTTGGCTCCCATTTTGATCTCCTTCTCAGTTCTTGGTGGCTGTTGCCAGTGCACGTTGCTTCTCCACCGCTGCGGAGAGGTTCTGCTTGACCCTTGCGATCGTCTTCTTGAGGCCTTCCACCGAGGTGTCGGACTTCTTCGACGACGAGGATCCACCGGAGCTCTTGCTGTCCGCCTTGGCCTTCGTGGACAGCTCCTGCTGGTGCTTGTCTCGGTACTTCTTGTCGTTCTTGGCCTTCTCGCGCTTGTCCGCTGCGGTGGGACCCTTCTTGGCGTCCTGCTCGGACTTGCGCGCCTCGGCCATCTTCTCCTTGAGCTTCTTGTTGAGCTCGTGGAGCTTGCCCTGGATCTCCTTGATCCGCTTGTCGACGTTGACCTTCTGCTCGTTGAGCTGGTCCTGAGTGAGGACCGTGCGGCCCGAGCCCGTCGAGACGGTGTAGGAGCTCCCCTTCTTGCGACCCTTGAGGTGACGAGTACGCATGTAGTACTCGTGCGCCTTGACGGGGTCGTAGGCGCCGCCGGCGTGCATCAGCACGTTGCCGTCAGGCGTCTTGATCTCCAGCCCCATCATCACCTCCCTCGTCGAGGTCGGCCAGGGCCTTGTCGATCTCGGCTTCGACCGCGTCGAGTGCCGAGTTCACCTCCTCGCCGCCTCCCCCCTCCGCTTCCTGGGGGACGTTGGCGTTGCGGAGCTCCTCGGCCTTCGGGTCCTGGGACGGCTTGAAGCCGATGATCCCTCGGAACTCGTTGGACGACAGGATCTCGTTGCGAGTGAGCTTGTCGGCGATCTCCGCCAGCTGAGCAACCGGGACCAGCTTGAAGCGGTCCAGGAAGTAGGTGATCCGATGTCCCTGCGTGCGCGCGGTGCGCGTGAGGAACGAGCGGTTCATCGCCTCGGTGACCGAGTCCATGATGGGCTGCACGGTGCGGTCGATGTAGTTCGCCATCGCTGCCTCGTCGGCAGTCCCGTCCATGACGGCCTTCGTCAGACCGAGCTGCTCGTAGAGCATGATCGTGAGGAACTCGATCTGCTTCATCAGGTTGTTCTCGACCGGGCGGTTGAGCTGGGTGATCTTCTCCGTGCCATCCGTGTAGGCGATGCCGTACTTCGTGCCGGAGAGCTGCTCCTCGATGTCGGCCCGGCGCTGGTTCGCCTGCATGCGGCGAGCGTCGGACTTGATGACGTACGGCAACTGGATGATGAGGTCCAACTTGCCCGACGCGGACTGCTGGTCCACGGCGTCGAGGAGGTTCAGCTTGGTGATGAGCCGCTGCAGCGTGGAGTTCGTCTCGTTCATCACCGCGTACAGCGGGTTCTCGACGATCGCCACCATGTTCTTCGGCAGCGTCACCTCCTTCCGCTTGCCGTCACGGTCGTCGTAGAGGCTCACCGTCACGTGTCGCGGCTTCCACGCTGTGATCCACCCCACCCGGAGCGACTTGATGTCGTAGCCCCCGGACAGACGCGGATCGAGGGTCGTGTCGACCGGCACGATGGCGCAGTGCCCCTTGTCGAAGAGGGTCAGTGCGATGTCCTGCCGGAACTGACGCGGTCCCTGATCGATGTTCGGCTCGGTCTTGAGGCAGTCCTGCAGCCCCGAGTCGATGTCCTCGACGTAGCGGTCTTCCTTGTCCACCCGGACATGCCGGATGCCCACCGACGCCACGTCGACCCCCAGCCTCACGTAGATGGAGGAGATGATCGAGCGCTCGTTGGAGAACGCCAGGCGAACCCGATCCGGGCGACCCACGCCATACCCCGTCGAGTACGTCTCGGGGTTGACGAAGTCGTCCTTGCGGTCGGTGGTCTGGAACGCGCTCCACGCGTGCTTCAGCCTGTCACTGATTGCCATGCATCACCTCCTTCTAGATGATCAGGAACGACATGTCGAGTTCGGCGACCTTGAGGTTGGCCCCTGCGGACTGGTAGGCCTCCACGATGAACGAATATGTACCATCCGTGGGCACCGTGAAGACACCATGCATCGAGGCTTCCCCGTACTGGTACTGCTGTCCGATGGCGTACGACTCACCTACGTGGCGGACCTCCACATCCGTCGCGGTGGTGGAGTTGTAGATGCGCAGACGCTTGTACGCGCCCACCAGCCCAGCCGTGGTCTGGTGCTGGACAAGCAACGAACCGTCGTACTTGACTTTCTGGCCCGCCTTGAGTCCGGGAAAGGACTTCCCGGCCGTAACCGCCACGTAGGTTGTTCCCGGCGCGATGTTCGGTCGGGGATCTGCCGGGCGGTACTGCAGCTCGGCAGTTGTCCCGTAGGCCGGGCCGACGTCGCCCTTGTCGCCCTTGATGGACGAAAGCAGGTTGCCTTCGAAGCCAGTGTAGATCGAGTTCCGGATCGCCGTGGCTCCCGAAGGAACCGCGAAGACTCGAAGATCGACCACGTCACCTGCAGTGAAGCGGACCATCGCCGTGCCGCCCAGGACGTTGTCGGCACCAAGCGTCTGATCGTCAAGACGACGGAACTCGACTCCGGCCTTGAATACCGACATCACGTAGCGACCAGCCACCGCGGTGCTCAAGGACGGACCGATGGCCATGGTCCCGGAGACCCGATAGCGACCGGTCTTGTTGATGGTGATCTGTCCCTGTTGTGGGCCGATGGTGACATCGGTCAGGGTGTTGGTCTGGCTGAACGGAAGAACCGTCCACGCACCCGACGCCAACGCGGTGTCTGATGCCGCATCGTTCCTGTGCATCTGCCAGCCGGCGATGTCGGTGGCCTGCGGGATCGTCCCCGCGTCGCCTGTTGCTCCCTTGTCGCCTACCGGGCCCTTGTCACCCGTGGGCCCCTTGTCGCCGACGACGCCCTGGAGGCCTTGGATGCCCTGATCGCCCGTGGGGCCCGTGTCTCCCGTGAGACCCTTGTCGCCGGGAAGTCCCTGCGCGCCCTGATCTCCTGCAGCGCCCTTGTCACCCGTGGGTCCCTTGTCCCCGAGAGGGCCCTTGTCTCCGACGGGGCCAGGCTCTCCCGGTAGGCCTTGGTCACCATCGGGCCCTGGAGCTCCCTGAAGACCTGGAAGGCCTCGTTCACCCTGCGGCCCGACCTCTCCAGCCGGTCCAGGTTCACCCTGAAGCCCTGGGGCCCCATCTACTCCTGCCTCCCCCTGCGGACCAGGATCACCATCGGGTCCCTGGAGTCCGACCGGACCCTGGTCGCCGTCAGGACCCTGCTCTCCTGGGAGGCCCTGAGGCCCCTGGTCCCCAACGGGTCCTTGGAGTCCAGGAAGGCCCATGGGGCCAGCCGGACCAGGTTCTCCGTCGGGGCCTCGCTCGCCCGGATCCCCTTGAGGTCCGGGTTCTGTGCCTGCAGGTCCTGGGTCACCGGCCTCTCCCTTGTCGCCCTGGTCTCCGACGGGTCCCTTGTCACCGGGCTCGCCCTTCTCTCCACGATCTCCCTGCGGTCCTTCCGGACCGATGGGCCCGGGGTCGCCCGTGCGCCCGCGCGCGCCCGTGGTGCCGGTGTCGCCGGCAGGACCCTGGGGGCCCATGGGGCCCGGGTCGCCGCGAGGTCCACGATCGCCGGTGGGGCCCTTCTCCGTGCCGGCCGGACCGGGATCGCCGGTCTCGCCCTTGTCACCCGTGGGGCCCTTGGCCCCGTCAGGCCCGCGGACGCCCACCTTCTCGAACGTGACCTCGATCTCCGTGATGTCCTGGTGGACATCGACGGAAATATCAGTGACGTGAGGTTCGACGGTGACGAAGACGTCATCCACGCTTGACCACCTCCCGGTCGAGCCTCAGGATGCCGCGGAGCACGCGGACGGGATCACCCTCGGAGGGGTGGATCTCGCACTGGTACATCGCCCGGTCGAAGTCGTAGCGCGCGGTGACTTCCGGCGGCACGTTCACGAAGAACGACCCCGCCTCCTCGTCCACCTCGATGTAGTTGTAGGTCCCGAGATCCACCAGCGCGCGGCGGTCGACCGGGTTGGCCCTCGCCTGCAGGATGACCCTGCACCCCGTGAGAGGATATGGCGTCTTGTTGCCTGCCTCGTCCTTCTGGCTCACGTGCAGCCGGAAGCGGAACGGCATGCCCTGCTCGATCGTCATGTTCGTCGGGAGCATCTACTCGAACGCCTCCTTGTGCGCCTTCCAGGCGATATAGGCGTCCATGAGGGCCGCCACGTTGTCGATCTTCTCTTCTTGACGCATCTTGAAGAGCTTGCGATTGCCGTTCGTGTCCTGCAGGGTGATGCAGTTGCCCATCGTGAAGGTCATGAGGGCCTGGTCGAAGATGAGCTGCCGGTCCTCAGAGAACTTCTTCAGCTCACCAAGGGGGACGGACTCCGTCTTCGCGCCCTGCGGCACCTTCTCGATGGCGTAGGGCCCGTTCTCCATCGTCCAGCGCTCGACGAACTGCTTGGCGTTGTACGGGTCGTACCCGAACGCCCGGACGTCGTACTCCGACAGCTGGATGAACTGGTCGACGTCCTCGTACACCTCGTCGATGTCGAGGGTTGTCCCGTCCATGATGAACAAGGAGCCCTCGTCGATGAACTCCTTGTACTTCGCACGCATCGCGGGCGCGAGGCGCAGGAGCGTCCGCTCGGTGATGTAGGACCGGGTCTTGACGCCGAACCCCACCGACAGCGGAAATATGAACGTGAAGGCACAGAAGTCGTCACCTTGCGAGAGGTCCGCTCCCATCGCACACGGGATCCCCCAGAAGTCGGTGGGTCGGTGCGGAAGCGTCTCTTCGTAGGTGAAGAAATATGTGTAGCCCTCCATGGGGATGCCGAAGCGCTTGGCCAGGATGTCATTCCTCGCCGCCGGCGCCTTCTCAGCACGCTCTACGTCCATCTGGTAGGTCTCGTAGGAGACCGTCTGGCCGAGGTTGGGCTGTGCCTTCACCCACATGGCCGGATCGGCCACCTCCTCCAGCTCATCCAGCTTGTAGTGCCAGATGGAGATGTGAGGAGCGACGTACTCGCCCTTGAGGATGTCCGCGAGCTCGAGCTTGATCGTGTCGCCAGACCCGTTTCGGACGGTGCCTTCCGAAGATATGGCGATGATCAGGTAGTCGTCCAGCTTGGACGCCCCCTGCTCCACGGCGCCCACGACATCCTCACGAATATCGCCTGAGAGCCACTCATCGATCGTGGAGATCTTGGGGCGGAGCCCCTGCAGCTTGGCGATGGACATCGGGCGAATCTCGACCAGCGACCCGGTCAAGAAGTTCTCGATGCCCTTCTTCGTGGACGCGAGCTTAACTCGCATCGCCTTCGATCCCGTGGTGTTCTGCAGGGAGCCCTCGGTGAGGAACCGGTACAGGGGTCCGCGTGCGCGCGTGATCGACGTCCGCATCGGCGACATGACCTCTTCGGCCTGCTTCATCGTCGGCGCGGTGGTGATCTGATGTGTGGTCGCAGTGTCCACGTTGGCGAAGTACGACTGGATGCACATGGCGTACATCGACTTGGCTCCACCTCGCGCCACGATGAGGTACTGCTTCACCGTGAGGCGCTTCTTCACCGTCCGGGTCTCGTAGTGGCCGGAGCCGGAGCCGTCGGGCACGAAGACCGACCGGTCCACGTAGTACCACCACCCGAAGATCTGCTCTGCCCACAACTTGAACGAGAAGAGCAGGTGCAGATCCGAGCCGTCGGTGAGCGTGAGCTCTCCCTCGCAGAAGCGGATGAAGCCCTCGATCGCCTGGTCGTCATAGAAATATGCCGGGTTGGCGATGAGAGCGTCGATCCGGTTCATCTCCATCGAGATCTCCCGATTCACGGGGATCCGGCCGGCGAGGACGGCGTCTCGGAACTGCCCGTAGTAGATGGGCACAGCGGTGTTGCTCAGGGCCATGTCCACCTCCTTACTTGTCGAGTCGGTACTCCATCTTCAGCATGGACGCCCCGGGATTGCCGGTTACGGTGAAGCCCATCTTCTCGTAGATGTGTCGAGCGTCGGCGGTCTCCGAGTCCACCCGGAGAGTGAGCTTCTTGACGCCCATGGCCTGTCCGTGGTTGATGGCGCTGGCGAAGACCGCCTGCCCATACCCACGCCCGCGGGACTCCTCGTTGACACCGAGCCAGGCCAGGTAGAGCTCGTCCTGGCTCTTGCGGATGAACCGCCCGTTGCCGACTGCCACTCCGTTGGCGGATATGACGAGGTCGGCGCTGTGCTGGGTCTTCTCCGCCGATGCAGCACTGAAGAACGCCTTGGTTCGCGCGGTCATCCCCGGTGCCTGCTTCGTCACCGTGAGGACGTCCCCGTTGGGAAGCGTTCGAGAGGTCTCTCCCGGTCCGAAGCCCTCCAGCGTGCCAGCACGTTCCTTCCGGACGCCCCACTTCATGCCCTTGACCCCGAAGTGGACCAGGGCCTCGCCGAGCTCGAACTCCTGGGTCTCTCCGAGGCGCGCCACGAGCTCTACCTCGGCCGCATGGCGGCTCGAGCAGCCGCATCGATGGCCGCAGCGCCGGCCTTCTTCTTCGCCCGGGAGTTCCCCGCGTTGGCCATGGCGTTGTCGACCGCCTTGGTCGCCTGCTGGTTCACGACGCGGTTGATCTGCTGCTTACCGGTCTGACCCAGGAGCTGGGCGACGAACTGCTGCCCCTTGCTGGGCGGAGCGGCGGTCAGCTGACCTACCTGGCGCTCGAGGTTGAGTCGAGTCGCCAGGTCCTGCAGCTCCTTGTTGGAGAGCGCGTGGGTTCCGCTCTTCTCGAGGACCTGCCGGGTGCGCGCGGCTCCGACGGCGTCCTTGTGGGGCTCGAAGCCGGCACCGCCCTTGGTGGCGACAGAGGCTCGGCCGGACTTGGTGATGCCCGTCTGGACTTCGACCGTCCCGTCCGCGCTGGTGTCACGCTTGCGGACGCCCCACTTCATGCCCTTGATGCCGTAGTGCTCCAGGAAGCCGGCTCCCAGCACCTCTGCCTCGAACTGCTCCATGCTCACCGCCCTCCTGTCCAGTTGTTCTCTTCCGCCTTGACGTTCAGACGGAACTCCAGCTCTGCGATGATCTTCTCGAACGCCTGGATGGTGTACGAGTTGGCCGGCGGATCGAAGACCAGCCGGGTCTTGAGGCCGACGTACGTCAGAACTTCGGACAGCAGCGGGTCGTTCCCGATGAAGTCCTTCCATTTTGACGTTCTGCCGGCGATGCTGAACCCGTCCTCCGGACCGACCCCCAGCTGGTGGAGGGTGGAGAGGGCCGAGTTGATGCCGATGATCACATCGAGGTCGAAGGCGTCGTAGTCCGGCGCCAGACCGAGCAGCTTCTTCGTGTCGTCGAGGATGCTGCTCTCCCTCGGATCCGTCTCCACCTCCTCGGGCATGACCTAGTCGTCGCCCTCGTCCGGCAGCACCCCGACCGGGCGGGGACGCCGCTGGGGGTCGGAGCCGTCGGGGTTGAGGCCGGCGTCGACGAAGGCCTCGCGCAGGTTGGCGTCGATCTGCGCCTTGTCGGACAGGAACGCGTTCTCGAGCGCGCGCTGGTCCCTGATGTACTGCTCCTCGCGCTGCTGGCGGGCGAGGTTGAACGGGGCCGCGGTGGTGTGCCGCAGCTCGTTGTAGGCAGCGGCGGTGTAGTCGCTGCCCCGGTCCCTCTGGTCGGCCATCTAGATGTACCTCCGGACGGCCACGCGATCGGGCCGGTAGTCGATGTTGAGGATGTACGGGCCACCCTCCGAGCCCTGCGAGAACACCTTGCCGCCGCCGAGGGCGATGGCCACGTGCTTGGGCACGCCGCCGCCCTGGTCGCCGTAGAAGACGAGGTCGCCGACCTTGATGTTCTTGTCGTGGCGGACCAGCTTGCCCCGGGTGATCTGCGTCCCGGTGTAGCCGCGCTTCCAGTCCTCGCCGTTGACGAGGTCGCGGACGCCGTAGGTGCGCGCGATGGCGTCCCACAGGATCCACGTGGAGCTGGAGGAGCAGTCCGAGTAGGCCGGCACCTCCCCGCGCGTGATGGTCAGCTTGCGGTCGATGCCCTGCCAGCGGCGGGCGTCCTGCGTGTAGTGGCAGTAGTCCCGCTTGCGGACCATCATCGTGGTGGACTTCTTGATGAGCTGCCGCGCGTGGGCGGCGTGCTGATCGGACAGACCGGAGACGCGCCCGCTCATGAGCCCACCTCCCGCGTCTCGAAGGGAGCGCCCGGGTCGGGCATGTCGTCGTGGTCGAGCACGATGTCGGCCCCGTCCGGGAGCGCCAGCTCGGCGACCTCCGGGTCCAGGCCGTCGCCGTCGTCCTCGAAGTCGGCCTGGAGCGAGGGGTCGTCGTCCAGGGCGTCGCCGGTCATGAAGTTCTTGTCGTCGGGCATGCGTTCTCCTCTCACCACAGCTTCGTGTCGCCGGGTGCTCGTTCCACAGGGGGTCTGCGAAGTTGATAGTTGCCGTAGTGCAGCTCGTTGTGGGTCTTGTGAGAGACGCACACGAGGTTGTCGGGGTCGATCATCACCTCGTCGCCCGAACGGATGTCATCCGGGGTCAGGGGGTTGATGTGGTGGACCAGGAGCCTCCAGGGGATCTCGTAGCCGGGAACTGCGAGGTCGCAGCCCATGTCACGGACGATCACCTCACTTCGAGCGCGCTTCCACTCTTGAGAGGTGTAGAATCCCTGGCCCAAATAACGGTCAAAGCCGAACGTGGCCTGACCGACACGACCACCGAGCTTGAGGTACTCGAACCGCTCTTCCCAGGTGGCCAACTTGACCATCTCGGCGTAGGACCTAGTCGCCGACATCGAACTCCGGCGGTTCGGGCGGTGCCACGCCTGAATACGAGCGCATGGCGTCCAGCGCCTCCTTGTACATCGCCTCAACTCGCTTCTGGCCTTCCATCGCCTCGATGCGAGACTGAGTCAGCTTGTTCTCGTACTCCAGACGCTGCTGCTCGAGGAGCTCACGACTGGATCCGAGCTTGAGGAACTGCGTGATGACCTGCGACGAGGCTACACCGGACCGCATCTGCTCCTCAGCGACGTCCATCGCCAAGGATACGAGCTGACGCTCACGTTCCTCTGGGGTTGTGGCCGGCTTACCCCGCCTTCTGCCGTCTCCATTACCTGTTAGGCGGGCCACCGATCACCTCCTGAGTGGGTTCCCCCGGGGTTCTTTAGACTTTGTTTGAGGGAAATATGCCCCCGGGGCATTTTTTGGGAGCCGGGCGATGGGGGGTGGGGGGTGTTTTTCGCAGACCCCCCTCCCCTACCCTTTCGCCCTCACGTCTCCTTCTGCGACACGACGATGCATGCCTGAAGGATTGACGTCGACGATCTCTTCGATCGCGTCTTGGATCGCCTGTGCCTGGTCGGCCTCGCTCAGCTCACTCGATGTGATGACGACACGAGCGAGCAGGCCTGCCGAGTGGTAGCCATGGGTGATGTCCCAAGCAAACCACTGATCGAACTGCGTGAACGGATCGAACGGGTTGTCCACGGTGGTGAGCATGTACTGCGTGCGAGGCTCAGCCTGCGTTGTCATCGAACTTTCATCAGACTGCTGGGCCACGCTACTCACCTCCTATGTCCACGTTCGTTGTGAGTGTGCTCACCGACACACCTAGCTGCTTGGCCACCTCTGCCTGTGTGTAGCCGTTGGCCAGCATGGCTCGAGCCCTTGTCTTCTTGGCTCCAGTCATGACCTTGGCTGCACGTGGTGTGGCCAGCTCCTTCACTCGATCGAGGTCGGAGTTGTTGAGGATCTGGTTGAGCTTGGTCGGGGCCAAGGCACCAGCCTGGATGGCTTCCCACTCACGGTCTGTGAGCTCGATCCTCTGCTTCCTCGCACCAGTGCGCAGGCGCATCTCTGCCTGTGCTTGGTTCTCGATCTTCTTGATGTCGCTTGGCTCGAGGTTCGGGTTGGCGGCACGCTTCTCCCTGACCACGGCGTTCGCAAGCACCTGGGCTTGTCTCTCCAGGGGGGCGTTCTGCTTGGCCAACGTCAACTTGGCGTTCAGCGACGCCACCTCAGCTGAGTACACACGCGCTGCACTGGACGTCTTGCGCATGGGGGTCACTGTGGTGCTGGCCTTACGGATGTCGTTGGCCAGGGCCTTCATCCGATTGGCGTGGTCTGCGTACACACCCTCCATCACCGTGCCAGAGGACAGGCTGTGAGCATCGTCTACCTCAGCCAGCTTCGTGGACTTGGTGGTCTTGCGGACCAGCTTGCCCTTCTTGTTCTCGAACTCGGCCCCTGTCTCACGGAAGATCTTCCTTCCTGTGGACGGGTCGATCTGGAAGCCCTGCTTGCGCTCAGCCACGTCGATGCGTGAGGTGGCCCTGGTGATCAGGGTCGAAGCGCCGCCTGCCTTCCTACCCTGGTACTTCTGCATGAGGGAAGGGATGCCGTTGTCTCGGGCAGAGGCCTGCCAGTCCAGCTTGTGCTTCTTGGCGTCGATGATCACCATGGAGTGCCGCACTGCACGAGCGAGCTCTCCTGTGCTGGCGCCCTGCAGGGTCATGTCCGAGATCAGGTTGGTGACGTACCCCATCTCCTGCTGATCCCGACCCTTGACCGCATCGATCAGCGTCATGCCCTCGTACTGAGGGTAGGAGCGCTTGGGGTCGAAGTTCTTCAGACCCTCCAGCGCCGGCGTCGACTTGATCTGCCCCTTGTTGTTGGGGATGACCAGGACCGTGTCCCCATCGAAGTCGGCACCAGACAGACGCTCCGCCACATCCGGGTGGATGCCGATGGCGTCTCGAGCGTTGCCCAACAGATCGATGGCCGGCTTGTGCCGGTTGTTCACCGTCAGTTCGGGGATCTCGAAGGTGCCGGCGTGCGGGTACCGGACGAGGGCCACACGATCACCGTTGTCGTACTTCGGTGCGTAGACCTCGGTCGGCTTCATCGAGGGCACGGGCAGCAGGACGTGCGTGGCCTGACCAGGCAGGGCCGCCGCAACGAGCTTGTTGCCCGCAGCATCGGTGTCCTCGGCCAGGGACTCGAGCAGACGCTTCTTCACCGACGGGTTGGTCAGCTTCGAGATCTCCTCGAACTCGGCACGCTTGCGCTCGAGCATCATGTCGAGCTGCTGCTTGGCCAGCTCGGGGCTCTGCTTGGACAGCACCTGGGAAGCGAGGGACTTCTTCCACGTCTCCCAGCCGCCCTCGAGCCCCATGCCCTCCTTGGAGGACACGATGTTCATCGCCGAGGTGAGGTTTCCCTTCTCGTCGGTGAACTGCTTGATGACGGCACCGAACGGGTTGTCGGGCTCGTCCTTCAGCGGCTTCATGGCGTCCAGCGGGTTGTTGGACCGCTTCTTGTTCGTGTTGAACACGAGGTCGACGCCGGCAGGAAGGTCGTCCTTGTAGATCGCCATGCCCTTGAGGTAGTGCGTACCTTCTACGGCGATGCGGACCTGGCCATAGCGGTTCGACCCGATGGAGAGGTCCTTGACGCCGGGGCGGACGTAGATCACGCCGTCAGCGTCGGTACCGCCTTCCTCAGCCCACCGGACCTTGATCCGGGACGCCGAGATCTGCAGAGGGGGCTTGACGCCCAAGAACGAGGATCCGTGATCCTGGGTGCTCTCCTGGATCTGCCGGACCTCGCCACGACGAGCGAAGACCTCCTTGGAGGTGAGGTGGCCCGGAGCCAGGACGATCTGCGTGGTGTCCAGGCCGGTGCCGAGCTGCCGGACCTTGATGTAGTGGACCCGGTAGCCCTCTTCCTTGAGCTGCGCCACGGCGGTCTTGAAGCGGTCAGGAGAGACACCCACGCTGAGCTCGGCGCCTGTGCCGATGTCGACGAGGGTCTTGTCCTCCACCTGTCGCTTGAGCATCTCGGCCGTGTTCTGGATGACCGAGGCCTTCTGCGCGGCTCCAGGAGCCAGCAGAGTGCGCACCGAGGACTCGTTGATGCCCATCTCCCGACCGATGGCCGAGGGCGACATCCCCTTGTCCTTCAACTTCTGCGCGTGGTTGATCTTCTCCTGCCGCTGCTGGTTGCGAGCGATGGAAGTGAGCGCGCGGAGATCGGAGGTGTTGAACTTGTGCTCGGGCGTCGAGAAGCCCCGAGCGATCTCCGGATCGGACAGTCCCTGTTCCCGCAGCTCGGCCACGGTGTCGAGGAACATGCGGTTGCGCGTGGACTGGGTCTCGCCCGAACCCCACGGGTAGCGGCCCGACTTACGGAGGATGCCGTAGTGCGCCAGGTAGTCCTGCTCCGCCATCTTCACGCTGCACCCTCCTCTCGCAGTTGGTTGATGATCGCGTCGAACTCCACGATGCGGTCCATGATCTCTCTGATGAACTTGGGGTCTGCCGTGTAGACACGGCACCGACCGTGTTGGTAGATGCGCAGCTCGATCTTGATGTCGAACGGGTCCACCCCGTACTCGAGGCAGAACAGAGCGGCGTAGATCTCGAGCTGATGTTCCGAGGTGGGCGAGTCTCCGGTCTTGAGGTCGGAGATGCGCAGACGCTTGTATCGGAACGAGATTGCATCAGCCGTGCCGAAGCAGTTCGGGGAGTAGTAGAGCAGCTGCTCTGGCTTCATCCGGTACTGGATGCACTGGTTGATGTACATGCCGAGAGTGGTGGTCTCGTTGTCCTGCACTTCCTTCTCAGCAATGGCCACCGCTGCGTACTGGTGGTCAAGGACGCCGGCCTTCGCTGCCTGAGCTGTGCGCCACCGAGCCATGAGGCGCTCGGGAGTGTAGCGGATCCAGTGGTAGGAGCTGGGACTCAGGAACGAATGCCGACCGTCAAGATGTGAGTGCTCGTTCCAGCGCAGCGAGCACCTCCTCTTCGTTCTCGGGGCAGATCATCGCGGCGAACGACATGTCGTCGAGCGTCGAGAGGTAGTGCTGCTGGTTCGGCTGGAAGCCCGCGGTGGCTGAGGCCTTGACCTCGAGAGCGCCCCACCGCAGACCGTGGAAGACGGACAGGTCGGGGACACCCTGCTGGTACACCGGGTCGTTCTTCAGCACCATGCAGCCCGGGAACCGGACCTTGATGCGCTTGATCAACCCGGCCTGGTACTTCGCCTCTGGTGTGCTCATCCAACCTCCCAAAATCATAGGGCTTGCTCTTACCCCTTCTATTACAATCCGCGAAAAACCGCTAGGCCAGTATCTAAACTTCGAGAACCTCGAACATCTGGTACGTGGGCCAGGTGTAGGTGTGGTTCATGATCGCCAGGACCACATCGGTCTCGAGCAGCCCGTTGGCCTTGGCGCACTCCCACGAGTTGATCCACTGCTCACCGCTCTTCCGGTCCATGATGGGCCGATCGATCTGCTTGTGCAGACGAGACTCGAACTGGTGCTGGTAGCGGACCATGAACCACAGGGGACGCCAGGCCAGGTTCTCCATCCGGTTGTCCGCCCTCATGCCGTTGAGGTTGATCACTGAGTCGAAGAAGTCGGTGGGAGGCGGGGGAAGGAAGTTCTGGGCCACCAGGTGGGACACCACTCGAGAGTGCTGCTTCCTCTCGCCGTCCTTCATCATACCGACGAACACCACACCCGACTGGTTGCGGCTGGTCTTGAGGATGCGGCCTGTCCTACGGTTGCGGACATTGCCCATGTCCGAGATGTCGTACCTCGAGAACTCGGGGATGGGCTTCCAGTTCTCCATGAATGCCTCCATTTTGAGATTTCCTTTCAGGCCTTGTGCTAGACACCAGCCTTGTGGGTGGGATGTGGCGCGTAGACGCTATTCTGTCAGTTTGTCAGATCTGAGGGCCCAAAAAGACTTTCTACAGATCGTATTCAATATCTAACATATACTTATTGATCGCGGGTAGGAAAAGTATATAGTCAGAAAACTGACATAGCCCGAATAGGGCACAATCCCCTGCAAAACAGCACTTTTTGCTCAATCCGCTGCTGACAAGAAAACTGACAAGAGCCCCAAATCACCCCCAAACCAGGGCTCCGACGGCCCTCTCGTTGAAGTCCTTCTTGGCCTCGATCGTGGCGCGTACACGCTTGTCAATCCACTGATCTGCCTCCAAGCTGACATAAAGCAGCCGATCGTACGGCGTGTTCAGCCGGTCGATTCGACCGTGCGCCTGCTCCCAAAGCTTGTACGAGTAGGGGTACGACCAGAACAACATCGTGTCCGTCTCGATGCAGTTCCACCCTTCGGCCCCCGCGGCATACTGGACGAGGTACACCCACTGGCGCCCCACCGGCAAAGGCTCATGACGGTGGCCGTTCCACTCCTTCACCTCATAGTCCTTGCCCAACTCGCGCAGGAGCTCCAGCTCGTAGTTGTAGTTGTAGAAGACGATCACCCGGAGCTTCTCTTCCACGAGCTTCCTCACCTCGTCCAGCCGGCTCCGGTCCGTGCCAAGGACCTTCCGCACCACCTGGATCACCTCACCCATGTCCCGCAACGGGCGATCCTCGTACGGGTTCCACCGCTTCTTCGTGACGAGCTGTAGGAGCTCCTTGTCGTACCCGACTTGAACCACCTTGGCGATCCGCTGGGTGGTCCGCTCCATGGGCATCTCCACGAGGATCGAGTCGCGCAGCTTCTCCAGCTTCTCCTCGTCCATGTAGCCCCGCACCTTGGGGTACCGCGTGTACGGCTCGTAGAGGACGTGCTCCAACTTGAACCGGGTCCGGGTGCGGAAGAACCCGTTGGCCATGAACACGGGCAGGTAGTCCAGCCAGGTGTCTCCCGGCGTGGCCGACAGCATGATCCACGGTGCCCCCGACCGAGCGATCTTCAAGAAGGCCTTGACCCACGTCCCCGATCCCACG
>Ga0066648_10000598_pt1 | contig 23590 bp, 16 predicted proteins | sample CryGeyCG12114_NA_FD_59537 | JGI IMG/M metagenome (GOLD analysis project Ga0066648, IMG submission 59537) | Groundwater microbial communities from aquifer - Crystal Geyser CG19_WC_8/21/14_NA | ecosystem: Environmental > Aquatic > Deep subsurface > Groundwater | place: USA: Utah: Grand County... | reverse complement strand
GCATGTTGATGAAGAAGATGGTGAGGAAGGCGTCGACGAAGCCGAGGGAGAAGACGGGGATGGCGAGGACGCCGATGGCCAGGGACGACACGCACATGTTTGCCGCACACCACATCGTGCCGACCTTGTAGACGTGTTTGTCTGTTCGTTCGTCGGCGGGGACGCGCTCGATGCCGCGGACTTCGAGGCGGAATTTCGAGGCTAGGCGTAGCGCTTTGGTGTAGAAGGTGTTGCCGGCGACAAAGGATTCGCCGTGGACGGCGCCCGACTCGTCCGGTGGGAAGACGTCGGTGCCTCGTCTTTCTTGCGAGTAGTCGCTGCTGTCGTGGAAGCCGTGTTTCTCGTAGGCTGCATTTTCAACGTCCGCCATGGTGGGCGATGTGTTTGGGGCCTGTCCCTCTGTTGCTGGACCTGCACTGACTGGTGTCTGAAAATTTTCGTCGTGAGACAATAAAGTCAGTCGGTCAGTCACTCTGTACACAAGCACGAGTTGCGAGTAAACGACAAGGGTCAAGAGGTCAACTGAGGGAATGCAAGGAAACACATAGCTTTCTATGTGAAGAGCTTGACGTTCTGGACATCAGTAGTAACATTCTAGCTATCTTAGAATTAGCTGCCGATAACGAAATTCCAGATTGACATCAAGTGTGCGAAGGTCTGGGAAGGTCGGATCATCCGTTGATAAGGAAATACGCCCAGCCAACCAGGAGTTATGAGATTTGGGCTTTGTGGGTGTGGGAGGCAAGAAAGCCTCGGTTCACCATTCCTGTTCGAGTTGATGCACAGTCGCTTGCGTCTTGAAACGACTTCAAGACGGAGCTTGTCCACGCGAGCTGATCGTCTTGTGCATGAGGCTTTTGTTCGGAGGCTGCCAACTACTGGAACAGGCGGCCCTCTATTGGCTAGAAGTGGTCGGTGGGTGCCGTCTAAGCTTTCTTTGCATTGGTAAATTCGAAGCTTAATAGGCTTGAGAGATAAGCGGGGCAATCGATACTGGGGGTGCCATGCTCGCTGATTGCAGATATGAGCTTAGCACTGCTGCAATATGCAGCCCCCCGACATTCGATCACACTTACCACTGTGCTGGGACAGCTCAGCTTCTCGGGTACGACCGACGTGTACGAAGTCATATCAAGGGGATTGAGGAGCGATGCACTGGGCGCAATGCAATGACGCATCCCGAATGCATGTTCTTACCTATCCAGATAGGCCTCAAGCAGACCGAGCATCATTAATGAATGAGCCAGGTGCCCAGGCGTGTACACCGGCGTGATATTGCTAGTGGCCGGTCCCGATGCTGGGTATCGACTGACCAGGCCAACATTATTTTCAAACTTGAATGGCGGAAACGGACGGTGAGGTGGACGACAGTTAGTAAGAAGATAAGACGTCGCAGGCAGGTCAAGGCCTCCACGAGGGAGGGTAAAGGCACCGGTGCTGCACCGATACCACCCCGGAGGCCACCGTATCGAGCAATGCCTTTGGCACCTCTCTTCAGCCGGTCCTCCCCATCCTACTGGTCTGCTCTACCATCTCATCGGGCCCTCTCCACCCGTAATAGTCCTTCAACATGTACTCGTTCACGGTCTCCCCCGCAGCCGCCTCACGAATGTTTGTCTCTATTCTATACTTGGACCTGAGCATCTTCCCATTCAGCGGCGGTCCCTCAAGCACCCCCTCTACGTACCCCTCAATCATGTCGGCCCACTCGTAGGTGGTATAGAATTCATCCTCCTCCTCAGTCTCATCGATCCAGGTTAATGGCTTGCCCTTTTCCCTTGCTGACTCAACAGCACAATCGTACTCACAGAACCACTCGGCGAACAACTTTACCCCCATCTCGATCTGTTGATCCATGACCCATCCGGGCACATCAGGTTCCGTCAGAATGTCCACCGTGTTCTTACTGAGCGACGTATGGGGTGTAGTCTGGCCTTGCAGGTTTTCCAGCTCCAACTTCTCCACGAGGGCCCGCGCTTCAGGTAACATGCCGAACCAGGATGCAGGACAGCGGGAGTAGATGCACGCTTTACCTTCTTCCCTCTTCATGCGCTCGTTGTGGACGCGTATGTGCCCGTGCAGCAGCTGAGCCAGATCGAAGATAACTCTGCGGTTCCTCCGCATGATCCTCTATTTGCAAAGGATGCACGTTTTGTTCTTCACGGTGCCTGTCGTGTGGTAGATGTCCGCCCAGAGAATATCTGGCCGGGCTTGAGCTATCAATTGTCCCATTGCAATTGTCGTCCGGTCAACAGCGAAGGCTGCATCTAGACACCTTGACCCCGACAACTTCTTCGTAGCTGGGGTTATGGTGAGCTTCATAAGGGTAACGTAAGGACCGGTACTTGTACGTGTAGTGTCCTAGGCACTTTACGCGTCTGCACGTGTCCTACCTTGGCATAGCTTCGGTGCCCAAGGCCGTCCCCTGGGTGGGTGGGCAAGATCATTCTGAGCATCGCCTGGCAAGGCCACGGATCTTTTGAATACTAGTGCTGAACACTCACGATGAGCTGGGGGCGGGCAAATTTCAAAACATCATGACACAATGGCTGACGACCAGCAGCTCTCATGCATTGTAGATATCCACGCTCAACAGTTTTAGCCGCGCTAAGCGTCTAGTCGGCCTTGACACCGCTATATATCCTCCTGACAAACACGTACCCAACGAGAAAGCCGACAGTACCTGTAGCCAGCCCATACACCAGACATGCAAGGACGCCATAACTGAAAAATAGCAAACTGGACACAAACCCGTCAATATGCAGCTTGGTCCAATAATACCATATCAAGTACACAAATATCCAGACTGCTGAGCTGCCACCAGTCAAGAACGAAGACCACCACCAGTGATAGTTTTCCGCGCACAACTGTACGTATAAACAAATTATGACAGTCTCGCCAATCGTAATGGCGAGAAGTAAGCTGATTATGCTGAGAAAGCCAAATACATAATAGTATGATGATTTGTCGAGGTAGACTGATTTGAAGACAAAGATAAGCTCAATGAAGAGGACTGCGAAGGGTACCAGTCCCGCGAGCAAAGAAAGGAGAAGGCGGTTTCGTGAGTACCACGTTGTGTTGTCGGACGGGATTTGGCGAGGGGTCATCGAGGTCCGAGTGGGATGAGCATATCCTTTCGACCGGTAAAACCCGTAGTAACTGCCGAGGTGGACCAGAGGAAGCTGAATCAGTAGCCACAGGAAGATAAGTACCAGCAGAGTCGTGAAGGGAATAGCCGTGCTCGAGGCTTGTGCCCAGGTGAAGAGATTGAGGAAGAACATCAATGAAAACAACAGCCCGGGAAAGAGGAGCGCTGTCATCAAGGTATTTTTGCGATAGTTTTGACCTCCGAATGTCTTGTACAGACGAGCTGAGAGATAGCCCGAGATGCCACCAGCGAAGAAGAAAATAAAGACACCGACTGTGATGAAGCCGCCTCTCCAACTAGGATTGAGCACGCCGAGAGAACTTAGAGACAGTAGTGCTCCGATCATGCAGACAAGCTGGAAGCCAGATCCCACTAGTGGTGCGAGGAGACCAGCAAGAGCAGGCGGTCGGAAGACGTCGGCGTGTAGTGTTTTCCAGCCAGCTACATCGTCGAGGGCTTCGTCGTCCGACAGATCATCGTCCATGGCGGCACGCCCCTCTTTCTCGAGTAGACCGTTCGTCTTCCGTTCACTTCTCCTCTTCGGCCACAGCTTCGCCTCTTCCAGCAGCCCATCGCCTTTCCCCTTGGCATCGCCACTCGTGGTGCGAATCCAGATAGTCATGCATACAACCCCCAGAATGCTCGAGATGATCAGGGAATTGACTATGGCCAGCCAGTGCGTAGTTTTGCTCTCGGTCTGATCGCTGAAGTACAAATCCCACCTGTTGGCCCATTCGATCCTTTTCTCTTCCCTGAAATACACCGAGTAGGTATACGGGATAACCATGGACACTTGGTCCAAATCAACCTTTGGCTGAGGTACGTAGGAGGAATCGGGATATTGCTCGGAAAGATCGGTCATGTTGGGTGCGATGTAGAGGGGCAGTGGGTTGGGTTGCTGATCCAGATCACTGGGGCAGCGGGTCTCGTTGCGATGGCCTCGGTCGACGCTCTTGGTGTAGACTTCAAAGCCTGTCACGACTCTTCCACCGTTGTCACCAGCAGAGCCTGGCGCTTTGCGCCACCTCACCACTATGGTGAAGTGGTTGTTTAGGTAGTGAGTGGGCTTGGCAGTAGTCATGTCATAGTCCTTGTATCCAAGCTTGAAGCCAGCGGCGTAGTATTTGCGTTGCCGGTCTACGGTCACGAAGGAGGTTGCGCCAGGCAAGTTGTCTAGGATCCATTCTGTCACGTATCCCTCTTCGATGAGCTGCTGGGCCCATTTGATGTCGTGTCCATTCACCACCCTATCGCAGAGGTATGCACATTCCACGTCCTGGCCCATGTTGATGTCGAGATCGGAATTCTTGATGCGATCGCCACGCAGAATCTCGCCCAGATTGAGCGACAAGCTTTGGCCGCTGGCCCAGCCGGAGTCATGGTGCTTGCTGCCCGTCGGCGGGCAAACGAAGGGCAGATCGAAGTAGGCATATTGTAGCTGCGTGTTGTCGGAGTAGATCTTGTTCACCAGTAAGGGAATATTCTCGTCCTGCTTGTAACTTCTTATCGAGTATCCTAGATCATTGGTCAAAATTGGCCACGTCGCATGGGATGTTCACGTGCTGTACCTGGAACGTAGAAAGCATTTGCAAAGAAGGTCAACAGGCATGTCCAGATGCTCAACAGCCGGAGTAAGGGATATCGCGGCCGAACATCAGATGCCATGATTGTGAGCAGAGAGGAAAAGAACGAAGCGAATGTGATTGGCAATGAGTGCCAGGTGAAGGTCAACTACAGCCAGAAGCCCATGAGCTTACTGCCGCGGCTTGCGAATCATCGAAAGGGTCAAGGAGTGAAGGACGAGTGCACGAGGTCGCAATCGAGGATTGGAATGGTGAAAATGGGACGTGCAGCAGAGGTGCGAGGAGCGAGCAATGCAGGCTTGCGCTTGCAGTTGCAGCAGCCACGGCACTCCGATGGGTTTCGCTCTGCACACGCTCTCCACTGTTGATCTACCGGCTCTGCACGCTACATCGCACCCTGGACTGCATCATGTCTTCTCTTCCAGGGTCCAAATCGTTGTGTTTCTACCAAATCACTGATAAGTCAGACCATCATGACGACGACGTATACATGCTCCGTAATCCTGTAAAAGTTTCACAAGCACGGTCGAGGTCCATTCTTACCTTCCTCGCATGCCACGCAACTGCTTATTACCCCAGTGGCCTATCAGCAGCTTCGAACGGCACTATCTTTAGGCTATAGAGCCCCTGCCGAGTCGGCGCTGTGCTTAGCGTCTAGGTGCCAGTCCGTGACGAATCATAGGTAATTTCGTCTCGATGCCACATGCAGAGAGTACTGTCGCTAGATGCCTCTCAAGCAGTGTACCGGTACAGTAGTGGTTTCAGGGCCTACTCAAGAGTTGCTGAGAACGGCGGTTTCATACTCTACTATCGAATAGTCTATCGGTGCTAGATAGCTTTTCGTCTTCCACTCTGCGTGGACATCAGAGCTTATCTAGCTAGGTACCTACCAAGCTCTAGCGACACTACAGGCGTAGTACTTGCGTCGTACTTGCCTTGTACTTGGTTCCGCAGCTGTCATCCTTGCCAAGCAATGCACATGTTAGGAACCATTACTGGCACCGCTGTGACGTTCGAGACCGAAAATCTCAAAGGCAATGCCTTGCTATCATAACACGTATGCTCGAGCTCATGGTCCCTACTCGTACACGTCTGTGTTCCCAGCTGCGCGCTTGCCGGATATGCCCACTCTACCGCGGCTCGAGATTTCGGAGTAGCCAAAGTTTTTGCAGTGTTTTGTGCCCTCGAATCGTGCTTACAGGTCGTGAGTGACACTGCAAGACCAGACCTGGCACGATGGAGAAGTTCTCGGCCTACCGCGACCGTGGTTTGTGACGTGCGACGGCGTATTCGAGAAGTGCTAAGCTGACCTGAAGAAGGATCCGGGATTGCACCCTTCCTGCCCATACCGCCCGAGCCCGCAGGCGTCTACCTTCCATTCCACATCTTCCTCTTCGTGTTTCGAATACCCTTCCTCCTGGCCTTCAGCTTGACCTACTTCTTCTTCCTGCAGTGGCTGCCGATTGGAGCCATCGGCAAGAAGGCCTCGCTATGGTCAATACTCGGGGTGCCAGGCATGTGGTGGATTGACCTTCAGATTGATGGAGTGCGCAGAGGGTTGCTACACCGCACACAGCGTCGAAAGGCCGCTGGCTGATCCGTGTTTAGGACTCTCAATTCCCAGAAGGACCGCTTCCCACAAGAAGGCTCCATCATTGCGGCCTCCAGCACGTCGGCTATAGATCCTCTCTACCTCGCTGCCATCTTCGACCCCATCTTCACAGCCTCATACCCCACCACTCGCCAAGTCCGCCGGGTGTCCCTGCTCGAGGCGGTCGTGCGAAGCTTTTTCCATCCAAGCACGACCCCGGCAGATGGTGCAGAAATGCTGGACTTGCAGATTCTGACAGCACAGAACCCCAAAAGATACGTGGTTGTCTTTCCCGAGTGTACGACAAGCAATGGCCGAGCCATACTGCCCTTTAGCCCTAGTCTGCTCTCAGCGTCGCCCAAGACCAAGATCTACCCTGTCAGCCTAAGATACACCTCGCCCGACATTACCACGCCCATCCCACATACCTACTTCACATTCTTGTGGAACCTTTGCAGCAAGCCTACTCATTGCATCCGCACGAGGATAGCCGAGTATGTCTACAATCCTGCAAACAAGCAGGCAAACCCAACCACGAGCGCCATCGATGCTACAGAAGTCTCAAGTGAAGCAGATACACTAGTTGGCAGCGACGAAGATCTTAGCATGAACAGGGAAGAGAGAGCATTCCTCGATAAGATCGCGGAAGCTCTTGCAAGGCTTGGTAGGGTCAAGCGCGTAGGTCTAGGAGTGAAGGAGAAACAAGATTTCGTAGCCATGTGGACCAAAGGAGCCAAACAAAAGCGTAAGTAGCCACGACGCCCAGCATGGATGGCGGCAATCTGTCAAGTCGACAGCATCGAATTTTGCGTGGTGTGCGAGGTGTGCGAGCGAGTTCGACTTGATTGCAGCCAAATGATGCTGGCCATTTCATTGTTCAACCATGTGCACAGACCACTTTTCCCATCAGATGCATGATTCATTGTTCGAGCACCGAACGCATCACTAGGAGAATACAAGTATTGCACTTCTTCAAGACGAAGACCGGCTCTCCCTCGTACCTGTTGACATGCGCACTGCTACATTCCCACGCAATGGCATCCACCATGAGAACTGCACTGGCTTGCCTGCTATTGGCGCCGGCACTTGTAAGCGCAACTTCCTTCGATTACTACCGCAGCGTCTTCTGCGATGCTCAAAGCGCACAATTCTTCCTCGAACGCTACACCTCGCCACAGTCGTTGCCCGATGACAAGGCATGCCACCAGACACCCGCTGGCACCATGGCCATGAAATTAGTCGATGGCCTCGACTCAAGCTGTGTTGGTAAGTCGTTCTGCTGATACAGTGCCATTCAACGATGGCTAACAGCAACAGTGCTTGCGTATGAGGATTATGGATGCTCCAGCTTGGTCGGTTCCGTCCCAGTCTCGGGAAAATGCGTTGCTGCAACCAAAGCCAAGATCGGCTCGTGGCAGGCACAATGTAACACTACCAACGACAATCAGGTGTCAGCGACCCTCACGTCATATGCTCCCGGTGAGTTAAAGCGACGAGGTAAATACCGACTGCCTGCGGTACGAGACGAAGTCAGCATGACAAACGGCACTACCGACTCTGTCGCCACTGCATCATCCATCGTTAGCGAGATGTCTTCCGCCATGGCTGTATCTGCAACAGCTACCGGTGCAGAGGTCACATCCGCCGCATCAGCAGGCGCTGCCTTCAGCTCCGCCATCAGCTCTGGTGCTGACCTTGGGTATAATTTGACCTCTTTTCTCACAGACACTGCAGGCTCGGCGACTGTCACGGGTGCGAATAATGCAACAGACACACCTAGCATGACTACTACGAGTGCTCAGACGGTGGTCACCTACACTGGGAGCACAGATGCGAACGGAAGTGTCATTTTCCAGAAGGGTGCAGCAGCAACGATTCAGGTTGGAAATGGCAAGGGTTTGACGACCATTCTCACAAGCATGCTCGTGGTCTTAGGAGCAGTCGTTGCACTATAAGGGGGAAATTGTCTTGGGACTTGGGTGGGTTTGACAATATTTGTTCTGCTAAACGTGCGAAAAAGCAACGTTTTTGGGTTCCAGACGTCTAAGAGCAACTTTCCGTGTTTGTCTTAGACTTCTGTAGTCGCTGAGCGGAACAGCAGGGGACTTTGTTGACTGGACGTATTTGCAGGCCATGCAGACTGCATCTTTCAATGCTTATGAATGATAGCAAGACTGCTTTGCGTATACTATAGATAATCCTATAGAATGGTGTGCACATCCTCAAGCCTTAGCCTGCGGGGAACAAAGGGAAGCGGCTCATACCGCTCCAAAGTGGATATTCTCCTGGGAATGTGTTTTTGAGGACTCGGGGCCTGTTTGCCTTACCACCACAGCACCGTTAGACTAAGCACGAAACTCTAGATTCAACGCTTCGCAACGGTTGAGAGAAGTCTCCAGGATAGGTATGCTATTTCAGAACCACCAGACCGGACCAGTAACCCGCATCAACCAGAAGCACTCGATACAAAACGAGGGTGCACTTGCTTTTTGCACGGGTGGGTACTGCGTCATTTGCAAAGCGTGATGATAGAAACCGCAATTTCTTCGAGTGCTCTGGAATCCACTTATACCCCGACTGCTGTTGCTTATGCTGACTTCATCGCTCGAGAGCCTTGACAAGGGATTGCGAGATCGACGTGGACATGCAAGTCATCGTCCCCTCCACGAATCGTAGCACCCATTCTTTCAGGGAGAACGATAACACTGTTGGTGCTCTAGCGATAGGTGTGACTAAGTGGTATGTAGGGGGTAATGTTGGTGGATCACGGGAGGTCGGTATAGGTAATAATGACCAAAGTCGTAACTGTCCAACGACACCCCATCGCCCCGCGTCGTGCTTCGGTAGCGCGTGAGATGTAGTATGCGGGGGAGGCTAAGGGCTCGGGACAGGGATAATGACGAACATGACGCTAGTTCCGGGAGGGGCTAGCGCCAGCCTTTTCTTTTGCGATGTTCGACACTAGTAAAACAAACCTCTTTCACAAATGTACATTTCGCATCTTCGCAATACAAAGAAGAAAGTAAAGCGGGCGGTATGGCCCACGAATGTCTCCTCAGTGGAACACGCTACAGAATCCTTCACAAGCATTGCGAGCTGATGGTCTGACATCGCCGAAGACAAGCATACACACCCCCTGAGGCCTGCCTGAAAAGGGTCTGGTGACGAGAAAGAGCAAGGTCGCCAACAAGATTAACACCCGAGGAGAGTCATGTATCTCAGAGTGAAGTGGGTAGGTGTGAGCATGTCCACAGAAGAAACCTTGGAGATCTGCAGGAAGTATACCGTCGAGTTCAAAGTCAACCACAACAGTCACCACATTCGTACCGAGACACCCCCACAAAGAAGGCCCACTCCGGTTGCCTCTGTATGGCTTCAGAAACACTGTTAGCATCACGGGCGAACTTCCAGACTTTCAGCGCTCCTATCCGACTGCGACATCCCAGCATTGTTCCAAATCGCACATGCTCCGCGCTGGCCGTGCTCAGGACACATATCGCCAGCTGGTTTCAGTCGAACACTCGTGTGTTGAGCATCTCCACAGAATAGCAGTGTTTTCTTTATTCAGCGTAACGAACCATCTCTGCACACTATAGAGATTAGGACAATGGTGCGGGCACCGAATTTCTGCTTGTTGCAGAGACACGAGCATCTGAAACTTACATTAGCTTCACCAACTTGCCTTGGTGGGGTGAATGGCTAAACTACCGATACGGTGAACTTTCGAACGTGGAGTCATGCATGCTCTAAATCCATGAACAGGGTCTCCCTGCGCGGAGATTATGGATAGCTTCTGGACTGTTCACGATTCTGATATTGCAGATGAGGGCTGCAGCTGGGTCCCACTGGACCAGCTAGCGATCGGACGTTGACACAAACATGCATCGAGACACATGCTTGGCTTTGAGACTGCAAAGGTACATAAGGACACGCGAGCCTCCTCGACACATCGTTCTTGTTCATCATCATCATCAAGTCATTCTTTCAAAGAGTCAATAATAATAAGCTGTGCTATCAGCGTCCTTTCGTTCACCATGCATTCATCAGCAATGCGCTACGGCGTGCTCGCCCTTGCTGCCAGCTCCGCCTCCGCCCGAGCTGTGCCTGACAAGCTCTTCGAAAGACAAGCGATTCCGCTTGTCCCTGGTCTTACCAGTGCTGTCGGTGCTGCCGCTAGTGCTGCTACCTCTGTTGTTGGTGCTGTCGCTACTGCAGTCGACGACGTTGACCCTGCTGTTGGTGCTGCCGTTAGTGCTGTTACCTCTGCTGTTGGTGCTGCCGCTAGTGCTGCTACCTCTGTTGTTGGTGCTGTCGCCAGTGCAGTCACCGACGGTGACTCTGCTGCTGCTAGTTGTGGGGCTGCGAATCCAGCAGGAAGCGGTCCGATTATCGGTCTCGTCAACGGTGTCCTCGACCTTGCCGAGGATACAGTAGAGAACTTCCTCAACAACGGCGAGATCATTGATCTTTCCCTCGGTGTTGATACTCCGGTCGGCTACGTCTCAATCTTTACAAATCAAGAGGCATCGGCTCAAGGAAGCTATCTTACGCTCCAGGAAATAACAGAATACGATCCGCAGACCTGTGCCGACATATGCTGCACCATTAATGGCTGCGCAGCCTTCAACATCTTCTTCGAGCGAGACCCTCTCTATGATCCTCAGGTCTGTCCCGACCCAGAGTCCACTACTGGTATCTACTGCACTTTCTTCTCGGCACCACTTGACTCCGACTCGGACACCAACAGCGGTTCAACCATTGTTGATTTCCAGGTCGTCATCGCTGGTTCAAACGCCTACAACGTTGGTACAAACAGTTGCGGTGCTGCTGCGACTTCGGCTGCTGCCACCTCTGCTGCTGCCTCTGCTTCGGCTAGTTGTGGAGTTGCGAATGCAGCAGGAAGCGGTCCGATTATCGGTCTCGTTAACGGTGTCCTCGACCTTGCCGACGATACAGTAGAGAACTTCCTGAACAACGATGACATCCTTGGTCTTTCTGCCAATGTCGATACTCCGGTCGGCTATGTCTCAGTCTTTGCAGGTGAACAGGCATCGGCTCAAGGAGACTACATTACCCTCCGGGAGATCACAGAATACGACCCGCAGACCTGTGCCGACGCATGCTGCACCATCGATGGCTGCGTAGCCTTCAACATCTTCTTCGAGCGAGACCCACTCTACGTACCTACCGAAGACACATGCCCTGACCCAGAGTCCACTACTGGAATCTACTGCACGTTCTTCTCTTCCGCTCTTAACGATGGCTCGGACACCAACACTGGTTCAACTATCATCGACTTCCAGGTCGTTATCGCTGGTTCAAACGCCTACAACGTCGACGCCAATGCAGGAGCTTGTGGTGCTGCTGCTACTTCGGCTGCTGCCACTTCGGCTGCTGCTGCTACCTCGGCTTGTGCGCCCCAGCCAACAGGATTCGGTCCCGTTACCGACAACCCAGATACCCCAGACGCATTCATGGCCAACGACGTGTACGCCAACGCTGCTGCAGCTGCAACCACTCCAGACGGCTATGTCTCAGCCTACGTTAACCAACAGGCATCGGCTGAAGGAGACAACATTGGTTCTACCGAGCTACAGGCTTATGACCCGCAAACTTGCGCCGACCTCTGCGATAGCGGTGACTACCCAGGCTGCGCGTCTTTCAACATCTTCTTTGAGCGAGACCCATCTCTGGTGGTTGACGCGGACCAATGCCCGAACCCGCCATCTCTTACTCGAATTCTGTGCTCTTTCTTCTCGTCAGCTCTCACCGAGGACTCAGCCACCAACAGCGGTCAAACTGTAGCCAAGAGACAAACTGATTCAAGTTTCCAGACTGCCGTCGCTGGCTCAAACGCCTACAACTCCTGCCAAGATGGAGATTGTGCCGCTGCGACATCTGCTGCTGCTACATCCGCTGCTGCCACATCCGCTGCTGCCAACGCTACCATGACTACCACCATGGCCAACGCTACCATGACTACTACCATGGCTAACTCCACCATGACTACTACCATGGCCAACGCCACCATGACTACCACCATGGCCAACTCTACCATGACTACTAGCGCTGCTGCTACCTCTACTCCTGCTGGCGCTGCTTGTTCGCCTGAGCCAACAGGATACGGTCCCGTTACCAACGACCCAGACACTGCGGATGCCTTCCTTGCGAACGATGTGTACGCCGACGCTGCCAACGATGCAACTACGCCAACCGGCTACGCCTTGGTATACATTAACGTACAGGCATCGGCTCAGGGAGAGTACCTTAGTTTCACCGAGATCCAAGCCTACGACCCGCAAACTTGCGCCGACCTCTGCTCTAGCGGCAACTACCCAGGCTGCTCGGCCTTCAACATCTTCTTCGAGCGAGACCCCACTGTGGTACCCGGCCCTAACTGCACCAACCCACCATCTCTTACTCGGATCAAGTGCACTTTCTTCTCTGTAGATCTTACCGAGGACTCAGCCACCAACGACGGTCAAGTCCTAGCTAAGCGACAAAACGACGGAGGATTTGAAGTTGTAGTAGCTGGCTCAAACGCCTACAACATGTGCCCAGGAGGAAACTGCGCTGCTGCCACCTCTGCTGCTGCCACCACTTCTGCGGCCAATGCTACCATGACTACTACCATGGCCAACGCTACCATGACTACCACCATGGCTAACGCTACCATGACCACTACTGCTGCAGCCAACGCTACTGCTACTACTACCACTACTGCTGGCTCTGCTTGCGCGCCTGAACCAACGTCATATGGTCCAGTTACCCACGACCCAGACACCGCAGACGCTTTCCTAGCCAACGACGTATACGCCGACGCTGCTGCAGCTGCAGCCACGCCAAACGGCTACGTCTTGGTCTATGTTGACCTACAGGCATCGGCTGAATCAGACGCCTACCTTAGCTTTACCGAGATACAGGCCTACGACCCGCAAACTTGCGCCGACCTCTGCTCCAGCGGCAACTACCCCGGCTGCGCGTCTTTCAACATCTTCTTTGAGCGAGACCCGACTGTGGTACCTGGCCCTAACTGCACCAACCCAGCATCTCTGACTCGAATCAAGTGCAGTTTCTTCTCTGTAGCTCTTAACGTCAACGCAGCCACCAACGACGGTCAGTTCTTGGCCAAGAGACAAGAGGATGACTCGGCATTCGAAGTTGTCATCGCTGGCTCAAACGCCTACAACATGTGCCCAGGAGGAAACTGTGCTGCTGCGTCTTCTGCTATTGCCTCGGCCACAGCTACCATGACCGGTACTACAACCTCAAGCAGCATGATGTCTACCAGCACAACCTTGGTAACAATGACCAGGTCGAGCTCAACAGCCAACGGAGTCTGGAACGACTGGGGCAACAACGACTCTACCTCCACTACCATGTCTGGCGCACAGCAGACATGGAATGCTTGGGCTACTACCTCTGGCGCAAGCGCAGCCCCACAACAGACATGGAACGCTTGGTCTGACGCCGAGGGATCAGGAGAGCAGGACCAGGACGTTGACTACGAGGACTTGCCCGTCTGCGGCGCCTAGGCTCGGGGACTCCGAACATCACCAACTGGACCATGAACTTCGAACCCACACCCGTCGTCCAGGTACCTGCCAGCTGTAATTGACACGAGGGCAAAGCCAGGTGACAACGCCAGCAACGACATTCCCAGGCCGGCAAAGGGCGAGCATTTCCGAATCTGTCTTCCTAACCGTTGTAATTTAACAAAGTACATATGGACTAGTTGAAATAGTACTAGGCATCTCTTTTGTAACAATCAATCAAGACATTCATCGTCAAACTTTTCCTTTTCCTTCTCCAAATAAGGGGCGCTCGTGCCTAGCTAGCCACGCTAGACTGCCTGATTGATACTACTGCTAGCTGATGACTGACATCCAGTCAGCTGCCCCGTTGGTGAGTCAGAACACTTTGTACTAAGGTGAACAGATACCTACCTAGCCACCAAGCCGCGCAACCAGCTTCGGCCACCTGCCGCATCATCTAACTCTATCAATCACCGCGTTCACAGACCACATGATCCAATCTACAGCCGACACGTATCCGTCTACAGCCTGAGCCCGCTGATCCTCGGGCTTCTGCTCGATCTTCGCCATGACTCGGTTCATCGAGTCGTCCATTATGTCCGTGACTTCCTTCTTCGCGGCTTCGTTTTTGGCGATCATCCGTTGCTTCCATTCGGGCAGTTTGTTGTTGTTGTCGATGGGCCTCGGTTTATTCTGGGGTACAGATTGCTTTTGGAGACTGGTTATCCGGTTTTCGGGTTTGATGGGCTGCTGCTGCGGCTCGTCGACTGAGAGTGTTGTGGTTTTGGCGACATTTTCTTCAACGCCGTTGTCCTTCTTGGTCGTGCTGAGAGTGAATAACGGCATACTGCTGTGCTTTGTGTCGTGGTGGTCGCTGGCGTTAGGTTGATAGTTACCATGCGGTTCAACGCCGTGCTGTGGAAGATGGAGACTCTGTCTGTAGAAGGCCCGAACCGGCTTCAAAAAGAAAAAGCAATCACGATTATGCAGGTGAAACAAAATCGTATGCGTCAGCGTGGTTCTTGATGTTATTCTCGGCTAATTTCGTATCGTTTCAGCTGACATGGTGATGAGGGTGTTTTTATTCAGGCGTTGGTGGAAGCGAGCGGTTTTTCGAGTTTGTACCGTGTTGCCAAAGAGTGTTTGAGCTGCACTGAGCTGCTCCGTCTTGTTGCTGTTTCAACATGCGACAGCACATCCACCGAGGGGAATTTGTCCGATGAGAGTTCTGTTCGATGGAAGCAGTAGCTTGTGAAGATGCTGCTGATGTAAGTGCAGGTTATCAAGCACTACCCGTAAGTGCTGTAATAATGCCGTCAACATCACTGCTGATGTTCTCGGATTAACGATGTTGCGTCCGGCTGGCTTGGCTCCGAGAGGTCCGGATGGTCGTTCATCGTTCATTGTACTTCAACCTTCGTTAAGTCTGCGTTATGAGGCAAAAGATCGATATGGTTTTTGCTCATCTCGAGCTCGTCGGCATCGACGTCGGCGCCGGCGTCGTAGGTGTATCTAACGTCTTGTCGTCATGTCATTGAATGCCTCTGTCCTCTGACAATACCACGGCGAATAAATTCGGGTCATACCCACCTCTCAAATGTCAGACCAGCAGTCTTCGTCGATGTCTTCCTTCCCGATAACGCCGGTATTTCCATGTTGATTATCGATGCTCTCTCTGTGCACCAGTTTTGTTGACCACAGTCATTACTTCGACGTGGCTATGCTCTTGTCGAATGCACGTCTCACGTGTACACAAATGTTTAGACAGACCAGCAGACTGCTCCTCGGACTAAGATAAGGCGTGCCGTATCTGAATTCTTTGTGTCTAAGAGCAACGGCATCGCAGACCAACCATACTCCCGACGTGCTCGACTTCTTTCACGTCTGATACATAGGAAAGATTCACAGGATTCTACAACACCCTACTACATCCTTAGAGGGTGTAACGAAATCCTTCGAGCCCTTCGATGACGCGCTGCTGTCTTGCTGCTTGCTTGTTGGCCCATAAGAAGTAACCCGATAAGAGAGCAACGAAGATCAACGAGAGGACGTAAGACCTGCGAGATAAAGTTAGCAAGACAATAATTGACCAACCAAGCAGGTAGAGCGTACGTGATGCAAGCATAAAGTCCAGGTAGATACCGTGGCGCATCCTGGGATCGAAAAACAAGTGAGCCAACCACCCCTCCGATGCCGCCCAAGGAAATTGTACTGGCACTAATAAAAGACCTTTTCCACTGACCACGAACATTGTTCGCCTGCCATGCCAGGATAGCAGGGAGGTTCGATTGGCACCCACCCGTGACAAGAAAGACGCCGAACAGCTGCACTCCCGGAGATCGAGCCCATGCCAGCAGACAAAGTCCAACGATAGCTTGGATGGAGTTATAGGCAACGACAGGACCCCTCATGTGAAGTTTGTCGCCAAGCCACCCTTGAAAGATCATGAGCAGAGCGGCAAAGATATATGGTGGGGTGCTGAGGATCTGCGAGATAGCAACGCTGAATCCGAGGTAGCTCCGGAGAATGATTGGAAGGAAGTAGGCGACGGCATATGCCACGACTGTAGAGAAGCTGTGCAAATCGTCAGTATACTTACTTCAACGGTTATGTACGATCCACTGAACTTACAAGAACAAAAGCCCAAGAACCCAAATTTTGAAGTCGAGTGCCGGCCTGAAGAACTTTCCCCATGCGAAAGCCTCCGCAGCATCAGCATCCCCACGATCTCTGTTGAGTCTTCGGATGATGTACGCCGATTCCTTCGCATTCAGGAACAGCTTGGCCTTGTGAGCTTGTTGAGGAAAATTGACAAGCGTGATCCCCGAAAACACCGCTATCGCTATTGTGAGCAGAGCCTCCATAACAAAGATCCATCTCCATGCACTCAAGCCTCCGAGTCCATCCATGTGAGAGAAGCCGTAAGCGAGAATCCCAGACAAGGCAGAACCCCATAGACTGACAACCCAGAAAAGCGAATATCTCTTGTGCATATCATCTAGGTACGATCAGCCAGTTGATATAATTGTCATAAAGGCGGGCATCTTACATCGGGTATACCACATTGAAAGGGCATAGACTGCACCTGGAAAGGTGCTAGCCTCGAGGGCACCAAGAACCATTCGCAGAGGGATCAGGACCGCCCAATGTTGAACGAAACCGAAACCCTGTGAGAGGATCAAATTAGCGCTTATACGAATGCACAGGAAGACGCTTACCAGCAGGATAAGCCCCCAACCAAACGTGATAGCTGTAAGAAAGACCCTTGGTCCATATCTGCGCACTATCATAGCACTAGGGAACTGAGCCACAACATATGGGCCAAAGAGAACTAGGATGACGGTCGACTGTTTTGTAGTTAGTGACTGACATATCTCTAGGTTGCGAGGTTCCCACTTACATATCGAGATCCGATTTGAAGCTGAAGATCTTGGGTCATGCTTTACAAGAACGCGATGTCAATGATTCCGGGTCTGACATGATCCACATTGGAGAAGAGGATGCGCCTTACCCTGCTATGGCTGCGTTTCCGAGGTTGGTCCTGTCTAGAAGGTTTGCCCCGAGTAGGAGACCTAGAGGGAAGATCAGACGCAAATCGACCCTGCGAATGATCTTCTCCTGCTCCTTGCGAGAGTATTCCTCGTCATCCCAAGGATCAGAATTCGGCTGTTGTGGTCCTCCTATCTTATCATTGTCGGCCAACTCAACCTGTTGCTCGAATACACTGTCCTTGCGGCTGCTTCCGCCGAGGTCGCTTGCATGCTGCATGGTAGCTGCGAGATCGTTCGCGGAGGGAGGAGCGATGTAATTGATTCACCAAGGGCTTTGAGGTAGTACTATGCAGTCTAAAAAGAGAGAGCAGCAATGAGCCTCCGCTTTCTCTCTAGCAAAAGAGTGTTAGAAGTGGGAATTTCTTGCTCTTGGACGGGCTTTTGCTCCATGAACCAAGCTAATATGATATATGGATAGCGGCAGTAGGGTTCTCTGACCCCTGATCCCTCTACCACGGAATGTTTCCTCAGCAATGTTAAGGGACTACGTAGCCGAAGTCTTTAAGGGTAATCTAATGTGGCTAGAGGGATTTTGGCTACACTCGTCCCTTTCAAGACTTCATCCACAAGGGACAAGTCTTCACCAACTGGGTGGTACATGATTATAAAGGAATAGCGTACCCTCAGAGAACAACGTGGTGTAGGAGCTAACAAGCCGGGTTGCCCGGTATTCGGTATGTGTGGTTCACTACCGGCTTGGCCCGCCCAGACCTGCCAACGCATATCATATATGATACACACTTACTACCTCTGTCAGTACCAGTGTCACACCGGGGTGCACCATTAGCGCACTTACATCAAGGGTGTGGGGAAGTGGTCCCCCAAACTCTGGAGTGTAATTTACTAGCCGGAGGAAGTCTGGGGTTGAGATTTAGACCAGAGCCGCGCAAGACACGTTTGGGGGCAGAGGTGGGGGTGTGGAAAATAGCGGAGTATTTCCGTTAGAACCTTACAATCCAATTACTGCTGCAGCCAATACAAAGCTACACCTCCTCATGCCGAGATACTGTAACCGAAGCTGCCGAGCTTACCCGTCTGCAAGAGCGTAACCCTACCGCGATGATGCAGACATTCCGTGTTCTTTTTTGAAGAGACATGTGGTACCTACGTGGTCTATCGAAGAACACTGTCCTTGCAGGTCTGGAACCGTTACTTATAGATAATCGAAGGACAAAACCTGATAGCTAGCAACCAACCCTACAGCCAGCCTCATAACCAACTCTTTCAATATTCTGCAACGTCTTCGACTACGATGTCAAAGGCCGATCACGACCTCCAACCGTCCTTCGACGACCGCATAGATCTCGAAAACTCATCTCGCGGCTTCATCGCCTCTCTTCAACCCTGCGTCATTCACGACAAAGACGGGCGCGTTATTTGGGACAACGACCAGTACGATTTTCTTCAAGCCGACTGTCCCACGGACACAGCAAACTCTAAGCTATGGCGTCACAGCCAATTAGTCACGAAGCAGGGGCTCTTTGAGATCACGACTGGCATTTACCAAGTCCGGGGGTTCGACATCTCGCATATAACCTTCGTCGAGGGTGATACAGGCGTGATTGTAATAGACCCACTTGTCTCGTCTGAATGCGCCAAGGCCGCGCTTGCACTGTACAGGGAGCATCGCGGTGACCGCGCCGTTGTAGGGCTCATCTTTTCTCACTCGCACGCCGACCACTTCGGTGGGGCTGCAGGCGTCCTCTCTCCCGAACAGGTCGACTCCCCTACCCTCCCCATCATCGCCCCCTCGGGGTTCCTGGAAGAAGTTCTTAGCGAGAATGTGTTCGCGGGCCCTGCAATGCGCCGCCGCGCTGGCTACATGTTCGGCAACCACTTGGTCAAATCTCCGAAGGGCCAGATCGGGTGCGGTCTCGGTACGACAACTTCTACTGGCAGCAACAGCCTGTTTCCGCCAAATCTCTTGATCCAATCTACAGGAGAACGGCATACTGTCGACGGAGTAGAGATGGTCTTCCAGATTGTGTCAGGTACCGAAGCACCGGCCGAAATCAATTTTTATTTCCCCCAGCACAAGGCGCTATTGATAGCAGAATGTGCAACGCATACCATGCACAATATAATTACGTTGCGGGGAGCACAGGTTCGCGATGCAAAAAATTGGGCCAAGTACCTCGATGAAACGCTGTATCTATTTGGTCAGACGAGCGAGGTGCTCTTCGCCAGTCATCATTGGCCGACTTGGGGCACCGAGGAGCTGAAGGCCTTGATTGCCGAGCAACGAGACCTGTATGCATTCATGCATGATCAGACGTGTCGCATGATGAACAGTGGTCTAACAGGGACTGAAATCGCGGAACGCTTCAGGTTACCTGCAGGCTTACAGACAAAATGGCATGTACAAGGGTTTTATGGAAGCGTTAGCCACAATGTCAAGGCGATATATCAGAAGTACATGACATGGTTCGATGGCAATCCGGCTCACTTATGGCAACATCCGCCAGAGGAAGAAGGTAAGCGGTATGTAGAATGCATGGGCGGGGTCGATGCGATGCTCAAAAAAGCGGAAGTCTTTGCGGACAGGGGAGATTTACGGTTTGCGGCAACGTTGCTTGATCATGCTGTTTTTGCAGAGCCGGAGAACGTGAAGGCGAAGGAGGCTTTGGCCTCGGTCTACGACAAATTGGGGTACGGCGCGGAAAATGCCACATGGCGCAACTTCTACCTAACCAAAGCGCAGGACCTCAGAGCAAGTAAGAGGGACCCAGTTGGCGAGATGGCTTCATTTCCGGCAGTCAACCCGTTGCTGCCGATTGATCAATGGTTTGATGGGTTGTCCATTCAGCTAGATGGTCTGCGGGCAGAGCATGAGAGCCTTGTGATCGATATTCATGTGGCAGAAGAACGGCAGGATTGGAGAGTGACACTGAGCAACGGGGCTTTGAGCTACCGCAGCGCTGCCGAAGGGACATCGTTCTCGGAACGTGCCGACCTAAAGCTGAAGCTCTCAAAGGATGAGTTGGGCGAGGTTTTGCAAGGGAATCTGCAGGTCGTAAAGGGCTCAGATGGCGATTCGGACTCGTTGTCTAAGCTTCTGGACCTCTTGGCGATCAAGGTAGTTCAATAGCACACAAGAGTGGGTGCCAAACAAGCACAGTCACAAATGACTAGAGTTTGTGCGAAGCGTGCTGTACCACACTTTGATGGTGTAGAATACAAAGACGGCATCGCATGGAAGAGTAAATTCGGCGGAGTGAGAGACTGTCTGTGTACTGGGAGCGTCAGAAGATTGAACAGTAGTATCATTTCCATAACCCAACGGCTGTTAGCAGCTTAGCGTTACGATACTACTAGTACTCCTTTATCCGGAGTCTTTACCGCGGCGTAGTAATGTGGGGTCTCTGAGCTTAGCTCGGATCGGTGTCCAGTCCGGCCCGGCTCTATCATTCCGTCGCTCACAGTCTTATCTATCAGCATTGTAGGCAGGAGATCGTATCACATCTACAAGTACGGCGACTCAGGTCTTTCGTCTTTTCGCTCAGGGTTTTCCACTGTTCGCGGGTTGCAACATGGCTCGCATCATCGTTGTTGGGGCAGGGTCAGATCCATTGTCTACTTTTGAGCATTAGGATGTAGGTGTACTAACCTGAGCACAGGGTCGTCGGTATGGCTACTGCGGCTGCCCTTTCCCGTCAACACGAGGTCACGATTATCGCAAGAGACCTTCCAGGTGACATACCCACAATCGGGTGGGCTAGTCCATGGGCCGGGGCAAACTTCATTCCTGGCAACTGCTCTTCACCGCAAGAAGCAAAGATGCAGCTTGAAGCCTTCGCCGAGTTGTGGAGGCTGAGTATCGAGCATCCTGAGTCCAGCGTCAAGAGATGCCTCATCGAAGATTTTCACGACCACAAAACAGAAGACGAGATATGGTGGAAAGACTATATGCCCGAGGTAAGTCCAATCGCATGCGTCAACGACGCCAGTGTAAAATGCTGATGGTTGAAGTTTCGCTTTTTGTCACCGGAGAGGTTACCAAAAGGTGCAAAGATTGGAACATCTTGTAAACTCCCACTCCTATGTCGACCCGGCAAAGCTGAGGTCTTGAGCTGATGATCGACAGACAAAACCCTAGTACTCGATCCCAACATCTTCCTGCCCTGGTATCGCTCGAGACTCGAGAACACTGGTGTACAATTCAAGCGAATGAATCTTAGTTCTCTCTCAGATGCCTGCACCCTCGGTCACGACGTAATTATCAATGCAACCGGATTTGGATCACTGACATTGGCAGATGTCCTTGACGAGGACGTTGAAATGATTCGTGGTCAGACGATTGTTGTGAAGAGCGATTACAACAAGCATTTCATGCGTGATAGTGGAGACACTTACACATACGCGATACCTAGACTGGACGGTACCGTCGTCCTTGGAGGCGTGAGGCAGCGTGACACACTGTAAGTACGACCAATAAGCATTCATGCTGGCGCAAACTTACACATGTTACGAAAGGGATTCTAAGGTCGACTGGGATATATGTCGAGACGTAAGGCCTAATAACACATGACAGACGTCGTCTCAACTAATTATGCGTCGCAGATTGCACAACGAATTCATCAAAATCTCCCTGATCATTTTCCTGCAGAACTATCTAACCTCCAGATCATTGGTCACAACGTTGGTATTCGACCTGGACGAAAATCTGGCATCCGAATTGAAAAGGAAGAGAAGAACGGCCAAAAGATTGTTCATGTATACGGTAAGTTCAGACACAGCGCCAGGGCCAGGCCTTACAAAGTCTGACAACCAACTACAGGCGCTGCAGGAGGTGGCTACATCTTTGGTGCTGGCATGGCACGTGCGGCTGCGGCGCTCGTTGAAGAATTCCTCACTCCCCCCTTTCCGGCAAAATTGTGAGTTCGGGCAAGTCTTCACGTATTTAACATAGCACCAACTACAGTGGCAATCCACACGCCGAAGGAAAACGATACCCTAGATGGGACAAAAGTGCAGCGGAACAAGCTGATGTTCCATGACATATCCAATGCTTCAAAGTTAGCAGGTGTCGTATTGCCAGAGACCTTACCTATCACACACGAGCATCCATATTTCTTACGGACGGGTCGTGACGGGACTAGTGTCTCTCTACTCGATTTTGTTAGTTGTGATAGACCTATCGAGTAGTGGTGACCGACGTGCTACTGCGATAAGTGCGATACTCGCGACGCCCGCGAAACATGCGATATCAGCGCCGTCCGCGATGGAAGCGACAAGAGCGACAAGAGCGACAGACGCGACAAAGGCGACAGACGCGACAGACGCGACGAACGCGACACAGGCGATAGAAGCGACAAAGGCGATAAACGCGACAAAGGCGACAGAAGCGATACACTGCAGCTAAACACCGACTTGCTTGTATAGTCGCTAGTCTTGTTTCTCCTAATCCCCTGCCAAAAAACAGCCCGACCAGAAGTAAGAAATCAGGTGTAGAGAGACCCCTAGACACGCCACTTAGGGCAGATAAGGTGCCCCCAGCTGTGTGGCCCGCTAGCCCATATAGAGCCTGACCTTACTGCAACCACATTTTGCGGTCGGGGTTTTCTGAGTACTGGCTTGCCCCGTCCCCCCTCGTCTACGTGAGCTTCTTCTATGCCGCCAGAGCTAATAAAGCATAACTGGATGTCGTCATGCTACGGACGTATCCAGGCTTGGCATTGTTGACTATCACAGCGGTGGGAAGAAGCTCATATAGCGAGGATATATAAATGATAAATGATTAGTGGTTATGTTGCAACAACCTACAATCCGGTCTCCAGTTGCTATAATAACCTGAAGTCCAAATCAGCTGTCAACCATGGAATCACTCTGCGGTGTGACGGTGACCTTTCCATCGACCCTACACTCAATCCTGCCATACAGGGTCGCTCGCCAAGCTAATCTCATATTCGATGCCCTTCTTTCGATGATTCTGTGTTGTATAGGCCAGTTCCTGCCCTCATTGCGAACGCAGTTTCCGACATCACCGACTCATCTCTCAGGCAAGACAGCGATCGTCACGGGCGCAAATTCTGGCATCGGCTATCAGATCGCGCTTGACCTGGCGAGACTAGAGGCAAGGGTCGTACTGGCCTGTCGCAGTACGCCGAAGGGAGAGAATGCCAGGGCGTGACTCCGGCGCGCACAGTGCACAACGCACAGTGCACAGTCTCGTGATTCCAGCC
>Ga0066648_10000597_pt1 | contig 23601 bp, 18 predicted proteins | sample CryGeyCG12114_NA_FD_59537 | JGI IMG/M metagenome (GOLD analysis project Ga0066648, IMG submission 59537) | Groundwater microbial communities from aquifer - Crystal Geyser CG19_WC_8/21/14_NA | ecosystem: Environmental > Aquatic > Deep subsurface > Groundwater | place: USA: Utah: Grand County... | reverse complement strand
GTCAGTAGCCGCAACTCAAGCTCGAGACTTGAATGGCCGTCATAGAGGGATGGACATGATTAGTAGGCACCACGCCGATATCCAGCGTGGTTCAGTGTTTGAAGACGCTTTCGAGAACTTCTATGGACTCGGCGAGGAACTGAAGGAGCCTATTCAAATCAGCTTCATCGACCAGTTTGGACAACCTGAAGCAGGCATTGATGGAGGCGGAGTCACCAAGGAGTTCCTCATGAGTGTCACTAGCGAGGCCCTGGATCCTCAATCTGAGATGCCGCTGTTCGAAGAAAACGAGCAACGATATCTGTACCCGAAACCGACGTCGCTGCAGCAAGCCAAGGCGGTACTTGTGCAGGATGGAATCAACCCAGGCACGGAAGGCTACAACGTGGCCATGCGAGCGCTGATGCAGCGATACGAGTTCCTTGGACGCATTGTTGGCAAATGTATGTACGAGGGCATATTGATCGACGTCAATTTCGCAGGCTTCTTCCTCCTGAAATGGGCACTGACGGGTGGTACGACATCTGCAACGACGGAATCGTCGTTTCGAGCATCGATCAACGACCTTCGCGACTTCGACGACCAACTCTACCAAGGGCTGCTGAAGCTGAAGAACTATAACGGAGATGTCGAAGCGGACTTTGGTCTCAACTTCACTGTGTCCGACACATTCGAGGTTGACGGGAAGGCAGTAAGTCTCACGACAGATCTGATCCCAGGAGGGTCGAATGAGCTAGTCAACAATACGAACCGGCTCAGATACATTGACAGGATTGTACGGTATCGCTTGCAAGAGCAGCCTCGACTTATGACCAACGCATTCCTGAAAGGACTGGGACAAATTATCTCGCCAATGTGGCTAGCCATGTTCAATCAGAAAGAGCTGCAAAAGCTCGTTGGCGGAGACAACTCAGAAGTCGACATTGTCGATCTGCGGAGGAACACACAATACGGCGGGCTCTACGTTATTGGAGACGACGGACTGGAGCATCCAACGATCGCCATGTTCTGGAAAGTGCTTAAAGAGATGAAGGACGATGACAGACGGAAAGTGCTCAAGTTCGTGACAAGCACACCTCGAGCACCATTACTGGGGTTCAGTCATCTCAACCCGAAATTCAGTATCAGAGACTCTAGTGAGGACGTAACGCGACTGCCGAGCACGAGTACGTGCGTTAATCTACTGAAGCTTCCGCGTTACGCCGACGAGAGAACGATGAGGGAGAAGCTCTTGTATGCCGTGAACTCTGGAGCAGGGTTCGATTTGTCGTGATGGGTACTTAGCATGCAGGACAAGCTGTTGGTAGATAACGAAACTACTTGCGAGTAGGCTGCTTCCGAGTAACTTTCGCTAACGCGGGTCGTGTGTACTCTATCGTGTAAGCATAACCTACTACCCCGTACAATGATGTGGACATAGACCCAAAAGTAGACAACCTTCATGCGAGCTGTCAGGCACCCACTCCATAATGTGACACCGTTGACGATTGATGGTTGCGAATCAGAGAGCAGTATTTGAGCATGCCTTTCTGGATTTGACCGCTATGCGATGGATTTATCAACAATGTGATTGCAGCTTATGTCCTCGATCGACGCATCTGCACTTGTTTTTCTTGGCTGTCAAGTCTTGGAGGCGTCTGCCAGGAAGGAAACTCTATGCGACGACGGCGGAAATGCGCCCACTAATCAGTAACTAATCAGTAGATTATGCACCTGATCCACGATTAGCAGCCTCGAACGTTACTTTGATGAATGGCTTCCAACAGCCTCTACAGGTTCTCAAGTCTGTTACCGGCGTAGGCCCAGGTGGTGTTCGGCAGACTGACGACGTTGAGCTCCAACCATACCCAACAAGCAGTGCGCCCGCAACTCCTCGTCGAAATTCGCGGGCAGCTCGACGTAACCAACGACGACTTAGCAAACTTGTTCGACTAGCAGAGGCAGAAGAGATGAAGTTCTCGCACAGCATTCAGTTCAACGCCGTGCCGGACTGGTCGAGCAACTACATTGCCTACAGTAATCTCAAGAAGACAATCTACACACTCGAGAAACAGATCAACCATACCCAGGGCGAAGGGCAAGATGAGGAGGAAGCGCTACTCGACGGCCAGAGGATCAACCCAGATGTCACGTTTAAGAGACTGCTTGACGCCGAGCTGGAGAAAGTCTGCTCCTTCTACAGGCTGAAAGAGCTGGAGATCTTCGACGAGCTCGAACAGATCAAGAAAGACCTCGAGAACTACAAGAGCGAGACCGCCGGCGTGGATATGGACGAAGTGGTCGACCTTCAAAACAGTAGGAAGCTGAGGTCTAGTAGCATATTCGGCGGTGTCCCCTTCAGAAGAAGGCGTCGCGCCTCTACAGCTACAATGAGCATGAGCATAGAGGAGGAGGCTGAGCAGGACGACGACAGCGATAGTGACGCCGATGACGGTGCTGCTATGCTCAAGAAAAAGGACAAAGCCTCTCAGAAACAGCGCAGTAAAAGTGTGTGGCAAGCGCCCCAGCTCAACAAGCAGCGGAGCCGCGAGATGACTTCGTCCATGGAGAGCTTAACCACCCCGACCTCTTCCCTCAGGAGACGTCCTAGCATGGCCTTGGAACTCGACACTGCCGACCCTGGCCAGCTCACTAGTCTCTACGACGCCGGCATCACCCTAAAGAAGAGGATCATCAACGTCTATGTCTCGCTCTCCGAGCTGAAATCATTCATTCAGCTCAACCAGACGGGATTTAAGAAAGCAGCCAAGAAGTTTGACAAAGTCTGCGATCGCGATATTCGCAAAGAATACATGGAAAAGAGTGTTGACCCATCCTACCCTTTCCGCGACTCGACCATGACTCAAGTTGACGCCAACATCCAGCAAGTCGAGCAGGACTATGCCGAAATCGTCACAAAGGGCGATGTTGCCCTTGCAAAACGCGAGTTGAGGCTTCACCTCCGCGAACGCGTGGTCTGGGAACGCAATACCGTCTGGCGCGAAATGATCGGCATTGAACGACGAGCTCAAGCCGCCAATCTCGGGGTGCGCCAAACCCTGCTAGGCGGTTCAGTCGACCCCGCCGACCACAGACAAGGCGACGAGAAGACGGACGATACGAAAGAGGTTGACACGCCAGTTGGACGTTATCGATGTCCCGCTTGGCTCTTCAGCAGCACATTCTTCACTCTCATTGTCATCGTGGTCATCTTCTTCGTCCTCCTGTTCGTCCCAATCATGAAGAAAGAAGAACAACAAAATTGTCTGGCTATGCTCGTGTTCGTGTCTCTCCTCTGGGCAACAGAAGTCATTCCACTGTTTGTGACTTCGCTGCTCATCCCCTTCCTCACCGTCGTTCTGCGCATCATGCGCGAAGAAGACAAACCCCACCGTCGCCTCGACACGAAACCAGCCACCAAAGTCGTCTTCGCGAGCATGTGGACGCCGGTCATCATGCTCTTGCTGGGTGGCTTCACCATTGCAGCCGCCTTGAGCAAGTACCAGATCGCAAAGAAGCTCGCGATCTTTATCCTCTCCAAGGCGGGCACCAAGGCACGCACAGTCCTCATCACGAACATGTTCGTCAGTCTCTTCCTAAGCATGTGGATTTCCAACGTGGCTGCACCAGTGCTCTGCTTCAGCATCATCCAGCCTATGCTACGCAACCTCCCCGCCGATTCCAACATGTCGAAAGCTCTGATCCTCGGCATTGCACTCGCATCCAACATGGGCGGCGCCGCCTCACCAATTTCTTCTCCCCAGAACATCATCGCGCTGCAGAACATGCGTCCGCAGCCAAGCTGGGGCATCTGGTTCTTCATCGCTCTCCCCGTGTGCATCGTCGTCATCGTCCTGATATGGATCTTACTCCTCCTCACCTTTCAGCCTGGCAAAGGAATAACCATCGTACCCCTCCGGCCTATGAAGGACAAGCTCAACGGCCGCCAATACTTCATCATCTCAGTCACTCTTGTCACCATCGTCCTCTGGTGCATATCGCACCAACTCGAGTCCGTTTTCGGCGACATGGGCGTCATCGCCATCATCCCCATGGTCCTCTTCTTTGGCACTGGAATTCTCACCAAAGAAGACTTCAACAACTTCCTCTGGACGATCATCATACTGGCTGCTGGCGGTCTAACGCTTGGCAAAGCAGTTTCCTCCTCTGGCCTGCTACGTACGATGGCGCAAGGCATCACAGAGAATGTGTCAGGCTTCTCAGTCTACGGTGTGCTCGTTGTGTTCTGTGCGCTCGTTATGGTGGTTGCAACGTTTATCAGTCATACTGTGGCGGCGCTGATCATCTTGCCCTTGGTGGCAAGTGTGGGTCAAGGCATGGATGAGCCACATCCGAATCTGCTGGTGATGGGGACGGTGTTGATGGCATCGGCTGCGATGGGATTGCCGACGTCTGGGTTTCCGAACATGAGTGAGTACTTGCACATCCTTCCAAGTTAGAGCCTTGCTAATCTGATGTGTAGCTGCTATCATGATGGAAGTCCCTGAGACAGGAGTCAGGTACCTCCAAGTCCGGCATTTCCTGACGAGGGGTATCCCGGCGAGTATCATGGCTTTCGTGGTCATCGTCACTTTGGGTTACGGGCTGATGTTGGCTGCTGGGTTGTGAGAAACATGTTGCGCTTGGCGAGATAGGTAATTGTAGTAGACACATCTATGTACTAGGTAAAATGTAGAACCTGTGTCCAGTCTCATGCCAGAATGCCAGTTCGTGCATCACAGCAATGAACACAGACGGATAGTTGTCCAGGCAGCCAATTGGTTCTTGTTGCTACACGATTTGGTAGTGTCCTCGTTTTGCTAGCGGACTCATGGACCCCAAGTGCACCGCAGGCTTTTACCGGTCAGGCTACTATTCTGCGCGGCATCAGTGCCTCAGTTCCCACCCCGTTGCTTTCTACCGCCAGTAACACCGTTCAAATAACTCTCGCATGTGTTTTAGACAAGAGAAGCTTACATCATCTTGGTATAGGTAATACTGGACATCTTCGATTGTTACTTGTCGGCAGACCTACGAAGGGGGACGGGGCATATACAGGCGCATGCTCATACAGATGCTAGCAGGTATGTACCGTAGTATCGCACAAAGCGAGCATGGATTTACCATTTGGGGCTGTTGCCTGAAGTGCTCGCTGACCGGCGGAATTGCTCCACCCTGCATGAGCTTCATTGGTTGCCTGATGCAAGCACGCTAGGACGAAAGTGTCGAAAGAGCATCCTCTCGAGCTTTGCCTGCATCTGCATCTGCATCGTCCCTTGTGACTACCTCCTCATCTGTAGCCTATCAAAGAGCGAGCCGCGATGTTTTGTGTCAGGGTGAATCCCAATGCAGTCACTTCTTGCCAGTGCCATGCTGGGAGGTGCCGGACTTTCACTGGCACTAAACTTGCCTTCACCCATACAGCCGTGCCTTGTTGATGACCTACTGACACATGGATTAGGCTGCCTCGTGTCGACTCAATATTGAGCTCTTTGACTACTTGACTGCATTACTCATCCTAGTTAGCTCCACTGCAGGCGTGCTGCCTGCTTATATTATCCACGCATAAGAACCTTTCACTATACCTGCTTCCAGATGTCTGCCAACCATATCGACTGGAAGATTCTCCGTGGTCAAGCTCTCGATCCTGTACGCGGACAAGCCGGTCATCTACTTAGACAGACTCGTCTGCTGCAAAGAGATTTGGACGAAATGCGGTTGCAGGCTACGATCAGAGACCAGATCGAATCTGACCCACCGCCCGAAGACGACTCGACATCACGAGACTCTTCTGAGCAGTCCTCTGACTCGGCCGCCTCCTCAGAAGACGAGAAGAAGAAAAAGAGGGCAAAGAAGACGAAAGCCAGCAAGACCAAGGGCAAAGGCGCAAAGTCCAACAATGGCAGTGCAGGCATTGAGCAGCTCCTCAATTTATTAGCTGGGAAGGTGAAGCAGAATCCCACTCCTCCTACCGGCGACAGCATCCTCGAGTCTCTGCCACCATCAGCCTCCGCCCCTCCACCACCTGCTTTGAATGCATCTGACATCGCAGCGCAAGTCGTGGCACTGCTGAAACAGGAGGAAAATCCACCCGACGGCAAGAAGGCTCCTGGCAAAGTCGGCTCCAAGGTCGCGTTCAAAAGAGTTGATCATGTCTATGACCGCAAAACGCACAACTACAAACTCAAGGAGACTATCCAGTCCGATCCAAAGACGGATCACTGGGATCAGGTAAGCCCCGGACATGTTGGATGTAGTGTGCTAACTGGTACAGTATGTCTTCAACGTTCGACGTGTGTTTGATGTTGCCTCTCGCTACCTCTCAACACTCGTCGACATCAAGTCCAAACAGCTACGGGAATGCCTGAAAGATGTCATGGGAGATGCCAAAGGCATCAATTTGATTTCTGAAAAGCCCCAAATAGACCCCAATATGCTATTTTTGTACCTGGAAGAGCTGCGTGGAATGCAAGAACGACATGAAGTGCAAAGCAAGATACTCGAAAACAAGAAGGAGAAGAAGGCTGCCAAATTAAAGTCTCAGCACCTCAAGCTGCTTATAGACTACCTTGACGAAGATTTTGCGGAGACGAAGAAAGCGTGAGTGCCATGTGCTAGATAGAGCCCACTTGTGCTGACATCTGGCAGAATCTACCCCATGCTCGAAGCTGGCATCATCACTTTCGAATATCTGTGGGCACTCTTCAAGCCTAACACCGTCCTATATTCGTCCACTTACGGCGACGATGAAGAACCACGAGCATTCAAGGCAGTCTACAGTAAAGAAAACCAAGATGTGCTGAGAGGCAAATGGTACAGCATCGAATCGCGCTACCTGGAGTACGACGGCAAAGACTTCGGCATGGCCACTGTGCGTGCCGAGATTCCTGCTTTCACCGGCGCTCGGAAGATTTCCTCGTTGTCCTGCTATCCCATTCGCTACCATAAGGATGCTGAGAAAGCAAAGCAAGAGTTGGTCGAAAGAGGAAAGAAGTTCGTCGCTCTGCAGGGCATGAACTACAAGACATATGCAGGCATGTGTTATGTCAAGAAAGAGGACAAGGTGTTGAAGGTCGATGTTCATGGTCGAATCATGGTCGATCCTGCTATCTTCCGTCGAACTAATCCTAACTATCCGCTGAGTACGGTGAGGCCTTTCGAGAGTGAGGTGGACGATATCCCTCAGATGATCGACGAGGACAACAACGTCACAATGAGCTCAGATGGTAGAGGACAGCCGACACCAGCGTCTGAAGATTTTGACAAGCACAAACAGTTCAAGGTCACTAAGAATGGCGATGGCAAGCACGTCCTTATTGAGATAGGTTCCGAGGAGGCTGCCCAGGCCTTTATTGAGGACAGTACAAAGAACATCTTTACTGAAGAGCAGTTACTCGTCGCTAGCTCCACTGTTGTTGGCTTTTCCTTCAGCGAGAAACTCTGGCTTGAGTTTGCAGTCAGTAAGGTTGGAGAAATATCCTGGAACACCGACGCCTTCGACTCGCTCATCCTGCCCGACAGCCAGAAGAATATTGTCAAATCTATGGTTTCCTCGCATGCCTTTCATCCCTCTAGGAGTATCGACGATATTATCGCTGGTAAGGGAAAGGGCCTGGTAGCTGTTCTGCATGGCGGCCCGGGTCTCGGGAAGACATTGACAGTCGAATCCATCGCCGATCTCCTCAAACGACCACTCTATATGGTCTCGGCTGGCGATCTAGGCACAAATAGCCAGACACTCGAGCGAGAGCTTCAGAACATCCTAGATATTGCTCACGCATGGGGTGCAGTTCTCCTGCTTGACGAAGCAGACGTCTTTCTAGAAAAGCGCTCGACTCACGATATCCACCGCAACGCGCTAGTGTCGATCTTCCTCCGATTGCTAGAGTACTTCCAAGGCATCCTCTTCCTGACCACAAATCGAGTCGAGGTCTTTGACGACGCATTCGTTAGTAGAATACACCTTTCTCTCCGCTACGGCGATCTTTCAAGCAAAGCCAAGAAAGCAGTGTGGAAGACGTTCATTGGCAAAGTCCGAGACGTCGAGGGCATGCAAGTCGAAGACATTCAGGAGAAGGACCTCGACGATCTGTCAAGACGAGCGCTCAATGGGCGACAGATCAAGAACATCGTTCGCGCTGCGCAAGCGCTGGCTATCTATGAAGATGTCGCACTTAGCATGGCTCATATCAGGACTGTGCTGGACGTGGCGCAGAGCTTCGAACGAGACCTCAAAGGAGGAACTGGGTATGAGGATGCGATGAGAGGCTATACCTAAGACGTCACATTAACGTGGGACGAACAAGACGTAGTCGGTACATTTGGCGGCCAGGGGTGTTCCAGGGGTTGGAATAGAGCACGTAATTGAACGCTTCTGGATGCCTGAGATCGTGATAGACTTGATCATATTGTGCATCTAGCTGCCATGCGCTCGAAGGTTCTGCGGTGCTCTTGACACTGACACCAGAGTAAGCAGCCAGCCTGATGCTACGCTTGTCACGTGGTGCGTGCTCTTCTATGCTAGCATATTACTATGGACAGCGCATTTCAGGATGAGGAAATCCGATCAAGACCGTATATCAGCTTCGTAGAAGTGTGCTTGGACTGGGGTGGCACGCTGATGGGACAGAATTGTGCTTGTGGTCGTAAGTCAATTGTCCACATAGTCTAGCTGTGGCCCAAGGCGGCGTTTCCCGCAGGGGAATAAAATTTGCCGGACTTATTGATAATATGAAACCAATGTTCTTTGCATCTGTGACGGACGACTGTGCTTGTTATTTTCTGCGTGTTGAATCTTGCAAGACTGACCATTCGTATCACTTCGGAGCATACATAGTCACAGGAGCTGTCTCATCTACGAAGCATGTCCGGCACGGAGCAAGCAGCTGCTCGACTGGCAGCACGCAAACCAATTCCGACACCAACACCAGCGTACCTGCCAAAAGCGGACTCAGCTCTTGCCGTAGACAAACAGACGTACACTACCATCCAGCAGGCGCCTCGCAAGCTGATCGAGGAGTTCGTCCTCCCTATTCGATCCGGCCGAGCATGGAAAGCACCTGCTGGGTCTATCGTGCGAATCAGCACACCTGAAGGACCACAAGTTGGTATGTAATACTGTCAGCTTAGAGCGTTCGAGACCTGACAAGCGCCAGGCGACCTCAACGTGTGGAATCTGCACAATCCACGAGAACGCTTTTGGGCATCTCGGACGAAGCAATTGTACGCTTCGCATGTCTCAACGTATGACCGTCTCTGGTCATGCTTGCCGTTCATGCGACCACTCTGCACCATTGTCAAGGACACTTTGTCGTGGTACGGTGTCGATGAACATGGAGGGCGTGTGCATGATCTGCTCGGCACGAGGTGCGATCCATACATCAACACCGTTCTAGCGGGAGCGGAGGGGTCCTATGACTACCATTGCCACTCAAATCTGACCCGAGCGGTGTTGCCGTGGGGGTTGAACGAGTCAGACGTGCATGACGTGATCAATCTGTTTCAAGTTACCGGGCTTAACGAACAGGGCAAATATTTTATGAATCCATGCCCAGCGGAGGCGGGCGATCACATCGAATTTCTGGCTGAGCAGGACTTGCTGATGGCCCTGAGCACATGTCCGGGGGGTGACCTTTCATTGTGGGGATTTGGCAGTGACAGTGAGAAGGAAATGATCAAGTGCTGTCGGCCCCTCAAAGTCGAAGTCTTCACGATAGACAGTGCTGTCTTGTCCGATGCTGGTTGGAAGCCGGCGCAGAGACCTCCGTATGCAGGTGCCCATGGGATCAAGATCCCTGAAGGCGAGAAGCAATAGCTCACCTGCCAGCCATCTCCTGTTGTCCCTTTGTCTTGGGTACGTCTTGTGGTTGCGCGAATACAACACTCATAGCCTCATCCAAAATCTCGAGACCTTTGTTGATCTCTTCGGCGTTGATGATTAGTGGTGGGACAATACGAATGACGCCATCTCCTGCTGTGATGATGAGCAAACCTCTCTCTCGAGCTGCAGTCACGACCTCGGAAGCCTTCGCTTTGTGCTCATCGCTTAGCTGGTAACCGACAATCAGACCACGTCCCCTGACAGCTGTCAGTACTCCGGGATACTTCTCGCTCATGGTATCGTAGGCACTGAAGAAAAGCGTAGACTTAATGCGAACGTCTTCCTGTAGCTTCGGCTCAGCCAGTCGTGTGAAAACATGATGAGCGACTCGGCAAGAGAAGGGGTTTCCTCCGAATGTTGTGCCGTGGTCACCAGTGTTGATGAAAGGTGCGACAGAGGTGCCAGAGATGAGAGTTGCGCCAATGGGAATGCCGTTTCCGAGCGCTTTCGCGGTGGTCAAGATGTCCGGCTGAACACCGCTTGCAGTGTACGCCCACAGATCGCCAGTCCTCGAGAGACCACATTGGATCTCGTCGAAGATCAGGATGGCGCCGACTTCGTCACATCTCTTCCGAAGTGCTTGAAGAAATTCTGGCGTAGCCACATTAATTCCACCTTCTCCTTGAATTGGTTCTACAATGACACCAGCTGTGTCTGCCGTCACAAGCTCCGAGACAGCTTCTACATCGTTGTACGTGCCATAGCGGAAGCCGGGCAGCATAGGCCCAAATGGAGGCTGATATTTCTTGTTCGGGGTAGCAGAAAGGGAGCCATATGTTCTACCGTGAAATGATCCATGAAACGAGACAATCTCTCGCTGGGTTGTGTTGGGGTCTTTCTGATATGGCACCTTTCTTGCGAACTTCAGGGCGGCCTCATTGGCTTCCGAGCCCGAGTTGGAGACGAAGACTTGGCTGAGATGGCTGCCAGGCGACTGTTTCTGCGTTTCCTGGACCATGAGCTTGGAGAGCTCGGGGGTCCAGGGGTTGTAATATAGGTTCGAAGCATGAATGAGCGTCTTTGCTTGGTGAGCGACGATTCTGGCTACTTCACCATCTGCATGTCCGAGCGAGCAGACAGCAATACCGGCGGTAAAGTCGAGATAGGGCCTATTCTCGTGATCGTAGAGTATGCATCCATCACCCTGCATCATCATTGGGGGTGGTCGAACATAGGTAGGCACCATGTACGGAGCTCGCTCATTGAGAAAGGTCGTGGTCGGCGAGTCAGATGCTGGATCTGGGTTTGGAACAGAGACCTCATGGCGAATGTCAGACTCTGGTATTGTAGACGACACTGGTACAGCGGCGCGTGAGGCATGTCGTCGAGCATACGATCGTGGTATCTGCTTCGGTGTAAGTGTTCGAGGCAAAGCTCGAAGGACTAGGCGTTGAGACATGTTCGCGAGCAAAGAAGCAGCACAACGCAGACAAGGAGAAGGCGAAGATAAGGCAGGTGCGCAGATGGTTATAACATTTGTGAACGCTGTACTTTGGCCGAGCAAGTGTGTTCGTGCAGCAAAATTTCTCGTACAGCAAGCAGGTGCGATAAGCAGAAGCCGAGTTCGAGTCATGGAAACTCCCCGACAGTACGTGTGGCGAGGTCATCTGTTGTTGCCTCAGGCTGTAATTGAACAATAACCGAGCATTTATAGAATGTGGTGCAGTTGGTGATTCCTGCTTCTAGTAGTATCGCATTGCTGTGACTGTATGCCTAGAGTATGCTACACCACAAAACTTCTTTTGCACCCGTTGTCATATTGCAGCATGCAGCTCGAAGATGGGTTCAAGTGCGAGTCAACCAGCGTGACAGGCACCCCGACTCCCCCTCTTATTACCGACTAAACGGAGGTTGGGCTATTATCACTTCCATTACTGAGGCTAATCAGATGGAATAATGATGGTACAGCTGCCGTGTGCACCTCGTGCTTGAGAAGTGTTCAATGATGCTCCCTTCGACCACGACCGGACAAGTGATGCAATCGAGCGTAGCATGCGGGGTTGAGCCTTCAGTAGGCATATGCCACAGGAAGCATGATCCTGCTCAAGTGTTGTTAGCTTCAACAATAGTGCTAGGGTATTGACGTTGAGCCAAAATGACTGAACCAGCAGAAACGTATGATCACGCAGGAAAGTCTGTCAAACATGGTCGGGCCCGCGTCAACGGCATCCGCCTACACTATATTACTGCCGGACAAGGCCCTGCGCTCCTACTCCTTCACGGCACACCCAAAACTTCATTCTATTGGTACAAGCTCTTTCCTCTACTAACGGAACACTTCACTCTGGTAGCACCCGATCTCCGTGGGTTTGGCTATACCGACAAGCCACCTGCTACAGAAGGGTATGACTCCGCAGAGAACGCCAAAGATGTAACCGAGTTGATGACTCAACTCGGTCACCAAAAGTTCTATCTTCACGGCGAAGATCGTGGCGCTGACTACGCAGTCGCAGTCGCTGGCCTCTACCGGGACCGCGTGCTCAAGCTTTCCTTCTGCGAAATGGTGCCGTCCGGGCTCGGCCTGGAAGAGACTTCCTTCTGGACTCCAGAGAATGTAACGCGGCAGTTCAGAAAGGATGGCATTTGGTGCTGGCACCTTGGTTTCTTCTGGATCCCACACGTGCCGGAGATGTTGATTGCGGGGCACGAAAGGGAATTTTGGGATATGTTCATCAAACAGGAATGCTACAACCCCACGAAAATCGAGCCGCATGCCCTGAACCACTGGATCGAGTGTGTGAAACAACCAGGAGGATTGCGAGGTGTGCTTGAAACATATAGATCGGGCTTCAACAACGGACAAATCAACCGGGAGATTGCAAAGAACAAGCTGACGCTCCCAATCATGACAATTGGTGCCCCGGAGTTCTTCGGTCCGCAGGTGGAGGAAAGCATCCTGCGAATGGCATCAAAAGTCGACCGATCTGCCATCTTCGAGGAATGCGGTCACAGTCTTGCACTGGAAGCAGAAGATAGGCTAGCAGAATTGTTGAAGAGCTTTATGCTCGGCACCTCAGAGTAGATATAGATAAATGCCTTCCATTCTACCGTCCAGTAAAATCTTCGGTGTACCCGATAAACTCCCTCAAAAACTCCACCAAGCACATGATCCCCATGGCTTGCCCATAAGGCATACTTGTCCTTTCAATCCTGAGGTAATGTTCTAAGTCATGTCCCATTCCTGTTCCAAAGCTGGTATCCATGAGTTCACCCTCATTACTTATCTTGCCCACCACTGCTCTGACCGCTCTCAACCCTACCTCCTTATACTGCCTATCAATATACCCCTTCCTCACAGCCTTCAATATTCCATAAGCAAACCCAGCAGTCGCCGAGCTCTCGACGTAAGAACCCTTATCCTCAGGCACATCCAGCAAAGTCCTCCACGATCCGTCATCGCCTTGTAACCTCTTCAATGCCTCAACTTGCTGCAAAAGCACATTCTCAAGATACATCCTCAACGCATCCCCCTTCGGCAATTCCAACAACTCCATAAACTCCGGAATCGCAATAGTTACCCAACTGTTCCCCCGCGCCCACCGCGCCCTCGCAAAGTTATGCCCAACACCCCCCTCCGCACTGTCATCAAACTTCCACCCATGGAACCACAACCCCGTCTCCTTATCCTGCAAGAATTGAACGTGCAACAAAAACTGCCGCTTCGCCTCCTCAACGTAAGCTGGCCGATCGAGCACGAGCCCTATCTTCGCCAACGGCATGACAGTCATCATGAGCGTGTCGTCCCACAGCTCGTCCTTGTTATACTCGAGATACGTCATATGTTGGAACCCACCGTACTTCGTCCGAGGCAGGTCGTTCATCGCCCATTCAGCCCAGGAGTCGAGCCAGGGGAGCCATTCTCGCTGCCGCGTGCTTGGGTCTTCGTAGAGATATGCCAAAGTGAGAAAGGGGGACATGGTGTTGATGTTCTTTGTCGTTCCCTCCGCGAAGCGGTCCTTGAACCAGGAAGTCATGACCGCGAGGGTGTCGGGTGATGAAGTCAGGGAGAAGTATTGGTACAGACCGTACAGGCCGATACCATGAGTCCATTCCCAATCGTTCCAGCCTTTGGTGTCAATGACTCTGCCGTCGGGCAATTTCAGAAGGAATTTGCCGGATTCATCTTTGATGTTGACTAGATTGTGAGTTAGAGATTTGATGTGTGCGTGGATGTCTGTGGCTTTGTAGCCTGCTATTTTGAGCGGTGATGGCATTTTCGAGTGAGTATCCGTGGCTGTCAGGTTGTCTTCACTGCGACTGATCGATCGCTTTCGGACATCAGTCTAAACCGGAGTAGTTCTTGAGGAATCAACTCGTCCTGTCCAACCGTGCTAGCCGCGTGTTCGTACCGAGCCAGCTATCGATCGAAGCACTACTCGTACATAGCTACTCCATACCTGTCCACACCTCGCTGCAATCCGCTCCGACAGCGACACGTGCCAAGATTGACGAAAACCTACCTTCGCCAGGCGTGCCGTAACACACTCTAGCGGTCTGCAGCTACATGATTCACAAACTTTTACAAGCTCGCAGAAGCTTTCACGTGTCCTTGAAACAGTCCAGCAAGCCCTGTCGTGAGCATGGTCAAGGCTCATCTCGCGCCGAAGTCTACCGAGATCCACCTGGGGAACGTCGGTCCGGAAGCTTGGCGTGGTGCGATATCCTCCGCTTTCAATCATCTGGGGGGATCGTCCGGGGATCAGGAAATAGCTCCACCAATTACTGCTTGTCCTTTAGAGCCACAATGCTAAGCGGCGAGGTACGTTGCAACGATCTTCATGCACGCACGTTGCAATGAGCTTCATCCATGTACGTTGGTGTAGTTGCTTGAGTTTACGTCGTGTCGAAAGCAGCTCCGAAGGGGGGTCAAGGTACACAATGGAGGCATTAAAAGCACGACATGTCACGCGCTCAGTCTTCTCATCGGCCTACTGTTCACTGGTACTCATCCTGCTATAGCTTAGCAGGTGATCTTATTTGTGACTTGCACTTGTTCATCGGCCAGTGGTCTTAAGCATTGTTCTTCTCCCTCTGAGGCAGGCCTCACCACATCGTAGTCATGGCATCCAACATGGCCGACAAATCAGTCGACGTCGCTCAAATTGAGCACCACGTCTCTTCAGTCCATGACATATCCGCCGAGAAAGACCATGCCGACTACCAGCGTATGGACAAAGAAGTGGCCAAGTACGCCTCTGACACCGCGGTCGAAGTCACCCCCGAGGAGTCCAGACGTCTACGACGCATGATCGACAAGCGAGTCCTTATCATCATGATCATTACATACTTCATCCAAGCGCTCGACAAGGGCACATTATCCTTCGCCGCAATCATGGGTATCCGCACAGACAACAATCTCGTTGGTCAGCAGTACCAGTGGTTGACGACGTGTATCTACATCGCCGTACTGATCGTCGAGTACCCAACCAACTGGATCATCCAGCGGGTTCCAATTGCGAAATACCTGGGAATCAACATCATTCTCTGGGGAATCGTACTCGCCTGCCATGCCGCCTGCCACAACTTCACGCAACTTGTCGCCGTTCGGACACTGCTGGGTATCTTCGAATGTGTCTGCCAGCCTGCTTTCCTGGTCCTCTCATCGATGTGGTACAAGCGTGAAGAGCAGGCAGAGACCGTCGCATACTGGTACATGATGAACGGCGGCCAGCAGATTGTAGGCGGGTTGCTAGCGTACTGCTTCTCCCTGTTGAAGAACGGTACCATCAAGTCGTGGCAAGCACTTTTCATCACATATGGTTCTTTCAGTGTGCTCTGGGGCGCATTCGTCATCTTCTGGATGCCAGACTCGCCCATGAGAGCCAAGTGTTTCTCCGAAGCAGACAAGAAGCTCATGGTCGAGCGTGTCCGCTCGAACCAAACTGGTTTGCAGAACAAGAGGTTCCGACCTGAACAAGTCAAGGAGGCCTTCCTCGACCCCCAGCTATACTGCCACATGCTGATCGCCATCTGCACCACTCTGCCAACTTCGGGTCTCGGCGCTTTCTACGGAATCGTCGTCAGCGGTCTCGGCTTCTCCGTCCTCGAGACACAACTTCTCGCCATGGTCCTCGGCGTCGTCATCATTCTCATCCTACTCTCGTCAGCTTTCCTCGTCAAGAAGTACAAGCAGAACTGTCTGACCATGGGGTTATACGTCGTTCCGTCTTTCGTCGGCACCGTTGTCCTCATGACAGTCAAGAACACCGACACCGCGACTCGAGCGGGCCTCCTAATCAGCTATTACATAGTCTTGACCTTCTGGGCTGCTCAAACACTGTCCATGAGTATGATCTCGAGGAACATTGCCGGACAGACCAAGAAGACCGTCGTAGTGGCGGCGAACTTCTGTGCTTGGTGCGCCGGTAATGCAGCTGGACCGCAAGTGTTCTTAACAACTGACGCGCCAAGGTGTACGTCCACGCATATCTCTGTACCTGGATTATTGCTAACAATCTTCCAGACTTCATCGCTTTCGCCACACATATGGGTTGCTACACCCTGCTCGTCCTGGTGATCGTATATCTGAGATGGCACTTGAAGAGAGAGAACAAGAAGAAGGACGAGATGGCAGAGGCCGGCATTCGGGAAGCAAGGGATGTCAGAAACGTCCACGCTTTTGAGGATCTCACAGACAGGGAGAACCCCAACTTCAGGTACATCTATTGAAAGGAGCTCGAGCGATTGATACGCCGGTACAAGCCCATTGACTGGTCTTACTATAACTTCAATGATATTAATGAACAGCACAGATTGTGCGGTACTTCTTCCTTGGTAGCGTGTTGTAGTGCTTGTGTCCGGGAAATGCACTAGCGCACGCGGAAGAACGCTGACCGGTAGATGTATTGCATACTGCAGAGACAGCTGCTCGCCTCGCTACACAGACCGGACCAGCCGCTGGGTAGGGTGGTTCCCGAGCCCTTAAAGAAGCCACAAGTGTCGCATGGGACGAGGCTAAAAGTTCCGCGTTTTGTGGAACTAGGTACGTAGGTCTGTGTCAGGTATCAGCGTACATCACCTATCAACTTGGACTCTTTCTGACCTACTCTAGTCTTCCGACGGGGTCCTGCCTGACGTTTGGTTCTCTACGTCGTGTTCTTCACTTCACTGTTGCGGACGTTTTGTGACCACTCTGAGATATTTGAGGTGGCTCTCGTGTCTTTCGCATGTACTCGTCAACCTGGGATGGCTTCACCAATAATGGCCATGCGAACAAAGCGTAGGCTAGACGGAACGCTACAAGTGTGGTGATGACCAGTACAGGGCGCTTCCCATTCTGATAAATTGGGCGCAGCAAATCCCATAGGGACCGAGCAAGGTGTTCTGATGTCGTGTCCGAATCAGCGTAGCCGAAGACACGAGACGCGTCTGCCGTAAGGTGGAGGTTTCAGAGAATAGTTCCCGGCTGTAAACCATTAGGATCGAGAGTGGTACTGGCGAGATGGAGAGGATAAGAGACGAGAGAATGTAATGAGGCCACAGCGGCGCACCTCACCCTCATGACCACAAACACGAGATATTGAGCAGTAGTGGCCAGCAGGCAAGCTCCCCGACGGTGAGATATGTACGCGGACAGCAAGGCATGGTTTCTTACACCGTTTGATTATTGAAACATGCCACGAATCATACTCATCGTTATTGCTTGTATTGAATTGGCCGTTGCAGAGCGTGAGACAGCTAGTACGGAACTTTCCAACCACAAGAATAACGGAAGGCGTCGCATCGAGTAGACTGACAGCTGAATTTGCACTCTGTCAATGGTCTGATTTGCTTGAACATGCGCTTAGCCAAGGCCGCGGTAAGAGACTCAGTAGATTCTGCAAACAATGAACAGAACTTGAAACATAAGCTTGAATAGCTAATTGCTCATGACAAGTAATTTGTGGCTTGTCACTGCCCCAAAGAGACACGGCTGTTGTCAGAACTCTGGAACAATATCGCAAGCACCGTCCGTAACACGATTCAACAATTCAATAGCTGTACTCTGACTAGATTTGGGCTCCGGAGAGGCCAATGAGCTTATGAATTGTGGCTCATAGCATGCGGTGATAGAGAGAACAAGATGATTGATCTAGTTCATCATTCCATGGCACCGTTGGAGTGGAGCGATGCGCTGGGTCGATGGGGTGGCATCGAAGTGGATGATGATGGAGTGGCTGCTGGTGGCTAGCCGCGTCCATTCGAGTTCGTTCATAGCTCAGTCGTCGCTCGGCGCTAGGATCGCGGCTGTAGGCAGTCTTGCGCGGGCTTGAACAGTTGGTACACAGTGGTGAGCCTTGAAAGCGTGCTACTGCCTGGATAGGACTTTGGATTGGAGAATGATGATGCATTGCACGTTGTGTGTAATGTATATGACCTCTATGCCCGGCTCTCATGTGCCAGGGCAACTCAGCGTATGGCAACAACTCGTCAGGATGGACGTGGTAGGTGTGGGCAGTTGGATGCATATAGCCCTCGCTAGTGTGGAAATTTGGACCCTGTTGGTGACTGAGATCTACTTCAAGCTGTCTTTGTAGAGCTTCGTGGAATGAAGGATAGGATTGGTGGCCCCAATTCGTGTCACAAGGGTCGTGAGGAGATCCGCAGTGTGCTTGACAGTATTGGCGGGTATCAGTGTTGTTGTGAGAGCGTAGTGGTTGGGTCTGATGCTTAAGTCTGTCATGTGAGAATGATAGTAAAGGGCTATGCCTCGCTTTGACATTGTGAGGCGTCGTCACGTGTCCGGTGAGTAGAGGAGCCTCGTGAATAGGGCGAGCCTGCCTGTCATACGTGTCTCGGTCGCTTATGGCGTTATGCGTGGTGTGCTGTGCATTGTCCGGTAGATGCCTCTGCCTCGGCAGATTGCTACTCGCAGAGGCTGGAGGAGCAGTCGCCCATGGCGGCTCATCACCAAAACGTACGTGTCTGTGTGCTAGAGTAGGCGTCTGCGGGAAGGATTGATGCGTGGATCTTGTACGTTGAGGTACGCGGAGAGCTGGGTGTGGCTTTTGCGTGACCGCTGTCGTTTTTCCCGAGCGCTGAGAGACTGGCTTGCGGCGTATCTCATACTGATACCTCTGCGGGGCTGATCTGATTCCTCGCTGTTTACTACGCGGTGGATGCTCGGAGAAGAGGACAGCTGCCCACCACGGCACCCATCGCCTTGCTTCGGTGGGCTTTGTGAAGGTAAGCAAAGGCATGTTAAAGGGAGCTCACAGGAGATGTAATGGCCCGACTCAGATGGGAGCTGATACGGCTCCTTTTAGCCAGGTTGAGTTTGTAGCTAGCAAGAGCACAATCCATCGTAACTGCTTGATGAGTGCCGAGAGCAAGCCACCATCTCAGGCAGCTTCAGTATAACCACTGTTGTTATTGTAGGCCGAGATGAACTGACAATCATGGTGTCACAGCCTTGGCGTGCTCACATGAACTTCACCACGTGTGCGCCCTTGGATCTATCGAACTTGGCCAAGTCGTTCTGGTACTGAGCCACTTTATGCTTCGGGGCTTGCCAGCCATGTAAGGGCGTCAACACCTCGTTGAGTTTGACTCTGAACATGGTGTGCCTAAGGTCACTCCCGTCTTCGTGCTTGAGTGTCTCGTCAAGCGCATTCCGTAGAGTACCATCACATCGCCGCCAATAGATTGTGTTGAAGAGGTTAGCCGGGCAGTTTGCTGATGGCTGGATAAGGTGTCCTCCATTCAGTTTGCAGGAAGTCTTGCAAGCATCTGCTTTTCCATGGACCCAATAGCAAATATGAGTGCCTTGCCAATACTTGTCGTTGTAGGGGACGTGATCACAGGGTTGGGTTAGTACATTGAGATGTTCATCCACAAACTTGCGCCGAAAACCCGTTGTGCAATGAATCCACACAACATTGTCGTCACATGTCATGAAGCTGATGTGCCTGGGCACACGAGTATCAATGCGATTGTGTTCTGAACTTGACTGCTCCGCCATGTTTGATGGTTGACGCCAGCAGATATGGTTTCCCACAATAGGGATGCTCTGTGGCCATCCGTAAGCTCTAGCACAAACAGAAGGTTGGAGTCAACAACACACAACAAAGAACCACCTAAGCCTTACATCACGACAGAGGCAGTCCCGTTGGCGAAAGATCGGATCTACCTTAGAAGCACAATAGAGGTCCCAGGCAAGAGCTCGTTGTCGGGAAGTCACGAATCTGAGTTTAACTTAATTAACGCCTGGCCTCGTAAACCTTCCTTTTCAGGCTCTTTCGGGCGCATGATCTCATCCCTCGGAAGTAGCCAGAAAGGTACTGTATGAAGATCTTAAGTTCTCTTCTTATTGTTCCTACCATCCCTTCATTCTTACCCCGAACATAACACCAGCACTTACGACAGCGCGTTCGAATAATCTTGTACAGCAATACGAAGATCGACTCCGTAGTTTCTTAGTCGCAACACTCTACAACACCTATGATGGCCACCCTCCGACCACTTATCCACGCGGCACCACGCCACCACCTCTTCACCCGATTTGCAGCTACCAGCACATCTCGCCGCTGCCTTTCAACAACCACAATCAGATCGCAGGGTCAGACAAACCCTTTCGGCAAATACGGTGGTCCGGCACCGCCTCGCCTCCCAAAGGAGGACCAAGAAATCTTTGAGGCTCTCCAAAAACAATCGACAGGCGCCTTCTCTACGCCTCGTGTAGCACCCAAAATCAATCAGTCACCTGATAGCACGCCGTCCGAGGAGGCAGCAGCGGAAGAAGAGACCACCGTGCGAGCGGAGAAGATGGCGGCGCAAGGTTCAGAACGCAGCTTCAAAGATGAGTTTAACAAGGTGATTGAGGCGCGCGGCAAGGGCGAAGAGCTACATCCTGCTGTTAGACGAGGTGCGAAGCCAGAGTTCGAAGGAGAAATCAACCCTCAGACGGGAGAGGTTGGAGGCCCGAAGAATGAGCCGCTGAGATGGGGTGCCGCAAGTGAATGGACGTACAATGGGAGGGCAACCGACTTCTAGCTGCCGCATCAGGAGGTACATGTTTATGTTCATTCTCAGCATTTTATCGTCTTATCTAGCTCAGGTCGTTTGGTGCTACTCCTTGCACATATCGCAGCTCTTGCTGTCCAACCAATCCTCCAACGCCACGTCTGGCAGACCATGCAGATGCCATCGGCGGACCTACTGCGTTCTCACCTCCTGATCCTGCTCGACATGAATGTGGTCGTTCGAACTTTGTACCCCAACCTTATCGTCTGGCACCTCGACGCTGTGACCAAGTTAGTTGCGTTATCTTCAGCGAGAGGCGAGAAGTAATAGCATAGCGTACGTGAAACCCTTGATCAATGTGTATTCGTGCTTGATCTCGCAGCCGTTATCCTTGTATGTCTTCTTGGCTTCCTCGAGTTTGTCCTGGGAGGCGTTCTCCTTGAGAGTGACCTGGTGCAGTCAGTTGGTACTGCACAACATGAATGTCATGGTGGTTCGGTGGGGGGGGAAGGGGGTTTTACGTTGAAGAGAGGCATGTTTGGAACGTCGTTTGGGTTGTTGCTTCACGAAGTGTTCTGCGTTATTGCGATATAACCGAAGAAAGCAAAGAGTAATCGGTTGGCGAAAGAAGCAAATAACCAAGTATGCCTAGCAGCGTTCTACTGATACATGGCTCCCCCCACACGTAAGATAGGTAAACATGTGCCACATGAAACTATGATGCAATCCCTGCGTGGTGTGGCGTGTCACGTGGGAAGTTGTCCGCGGGGAGCCGAGTGGACAGGGATGCTAGTGCGCAGGCGGGTTCTCAACGATTGGTACGTTGCGAACTGGGCGCTCCCTCGGAGGATTCACGACGCGCTTCTCACCGCGCAGTATATCCGCCTATTGATAGTTAGTGCTGTGAGACCTGAGCGAAAGATCGGTCCTTACCGTCAACAAAGAAAGGCTGTCCAGTAATAAAAGACGCCCCAGGGCCAGATAAGAAAACAGCCATCTTTGCGATGTCTTCTGGTACAGCAGGTCTTCCCCAAGGGTGCATCTCATTCACCATACCATGAAAGCTGTCGCCCATCCGATCTCTCACATGCTCTAGGAAACTGGTCTCTGCGAAACCAGGGTTAATACAATTTATATGTATACGGTCTGCAGCATATTCCAGCGCACAGGCTCGTGTAAGCTGCAACACGGCACCTGCGAGATATCAGCAGTAGTTCGAACAAGTCGAACAAACTCACCTTTGGTGCCGCAGTATACGGCGGCATTAGACATACCGACCACACCCAAGATACTGCATAGGCTGATGATCCAGCCACGATCGCCGCTTGAATGAGGTTCCTGTTTCAGCATTTGAGCCGTAGCATATTTAATGCCCAACCATACCCCTTTGACATTGACGTCGAAGCCTGTATTGAACAACCTCTCGTCCGTTTCATGAGTTCGTCCTCGCTCCGCCTTTGGATCTTGAGCTGTGACACCAGCGTTGTTGATCATGATATCAAGACGTCCATAGGTCTTGACCGCAAATGCGACTGCCCCTTCTACGCTCGCAGCCTTGGTGACATTGCACTCAACAAACGCCATTCGAGGACGTCCGTCCGGAGAAGGGTATTGCTTGTTGACTAGATCGACTGTTGGGGTCTCGTAGTCGCGCCCAGAACCCTGCATGGTCTTCTCCAGAAGGGGTGTTTTGGGCGGATTGGGCGTGAGGTCTGCATTGACGATGAATGCTCCAGCCGCTGCAAAGGCTTGTGACATTGCTCGGCCCAAGCCAGATGAAGCACCAGTGATGAGCGCAATCTTGTTGCCAAGGTCACCTATCTGCTGGATCCCCGAAAGCTCTTTGCTGTTCAGAGAGGCGAAGGCAGTGCCTTGCATAGTGGCAGGAGCCGGCGGTGCTTCGGTCGACATGGTGGGTCGAGCTCTGTCAGTTACAGTCAACAATGGGATGCAACTGCACAAAATGTGCTGTTGTCACGCGCGACTTGTCAAGATGCGAGATTTTGCGGTATGGATTGTCTGAAGCAAAGCATAGCCAGGCTGTATTTAAGAATGGCTATATACTCCCCATAAGCTGTGTTACCCCGGCCCCCGTGGTTGTGCCCACGATTGCGGGGAGAATGTAAAAAAGGACGAAGCCGGTCCGCCAAGTACCGAGGGTACCGACCCAAAGGAGTTCACAGCCTAAGAACAAATTGGTAAGCCAGGCGTTCGTTTGGAGCACTGGGAGCACAGAATAATCAAACACGGCAGCTTTGCTGTGAGAGTTGCGCTTTTGAGGCTATTGTCTGGTAGAGCCGGTGCGGCGAGCTACAGTAGTCTCGAGGGTTCCAGCATTGTTTCCCATCGTATGTTGTTTGTTCAAGTGTCCCCGAAAATCTCGGGATAGACGATGTCGCAGAAGATGCCTATGATGGCATGAGGCTGTTCCAAGCACGCACAAGCCTTGGCGCCATCGGCAGCAGAATCTGACGTGCACGATCTACCGTATGGCTGGGCTCTTGCTGGGTTTTTGTCCCGCGAGCTGTCGCACTAGAAGACGCGAGGCGCTGCAGGCGAAGCCATCGCTCCGAAACACAAACAATATCAAATCAATTCATGAAGACGCTTGAGTGCCACGAGTCTGATTATTGATGACTGGCACTCGAGATCTTTGTTGCGACGATGCGAAACATTTCAAGGTTCTCTGATGGTGAGAATTGAGGATTGAAGAGTGTTTTGTCGGCCCGACGAGTGCGCGAGCTTGTGACATGGCGATCGCTAAAGTACGCGTCGCAGCGCGTCTCTTCAGAACTATGTCG